>Ga0115566_10004598_pt1 | contig 10965 bp, 8 predicted proteins | sample COGITO_mtgs_1204_3_FD_87173 | JGI IMG/M metagenome (GOLD analysis project Ga0115566, IMG submission 87173) | Pelagic marine microbial communities from North Sea - COGITO_mtgs_120405 | ecosystem: Environmental > Aquatic > Marine > Epipelagic | place: Germany:Helgoland, sampling site Kabeltonne...
ATTCCACGAAGGTCAAAGATACCGCTGCATATTTCTGGGTCACCGCGATTCCGGCGGTGTCCCTTTACCTGCATCAATGTATTTCTCACGGCCATTCGCGTAAGAATCTGTCGTCGGAAGATCATCGACCAAACCAGCTTTCGCCGACTCAAATATCCGCTTTAGAAACGGACGGCACCAACCGCATCCCGTTCCCGCCCCACCGCATTCGCTCAACTGCGACGCAACATGCGGGTTTTCAATTCGAACAAAGTTGACGACTTTCCTTTTGCGGATGTGAAAACACAAACAAAGCTCGTCGTCCAATTCCATGCTGTTATGTCCAGTCGTTTTTCGTGGCGATGTTGTCTGTCACAGTGCTACTTTTGACCACCGTTGTCTTTGAACTTGATTTTTTCAAAAAGCTTCTCGATTTCACCATCCTGCAATCGTCTTCCGCTAACCGCCGTAATGCCCGCAACAACTTCGCTGTATTTCAGATCATAATCGCAATCGAATTCGATTTCCGTTTTTTCAACCAGCTCTGTGCGGGCTGGGCCCGGTGGCCCTGCCATACTGGTGATGAAGTTGGCCAGGTTTTTAAAGTCAGCTCCTTTGGATTCACCGTTGACCACAATATCCAGAATCGAACCGTCATCATCCGCTTTCAATTCAATTGCAAGAGGTGCTTCAAACGTGTCGTCAATGCTGGTAGTGTTCGACGAAGCTCGTGGCATCTTAACGTTAAAATCACCTTCCATTGCGGTGATCTTGAACGTCATAATAAAGAAGATCAACAACTGAAACACGATATCGATCATCGATGTCATATTCAGTTCAGCGTTGTCTTGATTTGCTTCTGAGTTTCGGATCTTCATGTTAAAAACCTGCTGAACCTTCGTTCGAGTTTTAGCTTTTGCCAGTTAAGTTTGTGACGGTTAAGTTTGTGACGGTTAAATCTTCAAACCATTAGGTTATTCAATTCGACGCCCGCCACAAAAACCATTCAAACCTCAGCCATTCGTTGGTCACTAAACCGAAGCGTCTGCAAGGAGAACCACCCCTCACTCTTCGGCTTAACCACGCGACTCAAATTCACCCTTGCGTCGGCGTCGGGTGAGTCATCTGCCCCGATTCGACAGCCACCAAAAAACGGTATCTGCAGGATCAACCTGACCGTGTTTTCTCGTTGACCCTCAGCGAGAAACTGACCAGTTCTGCGTCTTGGCAAACGCCAATCAACTCCTGCACCTTACCCATTTTTGCCCTTTGATGGGCTCGAACAATCACATTGATTTCATCAACGGGCGTTCCTTTTCGTTCCGCATCTCGAATCTCACGACCAAGCGGTCCTTTGAGATCACCAAGCGTCTTGTAGACGTTGCCGACAAAAATCACGCTTCCATCCTGTTTCATGTTCAGCAGAATACGAAACTTGGGTTCACCTTCAGGTGGTTTGGCAAGCGTACTATCAGGCAACATGATCGCCTCACTGCGTTCCACCTGACTGAAATTAATCAACACCATAAAAAATGCTATCAACTGAAACGTCATGTCGATCATGGGTGTCAGGTCCCCTTCCTCGACTGGCTTCGCCCGATTGCGATTAATCTTCATTGAAGTTCCTCCGAACGGAAACGAATACGGCCCGCTATTTCGTTGGCTTTGCGTTGTTATCCTGAAAACGACTCATTAAGCCTTCGCTTAAGACGCCAACTTCCAATACCAAGCGGTCGACACGGTTACGGAGAATATTGAAAACGGCGATTGCTGGAATTGCGATAGCCAGACCAATTAACGTCGTCAAAAGTGCTTTCGAAATGCCGCCCGCCAAATCCGCTGGATCAGGCGTAGCGCCCGCCGTTGCGATTGTGTAAAACGAAGAGATCATTCCGTGTACCGTGCCAAACAACCCGATCATCGGGCTGATGGTTCCAATCAATGCGATATGACTCAAGCGATGCTGCATTTTCATGGTTTCTTCTTCACCAACCTCCTGCATTGCTTCAATCGCCGGTGAATAACCTGATGAGAGCTTTGCGAGTCCCGCGGATAAAACGTTACCCAACATTGACTCATCCGCCTTTGCCATGTCATAGGCTTCTTGATATCGTTTTTCGTTCATGCAAGCCTCGAAGCTTTCGACCAATCCGACCGGACATACACTGTCTCGCCGGGCGGTGATCACATTCATGACAAACAGTGCGACAAACGTAAACGACAGCAGCAAAAAGACCACGATATACAGTAGACCGAGTGCATTAAACAACCACTCGAAGACACTGGTCTGATCAGTCGAACCTGTAGACTTTTTTTCTTCACCACCTTCACCCTTACCAGCATCGGCGGCGTCTGCTTTTCCTGCATCAGCTGCCGGAGCTCCACCTTTATCTTCATCCTGTGCCTGAAGCGAATGTGAAAGTTCCGCCCGATAAGCCGAAACGACTCCAAGTGAAAAGATCGTAACAAAAAGTATCAAAAAGAATTTGATCCCGCCAAATGGCATGATTGCTTGCCTCATCTATTTCTCCGTTGCGTCGTTTTATCTTCGTAATTGCGTTCAAGAGTTTTCAAAATCGATTGTTCCGTGGCACAATTCAACTCAACGATTGCACTTGTGAATCGAGTCACGAACTTGCCGGTGAACTAAATAATGTACCACGAAAACTTGTGAAGGCGATTAGCTTAACTTCGAAGTTGAGCCGTTTACCAAACGCAAGATTGCATTTTTTGTTTTAGATCTTCGATCGAAAATGAGATCCGATAACATCGGTTCACAAACAACCGCATCGTTTGTCTTAATAGTTTAGTTTGCATTGAGGTTTTGGCGCGATTTGAGCACCACGAGATTCACATCTATAACACGTCGCAGGCAATCTGGTTATCGAATCCTTACAACCGTTACCATTCACCGGCAAATGCAACGATTGGAATTGCATTCCACGTCGCGTACGATCGCTTGACCAACAATCATAAGTACCGAGCCGCCACATTTAGCTGCCCGGTAACCCTGCATTTAGTTGCTATTTAGCTCTTTACTCCCCCAATAGGTGTTTCTGTATTTCTCTCGGATGAGTTTTCGCGCTGCGAGTGATTGAGCAGGTTTTTGGTCGGTTTGCCATAGACGAATCAATTGATATAGGGATTCAGCATGGATTTCTGGATCACGCTGATACAAAACATCGGTGTGAAGAAATGCCAACAAAGCCGCTTTCGATTGACCATCTTTTAAATAACAATGCCCCAACGCATTGTAGGCCCGTCCAAAGAGCTCCATTTCGCTCGGGTCCTCTTTTTTGATAATTGCCAACAGTGATTGGATACTTTCCTTTGCTTTTCCCAACTCACAATCGCATCGTGCTTCACCGACCTTCGCCAGTAACTTCATCTTGGTAGCGGCAACTTCTGTCGAAGGATCCGCTTGAACTGAAGCAAACGAAGTTTTGGCATCCGAAAACTTTTCCAACAACACATTGACCTGGGCCGACTTAAATCCCCCGACCATTTTGATCGAATCCGATGAACTCTTGGAAAGCATTCCGTATTGGGTCACCGCTTTATCCAATTGATTTGCAGAAACCTGTAGATCACCTAACGTTTCCAAGGCATCAAAGTACTGATACCAAAATTGATTTTCCCGTTTTCCAACGTAGGCTTCCATCGTTTTGACCGCGTCAGGAATGGTCTTCCCCGCTTCGCCGCGTAAGGCCAGCTTGGCAGATGAAACCGCAATCAAAAACTCTTTTTCCTTGATTTGAAACGGCGTCGCCGGATCAACAGATATGAGATTTTCCTCAACCCGATTAAACTGTTGTTCACTTGCATTCCGTCGCGCCGTCCTGAGCAAGGCGGGTTCGCCGTCAAACGAAATCTTGTCCACTTCGGCCGATTTGATCACCTGTTCTTTTCCAGTGCTCAATTTTATCGTCACCGAATTGGCATTCATTTGTACTACGGTCCCTCGAGCATTACGGCCCGTCTTCAATTCCACCGTATCCGCGAGAATGAGGCCACTGGATCCGAAACAAAATCCAATCGCAATGAGTATCTTCAACACGTTGTTATTATGAATTTCCACGAATTGATTCCTGATCCTTGATGCTTTTAGTTCTACGATGGGTTTAAGTTGTCGCCGTCCTAACGAAAAGTGTCGTATCGATCCAAAACCAACACTATTTCAACGCTTGGATTTCTTTTTCCAAAGCCTCGAATTTGGACCGCATACTCGGTCCGCCTAAATCGGGATAACGTTCTCTTGTCTTCTTGATCTCGCCCGCTGCGGTCGCGTATTGCTTTGTGTTTTTTTCGATTCTGGCATACTCGACTCTGCTTTTCGACAGATTGTAGCGGGCAATCAGATACGGCTGTTTGAATTTTGTGTTGCTGTACAAAAGTTGCGATAGCTTTCCCCAACCCCAGATCTTATTGGATGTTCGTTTGGTTTTGGGGTCCTTGATTGGCGCACCACCCGCTATCGCATTGAAGTACTTCTTTGCATCGCCAGTTTTCGCACCCCACTGCATATACGTTTGGGCCGCATCAATCTGAACCGGAAGTGCAGAGGAATTTACAGTAAGATACTCAACGAACTTTTCGATCGCTTTTTCGTATTCGCCCGTTCCAGCCAGCGACTTGGCAGCATAGCGCGTCAACTCAAGCTTTTCGGCGTCGGACCTTGTGATTTTCCGAGCCTCCAATTGATCAATTATCTTACTTGATGATTGAAAAAGCTTCGTCGCCTCACCCGTCTCGCCCGCGTCCAAGAACGATTGCCCGACGCTGTTCAAGGTCGATACCGCCCACATAATCACTTTCAAATCATCGGACGCTTTTGCCGCATCGGACAAAAAACCATTTAACGCAGATGCAAAATTCTTCTTCGCTGCGGGAGACGAAATGCTTTCCATTTTCGACTTGATATCGTTGGCGAAAGAAAAATACAACGAAACCATGATCCGGTCGCCGTTGTTCATATTCGCCGTCAGAGCCTTTAAATCGCTCATCGTTTGACTCGCTTTTACCATCACATCCGAAATCATTGCCGCTGAAGAATCAGGAACAATCGACTGAACGTAGCCCTTGATCGCCAGTTGAAAAACGTCAAATCGAAATTTCAAATCGCGGGTCGCCGGATGGTCCGCTTTGATCAAATTCTTCAAACCGGTTTCGCCCGATTCCAATATTTTCAGAACCTCTAAACCTTTTGTATCTTCTGCATAAATTTTTGCCAGCGACAAAAGCGCTCGTACCTTTTGGGATGTCAAGTCGTTTACATTCAAACTTTCGGCACCACTTTTCAGCAATACTCCAGCCTGATTTCGAGCCGACAACAGGGTTTTCAGTTCTGCATCTGACGCTCCAGCGGCTTTAGCCGCCTTGCTGCGTTTCATATAATCTCGCCAAATCGCGTAACCAGTGTTCAGCTCAATGGCCTTTCGATGAATCGATTCCTCAGGGACTTTTTCCAACAAAGTGATCGCGCGATCCGTTTGACCCGACTGGATCGCAATGGAAATCAACATACGAACCCCTTCCGCCGATTCTGCAGATGTGGGCCAAATCGAGATAATTCGCGAGCATATCGAATCGACTTTTGATGCATAGAATTTTTTCGTATCCGCATCGGGGGCTGACTCGTAGAGATCCCAGTAAGAATACATCGCAATTGCAGCACTGTTGGTTGTGCCACTAACACTCGGGAATCGATCCAACAAAAACTCACCAATGAGTGCGGCTCGAGTGTAATCCTTCAGCGAAAAATAGGCGTAGCACAATCGAAGTCGTACCGCATTGATCGCAGTGATTGGCGTGCTTGAATCCGAATAGCCAATCGCGAGTTGCAACATGTCGATTGCCTTTGCCGGAAGATCCAAAAGCAGTTGATTGGTTGCATTCAGTTCGCTCGTGAGTTTTGTTTTATCGGCCCCGGCTTCTGCGAGTTGTCGTTCTATTTCGACCAGCTGTTTCTTCGCGATTTCTAAATCTGAAAGGTACTTTCCAGCTCGAGTACGGGCTTCTACGAAATTGGTCGGCGGCGGAAGAGTTTCTGAACTCGGGTCATTGGTGGCACGAACTCCCCAGGCAACCAACAGTTTCTGAGCGTCGCTTTTGTACGGGCTTCTTGATCTCGCGACAAAACTTGCGGCCTGGTTCGCGCTCTGCAGGTACTCGGTTTTTTTAATATTGTCATCTTTCGATTTCTCCGGCTTGTCCCGAAGATATTCGTGATAGCGACGATACGCCTTCGCAAGATCCAATCGGACTTTCAGCCAAACCGGCCTTGCTCCTTCCTGCTGAGTGAGCGAATTGACAATCTCTCCAGTCACTTTCACCGCTTCGACAAAGCCATTTTCCACTCCGCCGTTTTCGCTATCCTCATTCATCCAGATTGGAAACGCCTCGACGAGTGCCCGTCGTTTTAACTCACGCATGTTTGGCGAGTTCCTATCGATTCCTACGACTTCTCGAAACGACGCCATCGCTTCTTTGGTGTCCCCGAGTCGCTGGAAAATCCGACCTCTTGCAATCGTCGCAGACACCGAGGCCTCGACTCCGGTCGATCGATAATCCTTGCTAACATCCAGATACTCATCGGCGGCCGCATTGAGCGAAGTCTTCCAATCAGAACTTCCGATTTTGTATGTATCCGATATGGTCTCCTGAATCGTGGGCAGCAGCAAACGAACTTTCAGAAAATCGTTCTGCAGTTTCGTCTTTCTTTTTTTCAATCGCTCATCCGTCGACGTGACCGGCATCTTCTTGAGCTGCTCTCGTAATTCGTCGGTTGTAGCAATCACAATCTGCGCTGCTTCAACAAGTTCTTTTCGCGCACTCAACAATAAAGCGGTCTTGGCATCTCCTGCATCGGAAATCTTGATCCGAGCTGAAATCAACAACAGGTTGGCCAATTCATTCTTCGCCAAAGGAGCATAAGGGTGGTACTCATTCTCGGCAACAAACTTCTTGAGAAGATCTTTCCCGCTTTGGGAAACAGCATCCCGCTCTTTTTGGATGTTGATAAACCTGGAACGGGCAATCAACAACATCCCTTTTTCGTAGTCAAACGATTGTTTGACCTCATCTGAAACAAGATCCGTCGAACCGAGATAAGTCAAATAATCGATGGCAATCTCAAGATACGCCGGGTCTTTTCGTTCGTCGGCTAACGTCCGAAGCTGCAACAGTAATTTCTCATATTCCTCTTCGCCGGAAACGGGCTGAACAACTGCAGCCCCCAAAAATACGGCAGCGAAGATAAAGAATGAAGCGAATCGCAAGCCAAATTTCGTTGGCCATCGATGCAAAGAAGAAAACATTGAATTTCCGCCGTTTTGCAGAGTCCGATTTTCGGGAGCAATCGGTTCGACGGATTCATGTCGTCGTTCAGAAGCGAGTTGCATTTCGTCTCTACTCTCCGTTGCCAAAAGCCTAAAAGTTCTCTTACAAATGATACGACATTCCAGAACTGAAAAAATTCAACGCTCATCGAAAATCGATAGAATTGAATCCAAATCACCGAAAACGGACCAGTATCGTACCGAATGTTCACATTGTGAACTGCCAGTGTACCAATTATTTTAATTTTTGATAACAATTCGCTATCGTAAAAGTCGGACCTGAAAGTACCTTTCTCGGAACATTTTTCTTTCAGATCAACAGTTGAAGCATCTGATTCTTGATGAAAACAAAACCGGTGCGCACTAACTAGGACAATCAAAAAAATGATTTCGACTGAATCACAACGTTACAGTCAAACCAAGAAGGCTGCGTCAAAAACAACGAATTTTACGACAAGGGCAGTCAAATTGAGACTCTTCGGGCTGGTCTGCGGAGTGATGCTGGTCTTGGTATTGATGTTTGAAGCGAAAAAGCCCGAAAACTGGGCGTGGATGGGTTTCACCGAATTCGAGCCCATTATCGATACGCGTTACCTCAACAATCTTTACGAGAATGATGGCCAAGCAGCAAATCAATCGGATGTGCCTCCTAAAAGCAGCCTGCGTGCAAGCTTGGAAGAACAGGCAACAGTAGATTCGGATGCTGTTTTGGAATCAGATGCCAAGAAATTGCCTGTTTCAACCAAGCCCCGTAAGGAATTCGACAAGGCGGAGAAAACGTTTTGGGATTCGGTCTATTCGAAACTAAATTATCGACAACGAATGCTGCTGATGGAGGGACTCTATAGAGCTCGCCGCGGTGAAATGCTTGACAAAGAAAAGACCTCAGAGTGGATTCGCATGATCGAGGAATTCGAAGTCGCCAGCGATATCTATCAAGCTGACATTCTAAAGTACCTGAACTCGTTGCCTGAGACGGATCCGCAGCGTGGAAGCTTGAGCAATATCTTGTTTGAATTTCAAAATCGCTCGGCAGAATTCCTAACCATCTTCAAAAAAATCACGGATGAAAAGAAACAAAACGAAACGTCTATCGCTGAAAACCAGAAAAATTCGGGCGAAACAGCATATGACCGTTCACTCAAAACACTTCAATCAGTCATCGACCAGACGGCTTTTGGGTTCGTTCAAGACAATGCCCTACAATCGTTTTCCGACGATCAACCCGCAATGTTCCGGTTGATTGACATGATCCAGTCCGGCAAATACCAATTGGACATCGATTCGGCTGGTCCATCGGAACCCGTCATGTTCGCACAACTTTACAAAGAGACCGAGCGACTCCGCGGCAAAAAGGTTTTCTTTAAGGGACACATTCGCGGTGCCTACGTAACCAAGCCTGCAAAAAACTACTTGGGCATCGATACGTTATATGTTTTCTGGGTTCAAATTGCTGGAGCACGTGATCCTGTCGCCGTCTATTCACTCACCGCCCCAAAAGATTTTGTGATCCTTCTTAAACCGTTGGATGCCGAGCCAGTTGAAATTCGCGAACCCGTTTCCATTACTGGTGTGCTCTTTCAAAAAATGGTCTATGCGGCAGGTGATGGAAACCGAATCGCGCCGGTCGTCTTTACGACAGTTCCCAATTGGCAACCGGTCGTGGAAAAACCAGACAGCGAAAAAGAACTTCCAGGCCTCACCTATTTGGTTGCGACATTCCTGGGCGTTGGTGGAATCATCGCAGTCGGCACGTGGTTCTTTATTTCATTCAACGGCAGGCGTCATCAAAAGAAAATCGACAGTTTGAAAAAAAAATATCAACTCGAAAGCTTCGATGATTCGGCTGACTCAACCAATCAGTGAAACAGCAAAAGCCAAAATAGTCACAACCGCAATCACAAATCAAAAAGATGGCTTCGCACCTGAACCGCAAATTGGACAACATGCTTTTTCAACGTACCGTGATTCACTGCAATGAAACGAATTACGATTGGTTACCTTTCCATAGGATCGGTTTCTATTTGATGATATTCTTCGTCGTCCTATTCACGACGTTTCCGCTTTGCTCGCAAGAAGACGATAAAGACGGGACGCCATTACCCTGGGATCGGGAACCCCAGAACAAAATCCCGCAAGTGACGCCACCCTCCGAACACGAGTTGCTTGTCGATGTCTCCGCAGAAGAAAAACTATCGATCCGAGATCATTTGCCGATCAAAGCCGATCCAAAACTTTTCACAAAATTCCTTTTTCGCGTCTCTCGATTCGGTTTAAACAATCTCGATCGACTGGCAAAAAAGAACGGTGATGTCGCGATTAGTGACCTGGAAACAGACACTGGGTTTCACCGTTTTAAGATCATTGAGGTTTCCGGAGTCACCCAATCTTGGGAGGCAAGAGAACTGATACCCTCGATTGGCGAACTCTACGACCTGTCCATCTATTACAAAATCAAACTTAAAACGAATGAAGGCCAAAACGTCGTCGTTTACAGCCTGGCAATCCCTAAAGCATGGAAGAAGTCGACAAACGTCAATGAAGCAGTTCGATTTCAAGGCCTCTTCATGAACTTGACATTGAGCAAAGAAAAAATGTCAATCATGAACTTCATCACCGACCGTGTTCAATGGTCTCCGCAATCCAAGAGTGATTTGGTAACCTCGGCCGGCCCCGCCCTCCTCAGCTCCGCCGGTTTCGACCTCGGACTTCTGGACGTTTTGGAACAGCGCAATCGCCGTCGTCTTGACTCGGATGATACCGAAAGCTTCTATCAGATGCTGGCCGCTGCCAAAAAGATCACGGGCTCAAAAGATTCAAACAAAGTGAATATTCCGGCCGACTGGAAAAAAGAAATTCCTGAATTTGATTTGATTCAACATCTTAAGGCACCGCAAAATTTCCATGGCACCTTGAGCCGAATCGCCATGGAAGTTCGCAACGTCACACGCGTTAAAGTCGATGCAGAATACATCGGTGAACGGATCGGCATCAACGAGTACTTTCAACTTGACGGGTTCATTAAATTCGATTCGTCTGTGACGTACAAAGCCGAGGAAGGTAACAAGGGTGCCGTATTTAAGGATAAATACCCAATCAGCGTTTGCGTCAATCAGTTGCCCAAAGACTGGACGGTTGGAAGTGGTCAAAATTACCGTGCAACGTTTCCGGTATTCTTCTTTAAGATCTGGTCATTCCCTACCGGATATCAAAGTAAATTCTCCGCAGAAGCGTTACAACAAAGCCCACTTTTTGTTGGTCTCAACCCAATCATGTTTGAAGTCGGCAGCAGTCAAGGTTTCGATTGGACTTCCGTGATTTGGTTTTCTGTAATTGGTGTTGGAATCATTTCGATTTGGACATCGTATTATCTGGCGGTGGCCAAAAAAGACCGAAGCGCATCGCAGTTTCAATTGCCGAAACAGGTAGACATCGAAGACCTTGAAACTGAAGACCAACCAAAGGAAAAAGCCGAAGGAATGCCGATCATTCGAGAGTAGGGTTTGATTTAAGTCGATTTTGTTAACTTCTGATTTGCCACAGACTGGACTTGCTGGGGATGGGTGTTGCTACGGTCTGTTTTTGTTGCGGTCTGGTTGTGCTACGGACTGGTTGTGTTGCGGACTGGTTTTGCTACGGACTGGTTTTG
>Ga0115566_10004599_pt1 | contig 10964 bp, 10 predicted proteins | sample COGITO_mtgs_1204_3_FD_87173 | JGI IMG/M metagenome (GOLD analysis project Ga0115566, IMG submission 87173) | Pelagic marine microbial communities from North Sea - COGITO_mtgs_120405 | ecosystem: Environmental > Aquatic > Marine > Epipelagic | place: Germany:Helgoland, sampling site Kabeltonne...
AAACCAACCCCAAGTTCGGGTCGACAGAGAGAAAGGACCAAGAATTGGTCGTTCCTCGCTGGAATGTTGGATCTGAGGAGTGGGTCGTACTCTGGTCGGTCGAAGTCGGCACTGGTTCAACAGCGGCGTTAATCTGGTCATCCGGCGCGTTAGGCTTTGCCATCGGATCGCCGAGTGGCTCCCAGGCCCACAGTAACTTCCCACTGAGGAGGTCGTAAGATCGAATCACCCCACTGGGCACCTTAGTGGTGATGTTGTCAGCCACTGACCCGCCTGTGATGAGGGTGTTGTTGACGATGACGGGGGGGGTGTTGAGCATGTAAAACCCGACTTCATAGGGGCCTAACCCGATACTGAGATCGAGGTTTTGCTTGTTACCAAACGAGCAGCGCTCACCTGTTATGGCGTCTAGCCCGACGATACGAGCGTCCATGAGGGGGGCGATGACCACGGTGTGACACATCTCACCTTCAGTCGTGCGAGGGTCTTGCCATTGAGTCACACCGCGACAGCGAGGCATACCAAAGCTCGCGACGTCAATATCAGGCGTGAAGGACCACCGTTCTTCACCGGTCGAGGCGTCGACCGCGATAATGCGATTAAAGGGGGTGCAGATCACCAATTGATCTTCAATCAGGATCGGGGTGGCTTGCCATGAAGATTGCAGTGGCTTCGTTCCCGATAAGCCATCGATGAAATTGTCGCCCTCACTGTAATCGCCCGACCGATGCACCCAAGCAATGGTTAAATTGGAGACGTTATCGGGTGTAATTTGGGTTGCGGTACTGAAGTGACCGCCTCCCTGCCCTCCCCCGGGTAGTGCCCAGCCGGCCGAGGGTTCTGATAGGACGTGTGAGGCAAAGCAAGCGGTAAGCAACACAGACAGCCCGAATGGTAAGGCTCGTCTCGATTTGATTTTTGCGTGCATGGCTAAAGCCTTTTTTGTAGTGCGATATTATGGAGGCTCTTATCGAACCAGTACGGGTGCATCAGACGAGGGGCTGACAATATGGTCCGATCCAAAGGGCTGTGCAAATCCAGCGGGCAGCTCTTCCGTCATATCCAGTACTGCGGCCAATCGGCCTACCCCGACATAGAGCGCACAATGCATGAGTAGCTCCATGATCTCAGCCTCCGTGAATTCACCTTTTAACGCGGTAAAAAATGCATCATCAATAGACAGGTGATCACAGGCGAATCGGTCGCCCAATTCAATAGCGAGTTGCTCTTTATCATTGAGCTGATCGGCCTCGGCGGGCGTCTCTAAGCTGCAAACGTCAGCCTCGGTGACGTCGGCCGCGGCTCGTTGATAGCGAATCGCCATGCAGCTGCGGCACTGATTGTGGAAAGCGATACGAAGCCGTAATAGCTCTATCAGGCGTTCAGGTAAGGTGCGATGATTCACCAAGGCGGCACCAAACTGAAGCGGGCCCATAGCAGCAGCGGGGGCGTGCGCGAGCATTCTGGTGATGCCGAGTTCGATGTCACGGGCAGTCTCTGCTCCGCTAAAAGATTTAAGCGTTTCTGGCCAGTCGGCAACGGGTACAAAACTGATTCGGCTCATAGTGATCCCTCATGTATTCTGCTCGAGCGGTATATTAGTATTGTAAGTCACTTTAGTCGGGTTGACGTTGCATGCCGTGCATCACTTGATACGCTGTCAGCCTCACGGAGCAATACTATATGGCTGAGCAGTCAGTGTCTGATAATGCTTTCACGACAGAAGAGTATCGGCGGCTTCGTCAGTTGTTGGATGAGGATGCTATCCGCAATTTGACGCTTCGTTATTCCCACTTTCTCGACCATCATTATCTCGAACGGTTGAGAGAGGTCTTTACGCCCGATATTGTCTGCCATTTTGGCCCCTATGGCGCCTGGGAAGGGATTGATACGGTGTTGACGAACTATGCTGCGGTGAATCAAGACATGGGGGGCCATCCTTTTGTCGCGATGCATGCCAACACGCAGCACTGGATCGAATGGCAAGATGCTGACACGGCGGTTGGGCGCCGCCAGTTACTGGATTTTGAGCTCACGCGATCAGCCAGCGAAAACCCCTTGTTATGGATTGGGCTGTATGAAGACCGCTATGTCAGAACGACACAGGGGTGGCGGATCTCAACCATGCGTCTGTCGTTTCTGTGGCCTGAGCGCTTGGTGGCCGAGCAGTTTCCGGGCGATTTCCCCGGTGATTTGCTGCCATGACGCGTTTCAGTTACGGGACGACCAGCTAATCGGTAGCGAGAGTAAGTTGCGGCCAAATAGGCTCGGTTGATAACACGGTTCGCCACTACCCGCCGTGAGCCGAAAACGATCATAGCGCTCTGTCAGTGCACGAAAGGCGCTGATGATTTCTTGTCGAGCGAGTGCCGCCCCCACACAGACATGCCGACCCATACCGAAGGCAAGATGTCCGCCGGGTTTGGGCCGATGAAGATCCATTTGATCCGGGTGAGCAAACTGCCGTTCATCCCGATTAGCGGCGCCAAAGCGAATGTTGAGCAGTTCACCTTCGGCGAGGGTGACACCATTAAGCGTGCTGTCTTTCGCACATCGCCGAAACATCCCTTGCGCTGGCGACTCGAGTCTCAAAATCTCCTCTGTTAGGCGAGGGATTAATGCCGGCTCCGCGATGATCTCGGCTAGTGCGGAGGAATCCTCAATCAATAGCTTCATACCAGAGCCAATCGCGGCGGTCGTGGTTTCATTACCCGATGCCAATAAATCAATCGTGATGATGGTCATGAGCTCTTGCATCGTAAAGGCGACATCACTGTCATCTCGATAAGCGATGGCTTCACTGATGAGATCGTTTCGGGGTTGTCGTTGCCGTTCTGCGATCATGTCGGCAAAGTACGCCTGCATTTCGACCACGAGCTGCGCACATTCAATGCGGCGTTCTCGTGAGGCCATCATGCTAAACGGTTCGACAATCGCGTCAGACCAGATTTTGAATTGACTGATATCGGATTGAGGGACACCCAATAAGTCAGCGATCACCATCATGGGTAAAGGGTGGGCGAACGCCTGAATAAATTCGACGTCGGTCTCTCCCTCAAGGTCATCGAGTAAGGTCTCAGCAATCTTATCGATCATGGGAGTGGCTGCCCGAACCCGCTCAGCCGTAAAGAGCTTTTCCAAAAAACCACGCACGCGCGTCTGGTAAGGGGGATCAGACGTTGAGCATGAGGCGAGCGGTACCCAGCCGCCTGAGGCATAAATATCGATGATCTCGGGAGCAATGCCGTCGTCAGATAGCGCCATAGGGCTGACGCTGCTGGGAAACGCATCGGGTGCCCTAATGATTTCCCGCGCTAAGTCGTACTGAGTGACTAAATGAAAATCCGCCGAGGGCATCTTATACAGCGGCTCAGTGTCCCGGAGCCTTTTGTAACCAGCATAAGGGCATTGCTGCACGGCAGGGTCCATGAGGTCAAAGTCATTCTGATGGCTCATGTGTCCTGTCCCTGCTATGTTTTCTGACGGAGCGGGTTAACCGAGCTGGTCAATCACATCACCAAAAAGATCCTCATCAGAGGGGATCACCTTAGGCTCAGCGAGCGGTAACGACACCCAGGTTTCGTTAATGAGATCACGCCAAGAAATATTATTGTTAGTGCCATTGCCACCCCAAGATCCGCAACCGAGCGAGAAGGTTTGTCGCATACCATTCCACACGTTACCGCTATTGGAGGCCGATTGGGGCTGATTCACCATCACCCGTGACGTGTAGGTATTCTCGGCCACTTTCATAATATTGTGGTCGTTATTGGAATAGATGCCGCATGAATGGCCCTGCCCCTGATAGGCCTGAATATGGCGCGTCAATTCAATCGCGTGATCGATATCTCGGGCGCGATATAGCGCCATGATCACCGATAACTTCTCTCCAGAAAACGGATGCTCTGGCCCGTAGCCGTCCTCGAGCACGATAAAAAACTGGACTCCGTCTGGAATAGTCAGGCCCGCCATTTGCGCAATTTTTTCTGGGGGCTGCGCGACCATAGCGGTATTGATATGCAGCTCATCGTCCCACAGGGTATTGCGCAGTGCGGTTTTCTCCTCCGCATTACACACATAGCCACCTTCTGCTCTGAGCTTGTCTAGCATGGTGTCGTAAATGCCATCCAACAGAACGACCGAGTTATCCGAGGAGCAGGAAGCGGCCAGATCGAGCGTCTTTGAAATCCGAATCTTTTCTGCCGCGGCATCCAGATCGGCCGATTCATCAACGGTAATCACGGCGTTACCGACGCCGACACCCAATGCCGGTGTGCCGCTGGAGTACGCGGCATTAACCATTGCGCCGCCACCAGTAGCCAGTACCAGATCACACTGTCGCATCAGCTCATTCGTCGTTTCGAGGCTGGGTGTTTCGATACCAATCACTAAATCCTCAGGCGCCCCCATCTTTTTGATCGCCGCGCGCATCAGATCACAGATCTTCTTGTTGGTGAGTTTCGCTCTTGGGTGGGGTGCAACGATGATTGAATTGCGGCCTTTGACGGCATGAATGCCTTTGATAACGGGCGTCGCTTCAGGATTGGTGGAGGGAGCAAGTGCGCCAATCACACCAAGTGGCTTCGCCAGTACCCTGATATTGCGCTCCGGATACTCCTCAATAACACCCACTGACTTATCGTCAATGATATCGAGCAGCGTGGCGCGGGTTTTGCGCTGAATTTTGAGAAATTTGCCGTCGTAATTTCCCAGCTGAGTCTCGTCAATTGCAAACTGCGCAATGTCTTCGGCGACACCCGGTCTGGCAACAGACCACACCATAGCGCGAATTAAGGCGTCCACTTGCTCTTGAGAATAGTGCTCGATCTGTTTTTGCGCTGCTCGAGAGCGTGCTACTAAATCTGCAATGAAAGCCTGTGGGTTATCGCTGTCCTGAGACATGGTCGGTCCTGCCTTAATAGCTAAAAAATGAGAAGCGATAGGGTAAACTGCACCGCCGTTGCGCGCCAGTCGGCATGATGTGGAAAAGTCAGGCTAGTCGTGGGTCTTATGGGCGGGTCACTCGCTATCGCGGAGTGGGGTTTGCGGGTGAAGGGTTTATACTACGCATTCTGGGTGCGTTTAAGCGCGTGTGTGGTCTAGCGACGGGATAACCCAGGCCCATTCGTTACATTGAGAAAATAATTGGAGAGTCTGCAGTGAATTTTGAATTGAACGATGAGCAACAGGCTTATATCGCCAGTGCTAAAGCGTTCTCAGATAAAGCGCTTGCGCCCCATGCGGCGCAATGGGATGCCGAATCCATCTTTCCTAAGGAGGCGTTGCGTGCAGCGGGTGAGCTGGGGTTTATGGGGATGTACACCCCAGAGTCTGCTGGCGGTTTGGGGATGGGACGACTGGATGCCAGCCTCATTGTGGAAGAACTCGCAAAGGGTTGTACCACCACCGCGGCCTTTTTAACGATTCACAACATGGCCACGGCTATGATTGGCAAATATTGTCAGGAATCTACGGTAGAGGCTTGGTGCCCCGCCTTGGTAATGGGGGAGAAATTGGCCTCTTACTGCCTTACGGAACCGGGTGCGGGCTCAGATGCGGGGAGCCTGCGCACCAGTGCGCAGCAAGACGGCGATCATTATGTGGTGAACGGCAGTAAGGTCTTTATTTCTGGCGCGGGTGAAACCGATGTACTCGTCGTCATGACTCGGTCTGGCGATGCGGGGCCTAAAGGCGTTACGGCCTTATTGATTCCCGCGGACGCGGAAGGCGTTCAATACGGCAAAAAAGAGCACAAGATGGGTTGGAATGCGCAACCCACCCGGATGGTCACTTTTGATAATGTCCGGGTGCCAATGAGCCACCGCCTTGGTGAAGAGGGTCAGGGGTTTGCTATCGCCATGGAAGGGCTAGACGGCGGCCGCATCAACATTGCGACGTGTTCGGTCGGTACGGCGCAGCGTGCTATTGCGGATGCGACGGCGTATGTCAAAGATCGTAAGCAATTTGATACGGCCATCGCCGAATTTCAGCATACGCAATTTAAGTTGGCAGATATGCTGACCGATCTAGTGGCGAGTCGACAAATGATCCGGCTGGCTGCGAGTAAACTGGATAATAAAGATCCCCAGGCAACCACTTACTGTGCCATGGCAAAACGCTTTGCTACCGACGCGGGGTTCACTATCTGCAACGATGCCCTGCAGTTACTGGGTGGTTATGGTTACATCAAGGAGTACCCGCTTGAGCGCTATGTGCGCGACACGAGGGTGCATCAAATACTCGAAGGTACTAATGAAATTATGCGCGTGATTGTCGGTCGAAAGTTATTGATGGACGGCGCACTGGAGGTTATTCAATGAGCATCAGTCCATCCGAAAAAATCAAAGTGTCGATCGACGGCAATATTGCAACGATCGTCATCGACAACCCCGGCGCCAATACCTGGGATCGTGAGAGCTTGCCTGCCTTGCGCCATGTGATAGAAGCACTCAATCAAGAGCCCACCGTCTACGCGCTAGTGCTGACTGGGGCGGGCCAGAAGTTCTTCTCTGCTGGAGCGGATTTGAATCAGTTTGCGTCTGGCGATGCTGATGTGGCGCGTGCCGTTGGAGAGGCTTTTGGTGAAGCGTTCGAGACGCTAGCGGACTTCCGAGGGGTTTCGATTGCAGCGATCAACGGCTTTGCAATGGGGGGTGGGCTTGAGGTCGCACTCGCCTGCGATATTCGGATTGCAGAGGAGCAGGCGGCGTTAGCGCTACCCGAGGCACGAGTGGGTTTGTTGCCTTGTGCGGGTGGGACGCAACGACTGACCCAATTAGTGGGTGAAGGCTGGGCGAAGCGCATGATTTTGTGTGGTGAGCGCATTGGTGCTGAGCAGGCGTGCGCACTGGGTTTAGTTGAGGAGGTTGTGCCGTCGGGAGAATCTCTCGCTGCGGCAACTGCGTTAGCGGCAAAAGTCGGGAATCAATCGCCCACCTCAGTCGCCGCCTGTAAGCGTTTGATTCACTCTGCACGTAATGTGGCGATTGCCGACGGGCTGGCAGCTGAGCGCGATGAATTTGTAGCTTTGTTCTCAACTGAAGATCAGCGTGAGGGCACCAATGCGTTTCTTGAGAAGCGTGAGCCTGAATGGAAAAACCAATGACAGAGAGTGTCATTGTCACGGAGCATTCGTCTGGTGAGTGGATAATTGGCCAGCTGACGCTCAATGTAGAAAAAACGCTGAACTCACTGACGCGTGAAATGGTCGATATCATTGCAGATCAATTAGCGCACTGGGCCAGTAATGAGCAAGTGGTGGCTGTGCTGATCGATGGCGCAGGAGAGAAGGCTTTTTGCGCCGGGGGTGATGTCCAAGCACTCCGCAATTCCTCGTTGGAAACGCCTGGGGGCCCCTGCGATTATGCCGAGCATTTCTTTGCTCGCGAATACCGAATGAACTATCTGCTGCATACTTATGCCAAGCCCCTCATTTGTTGGGGGCATGGTGTGGTCATGGGCGGGGGTTTGGGCATTCTCGCCGGGTGTCGTTACCGAATTGTGAGTGAGCGCACCCGCATTGGTATGCCGGAAATCACCATTGCGTTGTTCCCCGATGTGGGAGGCAGTTGGTTCCTCAATCAGATGCAAGGGCAGATCGGTCGATTTCTCGCACTCACGTCGTCTCACATTAATGCGGCGGACGCGCTCTTTTGCGGTCTGGGCAGTCACTTTCTGTCCAACGAGCAGAAGCCTGACTTGTTGAATCGTTTAATTGAGCAAAACTGGGGTGCCAGTGCTGAGCACAATCAGGGTCTTGTTGCAGCGCTCTTGATTGACATCACGCCGAGTGGCGCGCTACCGGAGGCTCAGATAGAACCGCACCTAGAGACGATTAATGCGTGGATGTCGGGCAGCGATCTGATCGAGATTCATGATCGAGTGGCGGCTTGGGAAGGGGACGATACGTGGTTGTCGAAAGCGCAAAACGGATTGCTGCACGGTTCGCCATTGGCGGCGAGTTGGATCTTTAGGCAGCTCAATCAGACCCGAGACGCCGACTTGCGTGAAGTCTTTGAGTCAGAACTCATTTTGGGCTGCAATATCATGCGCCACCCAGAGTTTGCGGAGGGTGTCCGCGCGCTGTTGGTGGACAAAGATCGCAACCCTGCATGGACCTACCCCGATTTAAGGTCAGTGCCTGATGACGTGGTCGAACCTTTTTTTGTTGCGCCTGCAGACATGCCAGCGCTGGGATTACCGGAGTAAATCATGGCACAGATTGCATTTTTAGGGCTTGGCAATATGGGTGGCCCCATGGCCAAAAACCTGATTGCTGCGGGGCATACACTCACTGTCTTCGACCTGGTTGCCGAGGCGTGTGCTGCGCTCGCCGCCGAGGGCGCTTTAGTGGCCACGTCAGCGCTGGATGCCGTATCGGATGCCGACGTGATTATCAGTATGTTGCCAGCAGGTAAGCATGTCGCGAGTACGTTTTTGGGTGAGAGCGGTTTGCTAGCGCAGGTGCCAACCGATACGTTGATATTGGACGCGAGCACGATCGATGCCACCACGGCGCGTGAAGTGGGTGAGGCTGCTGCCAAACTAGGGATCGACTTTATGGATACCCCGGTCTCGGGCGGTGTGGCTGCGGCGACTGCTGGGACGCTTGCTTTTATGTGTGGCGGCAGCCAGAGCGCATTTGAACGTGCAAGAGAGATACTGGCGGGCATGGGGAGTGGGGAAAAGATTTTTCATGCCGGTCCCGCAGGTGCCGGGCAGGTCGCAAAAGCCGCCAACAACATGCTCTTGGCAATTCATATGATTGGCACCTGTGAAGCGTTGGCAATGGGCGAGGCGCATGGGCTCGATCCGGCAGTACTGTCGAATATCATGAAGGCCAGTTCCGGCAACAATTGGTCACTGCAGGTCTACAACCCATGGCCAGATGTCATGGAAGGTGTTCCCTCCAGTAACCAATACCGGCCGGGATTCATGGTTGATCTTATGGTGAAAGATCTCGGTCTGGCGTGCGAGGTTGCGGAGAGCTGTGAGTTGGACAATCAGATGGGCAAACAGGCAATGGCTACGTTCTCTTCTCACCAGGCCCAGGGCAATGGCGGCCGAGATTTCTCATCGATATTAGAGTGGGTAAAAACGCAGCACTGAGGAGGGTTATTTGGAGTTAGATCGACCTTTCTTAAGGTTGCCTTACCATTTTGATGCCGCTCGCCTCGGCGAAGAGCTGCAAGGCTTATCGAATGAGGCTTGGCTGCCTCATCCGTCTGGGCTGGAGGGCAACAGTGCCGTGCCGCTGGTTTCCATTAATGGCGAGTTAAAGGATGGCTTCGATGGCCAGATGGCGCCAACCCCTCATCTATTGAACGCGCCTTACCTGCTACAGGTTGTGGCGGGCTTCAACGAAGTGGTGGCACGTAGCCGGTTGATGCGACTGGCACCGGGCGCGGTGGTGCAAGAGCACGTTGACTTTAACTATCACTGGTACAGCCGCGTGCGCATTCACGTGCCGATTATCACCGAGCCGGCTGTCCGCTTTTTTTGCGGGGCAGACGAAGTCCATATGGCGGCGGGTGAGGCGTGGTTATTTGACTCCTGGCGGCGGCATCGGGTCATTAATGGCAGCGCTGATGAGCGCATTCACCTGGTGATTGATATCGCGGGTTCCGCTGCATTTTGGCAAATGGTGCGGCAGGTGCAACGATCAGAAGTCCCCATGACGCCTCAAGTAACAGCCTTCGAGCCTGATCTGAAACCTAAATTGATCACCGAGCGGTTTCCGTTTGCTCCGATTATGGCACCGGGTGAAATGTCTGCCATCGTGGCTGAGCTGCTGGATGATTGTCGTGCAAATCCAGCCAATGACCCGCACATGCTCAATTATTACCACGACGTATTGTTCGATTTGGTACACGACTGGCGCAGGCAATGGTCTTTATATGGCCTGACACCTGAGGGCATCGCGGGCTACCAGGGTCTCTTGCAACGGACGCGGTCCGCCCTAGAAGAAAACCCAAGGGTGTTGGTGACCCAGTCGAACGGCGTCGGCATCAACCCCATTATTGTTCAGCGTATTTTAGGCGCTGCCCTGCAGCCGCGGCGTGCCGCAGAGTTTGTTACGGGTCGTAGCTGAACGTCTCAAAGTCATCCGCGTACCTCTCGGTCAGTGTTTCCCGCAGTTCATCATCAAGAACCTCATGATGTTGCCCGTGTTTGGAGCTGTTTTTGCGTGACAGCGGCACCGCCGGCAGCGATAACGTTTGGCAGATATGATCACAGTCACTTTGTAGCGACTCATAGCGACCGACAAAGTCCAACTTTATCGAGCCTGAGTGTTCACAAGTGAGCAAGTCGCTTTGGGTCGCGACCAGCACGCGTTTACGAAAGGGTGCGCGGGTCAGTGCTCGCTTCATCCATGCAGTGGGGTCGTCTTGATAACTGGGGTCAGTGCGCGCTAAAAAGGCACACACTGAGACAAACCGATCGAAGGGATGTCGCACGAAGGCAAAGGTAAAGTACTGCGCTAGTGTCTCTTCGGGGATCACCCTCGCCAGTTGCCGATATGCCACATGCCCGTGGTTAATGGCGGCGATTTCGGGCAGTGGCGACAATTGTTGGCCATAACGCAGTTGTTGTTCCCAGTCCTCTGTACCCAGATGGGGTCGAAATACCTCCCGTATCGCGTGAGTGCCGGTTTTGGGAATGGCAAAGAATACAAATTGCTGAGAAGGGGAGAAAATCATACGGCTTATGTCACACCGTACGTCGACAGTATCTCATCGCCCAATGCCGATTTAAGGGGCTCGAGATGATGCTCAAAGTGTCGCCACTGATCTAGCCCAGAGCGATAGATCGGCTGTCTCACTTGCTCCGCGCTCGGGGTTCTGATCGTTCGTTCCGTCTGATGAAAATTCAAACAGGCGTCCTCAAACGGCAGCCCGCAGAAATCTAGGATCCGCCTTACCTGATGCTCAAGATTATCCACTACCTCCTCGTGGTGTACCCGC
>Ga0115566_10004601_pt1 | contig 10959 bp, 6 predicted proteins | sample COGITO_mtgs_1204_3_FD_87173 | JGI IMG/M metagenome (GOLD analysis project Ga0115566, IMG submission 87173) | Pelagic marine microbial communities from North Sea - COGITO_mtgs_120405 | ecosystem: Environmental > Aquatic > Marine > Epipelagic | place: Germany:Helgoland, sampling site Kabeltonne...
GTCGCGGACGAGGGCAGGGCGCAAGCGTCGGCGGGTGGGACGAAACACGAGACAAAGACAGACGCCTTATGAATCCTATGAATGAATGATGCGACCGTCATATCAAGCGTACACCAATCAAGCGTACACCCGCATCTCTCCGTCCGCGTTTGTGACTAACAGGTTATGCCCGACTTCGTACATGCCCGTCACCGCGCCGCACCGGTCGCCCGCCGCCGGCGTCGTCCGCTCCAACACCCACCCCGCGACGCCCGTCTCGTCGTGAACTCTGTGCCCCCACGTGCATATCCGCCCGTCCCCCAAACCCACGCTCACGAGCTCGCGCCAACATCCGAGGCTCGTCGTCCTCGTCCTCGCGAACGATTCAACCTTGGCGCCGACGTCGGCTCTGATCCTCGGCGCCATCGGCGCCGCGGTCAGCTCCCCGTCCGCCCCTGGGGTCTGGCACCACATGTACGCCTTAGCCTCACCTTTGGGCGGCTCCGGCGGCGCCACCGGGTTCTTCTCGTACTTTAGGTCCAACGGTGTCGGCTTGGACGGCTCTCTTCGCCGTTCAAACATCTTAACCTTCCCATCCGTCCCGATGGACACGAACCACGCGCTGGAATCGCACCCGGGCCAGAACGCGGGGGGTTCCGGCGGATCCCCCGGTTCCTCGCCCTCCGCGGGGGGTACCGGCTCCGGCGCCGGGGGCTGCGGCGGGGGGAACGAGGGATGCTCGCCGAGCCACTTCATGTCCACGACGCATTGATGCGCATCGATGGTCGATTCCAGTGCGTACGGCGGGAACCACGGCTCGCGCTCGGGTTCCTCCTCCGTGGGTGCCGGTTCACCTTCCGGTTCACCCTCCGGTGCCGTTTCGCCTTCCACGAGTTCCGGCGGCGGCGGCCTCGGGTCCGGTGCCTCCGGATCCCGGACGAAGACCCGTATCCGCCCGTCCATGCACCCCGTCAGCAGCCGATCTTTGCCATCCTCGCACCGCGCTTTGCGCAACAAACACGTCACGCCCTCGGGGTGACTCAGCACCTGAAACTCCGCCCAGTTTCGTGCCGGGTCCAACACGCGGACCATGTGGGTCATGGACCCGAGGTACGAGCCGACGGCGAGGATCACGCCTGGGGGTTTAGCGCTCGTGTTTGTATCGTCCGGGTGCATGGCGCACATCGCGTTGACGCACCCGCCGGCGCCGCCCACGAAGGTCCCGACGCACTTCCACGGGCCGTCGTACTCCGCCAGCACGCGCTTACGCTCCGTTCGCGCCAGTCGTAGCTCCTCCATCTCGGTGCTGACCTCCTCCGTTTTGTCGTCGCCGAGGTCGTCGATGGGAACCGGGGGCGCGGGCGGCGGTGGGGCGTCGTCCTTCGCGTCGCCCTCGGGCGTGGGCGGTGGGATCTGGGAGGGATCCATGGCGGCCTCGCCGCTCCTGGTCCACACCCTGCATCGCCCGTCCATGCCCGCGCTCATGACCCACTTATCCGCGATCACACCCACGGTCTTCACCGCACCCTCGTGCGCCTGCGCGCGCTGCGCGAGCGTGAAGGATCGCGCGACGAACGCGTCGTGCTTGGCCCAGAAACGCAGCTGACCGTCCCAACCCGCGGTCACGCAGTGGTCGCCGTCGACGCAGACGGACGATACCTCACCGTCGTGTCCGTCGGGGACCACGCGCTTGGCGCTGTTGACCAGCATGAGCGGCGGCATCTCGCCCCAAAACAGGGCCGCGCCCTCCTCCAATGCGCCTCATCGTCCAAAACGGGCATTTAACTTTTCAGCAAAAACAGTGAAGTGAAGTTTTCAAACAGGGGCCGTCTATCTATCGTCGTCTATCGCTCCCTCCTCTCCGTATCGTGTATCCGTATCGTATCCGTGTTCATATCGTCATCATCGTCGTCATCGTCGTCGTCACGCACAGCTGTGACGTCCTCACGCGGCGGTGGCCTCGGCGGCGGCGTCGGCGGCGGCGTCCGGCGCCACCTTGGCGGACTTGGCGCGGTTCTCCCCTCCTTCCGCGTCCTTGTCACCCGCCTCGGCCTCCTTGCGCTTGAGCGTCTCCTCCGCGGCCTCCTCCTTGGCGGCGCCCGCGATCACGTCCGCCGCGGTGGCCGTATCCACGTCCGCCGCGATGGACACGGAGGGGACGTCCGCCGCGGTGGCCTCCCCCTTCGTCTCCTCGGCGGAGGGCGCGGCGGGGAGGTTGTCGGAGTTGAGCTCGGTGGGCGCGGTGGTGACGGCGGCGGGGACGTCGACGGGCGCGGCGTCGGTGGCGGGGACGTCGGTGGGCGTGGTGGCGGTGTCGGTGTTGGTCGGGGGCGTGTTCTCGTCGCCCTTCTTCGCGACGTGAACGTTCGACTCGTCCCCCTCGGCGACCGAGGCGGGGTCGACGGGGGCGGGGGCGGGGGCGTCGACGGGCGCGGGGGCATCGACGGCGGGGGCGTCGTCCGCGGGGGCGTCCGCGGTGGCCTTGACCTTCGTCGGTGGGGTGGATACGGGGCGCGGATGCGGTCAGGTTGCGCGAGGGGGAGCGGGAAACGCGCGCGCGGAGGGGTAAGTTCGCGGGGGGAACGCACCTCCTCGTCGAGGTCGACGGCCTCGTTGACGACGAGGACGACGCGAACGGGCTCGGCGGCGGTGGAGCGGGTGGAGCGGGTGGAGCGGGTGGTGGTGGCGGGGGACATGATGATCTTGGGGGGGTTAGGGGGGAAGGTCGACGGGCGGCGCGCGCTCGAAGAGTGAACACGGCGCGAAGTAGAGCCACGACTCGTATTTCAAAACTCGAGAGTATACGCAAAAAAGTACACTAAAGTCGACAAATATTGAACTGTTTACTCATACGAATCCCACTCTAATTGAATATTTGTCTATTTCCCGTAACCGTAAATCGTTCAAATTTGCTCTTCCAAACCATGAGTCACAGTGTCCCATGACAAATCCACCCCTATCCACATTGCCGAATCTATTTCAGACTGCGTGGCTGTGCCCAGCGAAGCGAGCTTCTGTTGTTGCAGGAGATTGGCCCTCCACGTGCGTCACTTACACGCGCACGAAAGCGACCGAACGATCGTCGTCGGCCGCGTCGGGAGATTTAAACAGGACCTCCAACCTCCAACCTCGGTAGAACATGTCGGCGTGGACCGTCTCCGCCTCCGCCCCCGTCGTGGGCGCGCGCCATCTGGCCGCCAGGGGTCACGTCGCGCAGACTCGCGTGACCACCTCCGCCCCGCGCGTGGCCGTCGCCCCCGCGCGCGGCGCCACCCTCCGAGTCTCCGCAGAGGGTACGTCAATCGCCGCATACACTCGATCCAGATCGCGCCGCATCATCCATCGCGCGCGTCATCCCCCGACGCCTCCCGTCCCGCGACGCGTGACCCGAACGGCAACACCGCGGGTGACCTGGCAGGTTGCAAAACAGACCGTGAACGACGAGTCAGCAACGAGTCGCCGGTGTCCAATTTTCCCGATCGATCGCCACCTTCGATGACACTGACGCCCTCTCCCGCCCCGTCCCATACCTTCCCCCATCTAATAAACAGCCTCCGAGAAGAACCTCGAGGTGATGCGCAAGTTCAGCGAGCAGTACGCCAAGGGCAGCGGCACCTACTTCTGCATGGACAAGTCCGTCACGGCGGTTGTGATCCAGGGCTTGGCCGAGCACAAGGACACGCTGGGCGCGCCGCTGTGCCCGTGCAGGCACTACGACGACAAGGAGGCTGAGGTCGCGAGCGGGTTCTGGAACTGCCCGTGTGTTCCCATGAGGGAGCGCAAGGAGTGCCACTGCATGCTATTCCTCACCGAGGATAACGATTTCGTGGGCGACGAGCAAAAGATCACCATGGACGAAGTCGTCGAGCTCTCCGAGGGCATGTGATGAGAGTCGACTGAAAGAGTTTGGTGCGGGGGTGATGTGGCGAGGGACGGGAAAAATGGTCGCACGGGTGCCCCGGGGCACGGCGGTGAGACGACTGATACTGTAGTACGAGTAAAGAATTCTCTTCCCTGACTTCGCGCGTGTGTCACAATACTCTGTGAGTTGAAAAGTATTTTCGGCGCATCAAAAAACAGAACTCACGCCGCTGCTATCATAACCCGCCCTAACCGCGCCCGAAAAAACCTGTGACCCGAAGTCGCGCGCCGGCTCCCGAATCCCATCACACCCCCTTCCGCTCGTGCACCCACGAGCGACTCGCTCGAAACCTTGAGTGCTTTTAAACAGTTTTTAGAAGCACTTGCGGTGGACGATGGAGGGACCGGACTCGTCGTACTCGGACTTGGCGATCCACATCTGCTGGAAGGTGGAGAGCGACGCGAGGATGGAACCTCCGATCCACACGGAGTACTTGCGCTCGGGGGGCGCGACAACCTTGATCTTCATGGACGAGGGCGCGAGCGCGGTGATCTCTTTGGACATGCGATCGGCGACGCCCGGGAACATGGTGGTACCTCCGGAGAGGACGATGTTGGAGTACAGGTCTTTGCGGATGTCCACGTCGCACTTCATGATGGAGTTGTAGGTGGTCTCGTGGATACCCACCGCCTCCATGCCCACGATGGACGGGTTGAAGAGCACCTCGGGGCACCTGAAGCGTTCATCCGCGATGGTGATCACCTGCCCGTCGGGGAGTTCGTACGACTTCTCGAGCGAGGAGGAGCCGTTGGCGACCTGCATCTCGTTCTCGAAGTCGAGCGCGACGTACGCGAGCTTCTCCTTGATGTCCCGCACGATCTCGCGTTCGGCGGAGGTGGTAAAGGAGTACCCGCGTTCGGTGAGGATCTTCATGAGGTAGTCGGTGAGATCGCGGCCGGCGAGGTCGAGGCGGAGGATGGCGTGGGGAAGCGCGTATCCTTCATAGATGGGGACGGTGTGGGACACGCCGTCGCCGCAGTCGAGCACGATACCGGTGGTACGGCCGGACGCGTAGAGGGAGAGCACCGCCTGGATGGCGACGTACATCGCCGGGACGTTGAAAGTCTCGAACATGATCTGGCACATCTTCTCGCGGTTCGCCTTGGGGTTGAGCGGCGCCTCGGTGAGGAGAACCGGGTGCTCCTCGGGGGCGACGCGGAGCTCGTTGTAGAAGGTGTGGTGCCAGATCTTCTCCATGTCGTCCCAGTTGGTCACGATGCCGTGCTCGATGGGGTAGCGGAGGGTCAGGATACCGCGTTTGCTCTGCGCTTCGTCTCCGACGTAGGCATCCTTCTGGCCCATGCCGACCATGACGCCCTGGTGGCGGGGACGGCCCACGATGGAGGGGAAGACGGCGCGGGGGGCGTCGTCACCGGCGAAGCCAGCCTGTGAATTGGTGACAAAGTGGGCGTGGGAAGAGGGACATGGTCAGCGTCATCTACGCATCCGAGGAGGGAAAAATAGACGACGCCGAGGCGTGGGACCCGCGGCAGCCGTGGACCGGGTCGTCCGTGCGGTCCGCCGGGGCGTGTCCCGTCGAGTTCCGGCGCGGGGTGATCGCGCCGTGGATCTCACGGTCCGTCTTGGACGCCGCCGCGCGTTCAAACACGCGTTCGGTGCGTTCGAGTGGGACGGATCTGCGCGCCGGACCGCGCGTGTCCACCTTCGATCGACAACGGAAAACTCGAGGGGTGTGCCCAGATCTGGGGACGTTCGCGCACCTTGACCATGCCGGAGCCGTTATCGCACACGAGGGCGGAAACCTCGCCTTCGTCAGCCATGTTGAAGGTCTGCGATGGGTGCAACGGGAAGTCACGTCAGCGGGAAGTGAGGGCGCGAGGGCGACGCGGGACGACGGAGAAGAGAGACACGCTGGCTGTTTTTTGGCCGAAGCGTGAAAAGCGAAGCGGTGCGACCGACGGAGACGCGCGCGTGTGGCGCGTGTGATCGACCTCCAGCCGCAAACCCGCGTCGGGTGGGAGCACACGACACGGTTCGAACGCCCGGGCTCACGATTCACGCGATGTAAACGTCGGATCGGCCACGCGAACGCCGCGATCCCGGCCCGTCTCTCGGTGACATTTCAAAAGAACTGACGCGCGACGCCTCAGAGCGCCGAGTTCGCCGACTCGGAACGTCGCCGGCGACGCACGTGCCGGGCGCGACGCGAGCGATGCGACGGGCACACGCGAGCACGAGCGTTGACTCACCTGTGTTGCGGTCTCGAGAGATGTGCAACGGCGCGAGGATCGCTGCCGAGCGTCGATGTGTCGCGTCGGCACGCGCGCGGCTTCCCCTTCGGCTTTTCCGGCTCTTTATCGAGGAGACGACGCAACGGGAGTCGAAACCTTGGGTTACGAACCCTGGTCTCAAAATCCGAACGTTCGTGTATGGGTATTTACCGTTGATGAGAAATATTCGAGTCGACAAGCGGGTGTCAAAAAGCTCATCAGAGACAAAATAAGAACCCAGACTGCAGTGTGGTTCGGGAGGCGGATCGGGCTCGAGTGAACCGTCGAATTAATAATTCCAAACCGGGAGAAATAGTGCGAGCAGTAGCACTGAATAAAAACGTGATTGATCATTCAATCTGAAATCCGACGAAACCTCCCTAAAGGACCATACGCCGCGGCTCAAAAATACGGTATCGGGGACAAATCTCACACACAACCGTAAACTCGTTCCATCGGCACTGGCACACTGAGTCAGCATGTGAAAAACTGGAATCTCGCGGCTGAGATGAAAATATCGCCCAGACTCGTTGTTAGCCGAGTATGCCTGAAAGTTCACACATTCCAGAACGACGAGTTAATCGAACCCCGTGTGCGAAATCCGCGCGTCGATACCACTGGCGATTCTCGATTCGCGGTGCATTTCGGTCTTTCGCCGAAAATTGGTAAATCGCGAGTTGACTGGGAGATGTGACTCAAGGATGAAGGTTTACCGGCATTGCACTGGATAGGGTCGCGCCTGCCCAAACGTCGTTTGAGCCGCAAACCGGCGGAAACAAGGCGGGAGCGAAGTCGCGGGTGGAGCGGGTCGGAGACCTCATTGGCCAAAAGCGCCACGGCTGCGCGGCTTCAGCGAACGACGGCGAACGTCGTTTTGATTTGAAGCGCGCGCACGGAAGGTTTAGGCATGCAGGGGCAAGGCGCGCTAGCGTCCGCGGGATGCCGCGCGGTGCGTGCCCGCCCGAACCCGCGCGCGCATCTTCAAAACCCAGTCGTGACCCTGCTCGTTTGTACTTTTCTTTATCCTTCCGAGACGCGCGATGGGCGCGGGTTCGACGCGCGGGATCGTCGTCGCAGCCCCGCAGCACCATCCGTACTCGCGTGAACGCACATCAACTGACGTTCCCGCGGTTCACCCTTCCTTTCACCCAACAGGCGGCGACGACGACCGGCACGAGGAGGCCCGCAGCGGCGGCGTTTGAACCAGCCAGGCGCGGTTTGCCACGGTCGGGCCAACTCCGAAAGTCCTCCAAGGCGCGCGCGCGCAGGCAGCTCCAACGGCCGCTCGACGACGCCGGGATCGTTCCCCGCGCTGTTTACGACGCCACCGCGCAGACCACCCGCGGATGGAACGCCTCCGCGGTCGACGCGCCCAAGATCTCGGTGGAGAATCCGTGGGACCAAGACACCACACTCATCCGCTGCCAGGGCTTCACCGACCACCTCACGCAGCTCGCGGCGTTGACCACCGCCATCTCCTCCTTCGGCCTCGACATCAAGTCCGCCTTCATCAGGCCCGAGGGCGAACCCGTCACCGTCGACGACATCTTCTACGTCACCACACGCGACGGCCAGCCGGTCAACTCCAACCACCACCTCGACCTCGTCAACCACATGGAAGCCGCGCTCGGCATGGACCCGTCTTCAGTCAACGCCCCACTCGGCGGTGACAACCGCAACGGCCACAACGGCCACGACGCGTACAACGGCACCTCCAACGGCCACGACTACAGCAACGACGGCCACGAGTCCTACGGTGATGGCCAGGACTTCAAAACCCAGGCGCAATCCGCCGATCAGGGCTACGATTTGGGCTCGAGCGCCAACGGGTACGGCGGCTGGAACGATGGGCACCAATACGGCGCATCGCTCTACGACCCGAATTACGACCCGGAGGCTGATAGGACACGGTTCGATGACTCGTACAACTCGTACGAAGCCGCGCCCGTCGCCGAGCCGGAGCCGGAGCCCGTGCAGGGGTCGAGCTTCTGGGACAACGCGTATCGGCAACCCGAGGAGACGGTCCCGGAGGATTCCAGCTGGAACTCGTCCCTCTCGATCGAACCGGAGCCCACGCCGGAGCCGGAGCCCGGGTACAGCACGGACTACACGTACAACACGGAGGAGCCCAAGCACACTCCACACACGGCCCACTACGAGTCCGCTTCCAAGCCCAGCCGCGGGTACGTCGTCGACGCCGATAACATCGACCCCGAGAACCAGCCGAGGCACATGCTCGACCAGGCGCAGAACATGTACCAGGAGGCGACCGCCCCGTCGCCACCGAGCGAGGTTGAGGAACGGTTCGCGTCCGCGTTCGAGCGCTCACAGACCGACGACGCCTGGAACGCCCCTTCCTGGGAGCCCCCTCAAGAGACGGCGCCGCAACAGACGAACTCGTTCTCCTGGGGCGGCGACGGCAACGACTACAAGCCCCGCGAGGATGGCTACCCGCACCCGGAGCCATACGGAGGTTCCTACGCGCCGTTACCTCCACCCGAGGATCCCGCCGCGGTGCTCTCCGCGCAGATGCGCGTCGCCGCCGCCGAGATGGCCGCCGCCGCGGCTGAATTTGTCCAGCTCGAACGAGAACGCGCGGGCACCACCGACGCGTCCGAGATTGACCGGCTCCAGGGCCCGCGGCTCGACGCGCAGGCGACGCTCGAGCGGACCATGTCCTCCATGAAAGCTATGCTCGCCGAACGCGACGCCATGCGCAACAAGGCTATGGGCATTGCGCCGACGCCCGAACCAGAGATGTACTCCTCGCAGGCTGTGGTGTACGAACCGAGGCCTTACGAGGCTCCCATCCCGCGGCCGTACGAGGCGCCGATCCCGCGGCCGTACGAGTCCCCGCTGCCGTACGAGTCCCCGCGGCCGTACGAGAACCCGCCCGCGCCGGAACCCGCGGCGGAACGGGACTACGGCCACGCGCCGCCGCAATCCTTCGTGGAGTTTCCCTCGATGGACGAAGAAGACATCGACGTCTCGATGATCCCGCCGCCGCCGTCCGTGGCGGTGCCGCCGCCCGTGACGCCGATGGGCGAAGGCGCCGAGATCATGCTCCAGGGGTTCAACTGGGAATCGTGCAACGCGAACGGGTGGCATAACATCATCTCCGGCGAGGCGAGGAGCATTCGCGACGCGGGGTTCACCGCGGTTTGGCTGCCGCCCCCGACAAAGTCGGTCTCCGATCAGGGCTACCTCCCCAGCGACTTGTACAACCTCAACTCGTTCTACGGCAGCGAAGGGGAGCTGCGGGGGTGCATCCAGGCGCTGAAGGACGTCGGCGTTTGCCCCGTGGCGGACATCGTCATCAACCACAGGTGCGCGGAGGGTCAGAGCGGCGACGGGCGTTGGAACATCTTCACCGGGCGCATGGCTTGGGACCAGCGGGCGATCACCACGGATAACCCGGAATACGGCGGCCAGGGTAACGGCGGCACCGGCGAGGACTACGGCCCCGCGCCCAACATCGATCACACCCAGGATTGGGTCCGCGGTGACATCAAGAATTGGTTGCACTGGATGAAGAACGACATCGGGTTTGGCGGGTGGAGGTTTGATTTCGTGAAAGGGTACGCCGGGCACTTCACCGGCGAGTACGTCGGCGATACCCAGCCGTACGTCTCCGTCGGCGAGCACTGGGTGTCGTGCAACTACAACCACTCGAGCCTCGAGTACAACCAGGACTCACACAGGCAGTCCACCTACGACTGGTGCAACAGCACCGGCGGGAACACCGCCGCGTTTGACTTCACCACCAAGGGTATTCTGCAAGAGGCTGTGCGAAACCGGGAGTACTGGCGCCTCATCGACTCGCAGGGTAACCCCGCGGGTTTCTGCGGCAGCTGGCCCACCCACGCCGTCACCTTCCTCGAAAACCACGACACCGGTTCCACCCTGCAGCACTGGCCTTTCCCCACGGAGAGGCTCGCGGAAGGGTACGCCTACATCCTGACGCACCCCGGCACGCCAACCGTGTTTTACGACCACTGGAAAGATCACGGGCTCCAGGAGGACATCCAGCGGCTCATCGACATCCGACGCCGCGTGGGCTTGAAGTGCAACGCGGCGGTGCAGATCGAGAAGGCTGAGGACGGGTGCTACGCCGCGCACGTGGGCCACCCCGCGATCGGCGTAGAGCGCGGAGCGTGCAGTGACATCGACATGTCCCAGCCGTCGCTATGCGTGAAACTCGGGCCCGCGGACTGGAGCCCGAACCAAGGGCGGGTCGGGGATACCAAGTGGAAAGTCAAGGCGAGCGGCGACGGGTGGGCGGTGTGGGAGAACGTTCGCTTCCTCTCCGTCGAACAGCGGTCTCGCTGAGGGGCCTCGACGGGGGTGACGGAACGATGGGAAAATTAATTTCGCGGATTTGGTCGAAATAATAGCCGACCGGTTTTCGCGCGCTGAAAGGACAGCGCCGTTTCGCGATTGATCACCAAGGGGTTGACGGAGGATGGGTTAGGACCCGCGCTGGCGTGTACTCATTTTATGATTTCTTTGATACTACAATTATTCATTCATCCACACCGAGTCAAGCGTCCATTCGTGTGGCAAAATATTTTCCTCGGCGAGTATTTAAAGCGGAACGGGGGCGCGCGAGACAATGATTGAGTTAACTTCATCTTTCTGTGTTGGCCATTACAAATCAGAACAACCTATCACATTCAGCAGACTAAACTGAGCGCGGGGGCGCACAATTTAGTAGAAGCCGAAGCCGGAGGCGGCGTTGGTGAGGACGTTGGCGTGGACGGGGTCCGCGACGTGCGCCTGCCAGTTGGCAATGGGGCCCTCCTGGGTGGCGAGGCCCTGCATGATGCA
>Ga0115566_10004602_pt1 | contig 10959 bp, 11 predicted proteins | sample COGITO_mtgs_1204_3_FD_87173 | JGI IMG/M metagenome (GOLD analysis project Ga0115566, IMG submission 87173) | Pelagic marine microbial communities from North Sea - COGITO_mtgs_120405 | ecosystem: Environmental > Aquatic > Marine > Epipelagic | place: Germany:Helgoland, sampling site Kabeltonne...
CTTAAAAATATTGGAGCGTGTAAACTAAAAAATAAAAAATCTACTACCAAATTTAAAAATGCTTATTTCCCTTCATTAGTTGATGAAAATCCGGTAAAGAATAGTTATAAATTAGATAAAAATGTAATTATAACAGGGCCTAATGCAGCAGGAAAAACAACTTTATTGAAAACTACAATTTTTAATATTATTTTATCACAGCAATTTGGTTATGGGTTTTATAAAACAGCGACTATAGAACCATATGATATGATTCATTGTTATATAAATATACCAGATACATCGGCGAGAGATAGTTTATTTCAAGCAGAAGCAAATAGATGTAAAAACATTTTGAATGGAATAGATACAAATGGAATAGATACAAATGGACCAACATTTAGGAATAATAAAAAAAGACATTTTTGTGTATTTGATGAATTATATTCTGGCACAAATCCATATGAAGCAATTAGCAGTGCTTATGCGTATCTAAAATATTTACATAAATACGATAATGTCAATTTTGTATTAACAACACATTTCTTAGAATTATGTAGACGTTTAGAAAAAGAAGAGGGAATTAATAATTATCATATGAAAATAGAAACAGACAATGATACATTTAAATATACTTATAAAATGGAAAAAGGTATATCCTCTATTAAGGGCGGAGTTAAGGTGTTGAGAGATTTAGAATATCCAAATGAAATAATAAATATAGCAAATGAAACATTACAAGAATTAGATATTTAGAATTAGATATTTAGAATTAGATATTTAGAATTAGATATTTAGAATTAGATATTTAGAATTAGATATATATTCGTTTAATAATGATTTAAAATATATTGTAGATATTCAATAATGAATATTTGTGGTGGGTTAAATTTTCTTCCTATTATAATTACGCTTGTATGTTGTGGATTATTGTTTGTGTATTTTAATGCTCGTATGTCCGAGATTAAATATGCGGTTGAAAAACAAAATCGTGTATTAACTTCTTTTATTACGAATGTTCAAAGTGACATTAGAGGCGGGGGTGGATGCGGTGATGGAATGAATGCTTCTTTTATTAACCCTTGTGATTTTGCTTCTCCTGAAGCAATTCGCGCGGTTGAAGAGAATGATAAAGTAGTGGTTTCTGATGACGATGATAGCGATAGTGACAGCGATAGTGACAGCGACAGCGATAGTGATAGTGACATTGACAGCGATGAGTCTGGTGACGATGAAGATAAAGAAATTGAACTCCATAATGTTATGAATGAAAATGTAAATGGAGATGTCCAAGTCCAAGTGTTGGCGTTTGAAGTTTTACCTCACTCTGAAAATAATGATTCGTCTATGAACCCATCATCTATTACTGAAATTACAGAGGAAACACTTAATATAGAAAATGTTGATAATGTTGAGAATACTGAAAATAAATCAGAAGATGTTAACGTAATGAAGGTTGATGATTTAAGAAAAGTTGTTGTTGACAAAGGTTTATCCTCAAAGGAAGAATCAAAAAAATTGAAGAAACCCGAACTTTTATCTTTACTTAAGAAATAAATTAAACATTTAGATTATCTACATCAATTTATATCATATTGTAAAATACAAAAACATTTTTTATATTTTATATTTTATATTATAAATTATATATTTTATATATACATATACAATGAGCTGGGGTACTTGTTATAATGGGTCTAATAATATTTACCACGATTTTCCTCCAATTATGCATGATGGTAGAAATTATGCAAATTGGCAACCTGGTGGTGCTGTAAATGAACATATTCGCAAAGAAGCTAATATAAAATCCAATTGGGAATATCGTCAATATTTGTCTAAAAATGCCGATGCTCTTATTAAGTACAATCAAGAAAGCGCATGTGATAATTGTTGCGCGAATTCATCGCAATATGGCAACAATGTTCCTCTTTCTAATAATAGTCCTTATCTTTTCAAATCTTGTTTAGATACTACTCAAAAATTTGGTTATGAAAATAGTGATTTAAAAAATCTTTATTTATCTGACATTACATTACAATCCAGAATGGTAACGCCGGTTATTTCTCAACCACAATTACTGATGAATGGTATTCCTAGAGCAAATTAATTGATTGATTGATTAAATATATTTCTGAAAAGATATGATTTACTTATTTTATCATAACTATGATTAATAAAATCAATATGTTTTCCCATTTTTAATGTATTGTCCATAATTATTTTATTATCAATCTTTAATTCATTTATTATAGTTTGCTGTTCATTTACCTTTTTTTCTAAATTTTTATTTTGTTTTATGATCAGATTTAATTTTTCATCAATATCTAGTGGTTTTTTTCCAGACATTATGATAATAAATGATATAAAAATAATAATTTTAATACTTAATAACGCTTCAATGAAGTTATTAAGTATAGATGTTGGGATAAAAAATTTAGCATATTGTTTAATAGAATCAAATGCTAATGCTAATGCTAATGCTAATGCTAATGCTAATGCTAATGCTAATGCTAATGCTAATGCTAATGCTAATGATATATATAGACAAAATATCATAAAATGGGATGTAATAAACTTGTGTGGACAAGACCCGCTATGTAGTAAAGAATGTAACAAGGTAGCTAAGTTTGCTTATACGCCAATAAAAAACCAAGAACCTTCCTATTTTTGCCTTACTCATGCAAAAAAATCAGACTTAATTATGCCAACATCATGTATCTCTCTTAAGAAGCTAAAAAAAATGAAGATGGCAGATTTACATAAACTGGTTTCTGAGTATACTATTCCTATGTTGTCCAATAGTATAAAAAAAGATGATATTTTAAAGTCAATCATAGAATTTATGGATACAAAGATGTTAATATCGGTTTCAAATTTAAAAGCAAATGATATGGATTTGGTTATGTTAGGCATTGCGATGAGAAAAGCATTTGATACAGAATTAAAATCACATATAGAGACGATTGATTGTATCGTCATTGAAAATCAAATTAGTCCTATTGCAAATAGAATGAAAACATTACAAGGAATGATTGCCCAATACTTTATTATGCATGATAAAACCAAAATCATTTTTGTCTCTGCTGCGAACAAACTAAAAGGACATGTTGATTTATTTGAAACAGATATTTCAACCTATGCTGCTCGTAAAAAAGAAGGCATTAATGTTACTTTGAATTTAATAAATGAAAATCATAAAGAATGGTTGACCCATTTTAAAACACATAAAAAAAAAGATGATTTGGCTGATTCTTATTTACAGGGTATTTGGTATTTGAATAGTGTGAAAAACAAATAATTTTTATATATAATAATTTTTTATATATAATAATTTTTATATATAATATAATATAATAAATTTCTTTTGCGTATAACTTAAAGTTATAATTTATATATAATACACAATAATGGTAGATGTTACAAATGATATTATTGAATTGAATTTAGATACTATCCCAACAATCGATATGAATGATTCTTCTTCTTCTTCTTCCAAGCCATCAGTTAATTTTGGTGGAGGACTTGAATTACTAATGAACGATAAACATATGAATAGTGGAAAGAAATCATAAAATGATGATATTGGTTTGGGTGATTTAAATAATTTAGAACAAGAGTTAAATGATTTAGCTGAAGAGCCAAGAAGTGCTCCGGCGATATCAAAATCAGGACTATTTAATACATCCATTTTTGGTGGTGGTGGTGGAGGGGGAGGCATTAAATTAAACACTTCGCCTATCGATGAAGATGCCGAAGAGAAGCAAAATGATAATGTATCCATTGGTAGTATTGTTAGTGTATCTAATGTTGGAAAAGCAACTGCTTCTTCTTCCGACACAAATAGTAAAACATGGGATGGATTTACCAAATTTAATAATGTTCCAATTAACCCCGATAAGAATATATCTGACCGACCTAAGTTGTCACCTGAAGAAGCTCTTTTGGAAAAATTTAAGGTATTAAGAAAATTAGAAGAGATTGAACGTAAAGGCGGTAAGCTTACTAAGAAATATTCGATGGAATCGTCTCTTGCCGAAATGCAAGGAGAATATGAAATGATTATTGCTGAAAAAGAAAGATCGAATAGTTGTAAATTTCAAGGAAAAATGTTGATGGCGGCTATTACTGGATTGGAGTTTTTAAATAATAAATTCGACCCTTTTGATGTTAAACTAGATGGGTGGGGAGAACAAGTGAATGAAGGTATTGATGAATATGATGAAATCTTCGGCGAACTACACGAAAAGTATAAATCCAAAGCCAAGATGGCGCCTGAATTGAAGTTATTGTTTCAATTAGGTGGTTCTGCTATTATGGTTCATATGACAAACACTATGTTTAAATCATCTATGCCGGGGATGGATGATATTATGCGACAAAACCCTGAAATGATGCAACAATTCACAAGCGCGGCCGTGAATAGTATGCAAAACACTAATCCTGGATTCAGTGGATTTATGGGTAATTTTATGCCAGGCGCAAGTAATGATAGACCTCCGCCTCCGCCAGCGCAAACGCAAACGAATCGTAGCCAAAGTGAACGCACTGCTCCCCCCGCAAATCGACCGGATATAATGCGTGCTCGCAATGACGATGGAATCAATATTCAAGAACAATTTGCATCATATGGAGAGAAAGAATCTGCCGAAAAGTCTATGAGACCAGAGATGAAGGGTCCTTCGGATATTAGTGATATTTTATCTGGATTAAAAACCATGTCTAACAATAATGGATTACCAACGAACAATGCTAATGCGTCAACGAATAATGAATCAACAAATAAAGTAATTACTCCTACTCCTCCTACTATCACCAAATCGCAAATGCCATCGAAGAAAGCATCTTCGGGCAAAACTCCTCGCAAGCAAAAAAGCGACAAGAATACAGTAAGCTTGGATATGTAAATAAATCATAATAAATTATGATGATTCATTTCAAATATATTAATTATTATATTTGAAATATTTGAAATATCAAGAAAAATACTATCTATTTCCTACGATGAAGCGTATATTTCTTTTTACCCCCTTTTTTTTTACGTCTCTTAATTGTATTCTTCTTCATCTTCTTCTTATATTTTTTTATACGACGCTTTGTTCTATTTCGTTGTCTAATGGCTCTGATATAATATTTTAAGGTTTTACATACAAATGGATTTTTTTTTCCTTTTTTCCCACCATTAAGAGCACTCCCCCCATCAATTTCAACGTCATCACCATCATCATTACCCTTTATTTTATTAAATTTTTCCTTTATTTCTTCTGTATTTATTTGTACACCCAATGTATCTCTAGCCTTATCATACTTTTCTTTAATATCGTCGGCACTCTCTTTTATTTTTTTTAAAGCTTTAATGTAGTTATTATAATCTTTTATTATTGTGTCAGAAACGTCAAGTTTTTTAGTTAATTTATCAATTTTATCTTGTATAAGTTTTATTTCACTCTTTATCTTCTCAATTTTGGATGATGTTTCAGTATCTTCTCCGCCTTTTTCTAGTAAACGAACATTTGTTTGTAATTCATCATTTTTCGGTTTCTTCTCTCCCTCTTTTTTTTTTATATCTTGTTTTATATCATCTTTGTATGTTTTATATCTTTGTAAATCCTCATTCAATAACTTTATATGAGCTTGAACCATATTAAATTTATTTAATTTTTCAGCGGTATCTAAATATTGTTTTTCTAATTCTTCTAAATTCTCTATTAAATCTTCCAAACTTTCTAATGGTCTATCCTTTTTTTCATAATTTTTTTTATCCTTTTCTGATAAATCATAATCTTCTCCTGCAAAAAACTTTGCTTTTAATATTTCCTTTTTTAATTTTGTAATCTCAGAAAATTTTGTCTTCAATTCCTTATTTAATGTTTCAGTTTTTATTTTTCTATCTTCCTTATCCTTATCACCCTTTATTGTTTTTAAAAATTTATCTTTTTCCTTTAGATTATCTTCCCATTTCTTAATAATGGCTTTCTCATCACCAGATTTTCCTCTCTTTTTTTCCTTATCGCCCATTTTTTTACGTAAAGCTTCTTGAATTTTCATTAATTCAGGTTTTAATGATTGAGCATTATAGTTATCACCAGGATCACCTGAACTTGTTAATGTTAATAATTTTTGTTTTATATCTGCTTCTTTATCCTTCAAATCTTCAATATCTTTATCTAATTCATCCGTTTCTAGTAATGGTTTCACATACTTATCATTAATTTGAGTTTTCTCCTCCTCCTTTTTTTTTTTAATTAAATTATCATCTGTTATTTTTTCTTTAATATCTTTTTCATTTGAGTTTGATAAATTGTGTATCAACTCATAAATTTTATTTTTTTCTATAATTTTATTTGAAATATCTACTATTTTCTTTTTTTCTGCCTCATTTTTTGTAGATTTTTCATATGTTTCTTTATTATCTTTAAATTCATCAATAGCTTCAATAAGTGATGTATCAAACATATCTTCTTCTTTCTTAACATTTGATGCTTCTTTTATAATTTTATTAATATTCTCTTCCTTATAATCATCATTTTGTTTTACACCATCCAACGTTTGTGTCAAAGAAGCCATTCGTTGTTTAACATCATCCATCAGGTCTACAACAAAAGAAGGATATTTTCCCTTATTATCCTTATCATCCTTGTTATTTTCTTTAATATGATTAAGCTCATTCCATAATTTAATCATTTCTTCGGCATATGTATCATATTTTTTATCCAAATCTTCTCTTTCCTTTATCCATAATGGCGGAATTTTACTGAAATCGCCTTTCCTTTTTTCGAATTCAGCCATTTTTCTTTGTAACGGCGTCCATTTCTTTTCCATATCTATACGTTCTTGCTCTGTGGTAGGTTCTTTTACATATTTATTTCGAATTTCCCATTCTTTTTGTAATTTACCAAATTTTCTATTCTTTGTTGCTTCAGACGTATTTAATATAGATGGTGTAGAAACACGTGGAATTTCTATATACCCAAAATTTGTTCCAAGAATATCAAGGGAATCTTTGGCTATATTTGCTTTTTTGGCCTTACAACTCATACGACTAAAATCACCAGCATCAGGATTATTTACAGCATCCAATAATTGTAATTGTATTGTTATAACATAATCCATAGGAATTTTAACTCCTGCGCTATTTTTTGATAAAACTTCATTTGTTCCTTCCGGTATATATGGTGGTAAATATTTACTTTCTCCGATAATATATTCATTTCCAAGAATAAAAAAACGACTCTTAGCTGCAAATAATAAATCTTTGATTAATCCAATATTATTTGTAATAATTTCTTCTTCGGTTAAAGGTTCATCTTTTTTTATTGTTATTATATCAGATATAAAATCAGCCATCATATCTTTCATTGCATTTTGACCAATAGATAAAGCATAATTTTTTACTTGAGACTTATCGATAATTAAGGTATTGTCTTCTTCTCTTTCAGGGCTTGTGACATATTTTATTAATTTTATATATTTTTTTAAATTCATAAATACATTTGGAAAATCTTGTCCAACGCCAGCACGTTGTAAATCTTTCATTGTAATTTTTACAAATGACGGGAAGAACACAAAATTATTATTACTTAAATCTCTTAAATCTGCCATGTTAGGATGAAATGGTATTAAATCATATTCTTTTGTTTCCAAATCACCATTTGTTTTGATATTTATTTTTAATGTTGTTGTTTTAATAATAACTGGGTCATACTTTTCATCTCCCTTTTTATTTTTATTTCTATCACTTCTTTCAGAACTATCAAAACTATCAAATGACATATAATCTTATATTAAGTAAATAAAAGATTATATTATATAAATTTATATTTATAAATATAATTATTAAACGATAGTCGCGGAAACGTTGCTCATATAACTATTAATTTTCCCTTGTAAATTGCGTTCGCGATGTTTTTCAGCCCTTTGTAATAAAGAAATCGCTTTTTCTTCTTCTTCTGGAGAAATAACACCATCATTATTTGTATCAATAATAGATGATATATTTTTAAATTTTTCAGGCATCATACAATAGTCACTTTTTTCATTAAAAACAACTTCGGATAATATTTTAAAAGCAGCAGTTAATAAAATAGCATAAATAATATCACGTGTTCCCATAAAAACCATAGCAAATATTAAAATTTCTCTAGCTAATCCATCTCTCAACATTTGTTCCTGTGCCTTAGTAAAATTAAAATTAACATATTTTGACCCAACATTCAATAATAACATAGTAATACCAATCAATAACTTACTCTCATTAATATATTTTAAATAAGTTTTATGTACACTTGTAACAACCTGAGGTGGTTCATTCATTTTCATTTTCATATTTATATTATTAAATTTCATACGTTTAAAATATACAAATATTAAATTAATTATTAATATTTATATTTATAACATTTTACAATATATAAAATCATTTTATCTAATCATTTATTTAAAAAATAAATCCATAAAAGGAATACTAAATGATTTATCCATTAAACTTAATCCTTGATCTTGTAAATTAATAACTACATCTAATATTTTACCGGGGAGTTTTATAATCATCATAGCAGTATTTACAATAATATCAATTAATTGATTAAGAATATCAAATATCATAAGTGGTAATTCCATAATTAAATTTATCAATGTTTCTATTACGCCAAATATTTTTTCTAATGTTTCAAATAATTTTTCGGCAAAATCAGCTATCATGTCAATCATTTTTTTAAACATAAATTCTAAAAATTTAGGCAAGTTTCTTAAAATTTTAAATCCTCTCTTGAAAAATCCCATAAATCTATTGTAAAATTTCATAAATATACGTTTACCAAGCTCAAACATTTTTTTAATGAATTTTTTTATAGGCACTATTAAATCATTCAAGTTTTCCATAAAATCAGAAAGACGCAACATCAACTTGGCCAAAAATTGATATGGCATTTTAATCAAAATATATGCCACTTGTTCTGCAGTTTTATAACTGATTTTAGTAGCAATAATCATATTACTATCTGGTTTTTCTTTACCTTCTTTTTCTTCAGTTGTTTTAGGTTTTGCGGCAATAAAACCTTTTCCTTCGTGTTCAAAACCTTCATTTATAATTTCTTTGAAAAAAACCTTATTTATAAGAATACAAACTAAAATTATTAGTATTACATACAATATATAGTCTAAATGCAACATATACTATAATTATATTATAAGTATATTTTTTTTACAACTATATTTTTACAAGTATATTTTTACAACTATTATCAATTATCTGTTACATAAATGGTGTATTTTTAAACTTTAGTTGTAAGTGAGGATTCACGTGGTCTTAATTCTGTCTCTACCTTGAGTTTATCTTTATTATTTAAACCAATCATTAATTTTTCACCTTCACCTTCACCTTCGCCTTCGCCTTCACCTTTACACGCACATTTACCTTCGCTTTCACATTCACATTCACCTTCATTAATGCTACTAAACCCTTCATAAATGATTTCATTATTAAATTCATAGTTGAATTCTGCTAAAAATATATAAAACATTACCATAATAATACCTCCTATACGATTATAATGTGCTATTAAGATTGTTAACACTAATAATAAGACTTTACCTTTACATGAATTACTAAATTTAACCAAAACATTTGGCATAGTGTAAATCAAAAAGGATATTAAAAAAAACAATAGAATAATTTCAGGTTTAACATACATTTATAATATAATGATATTTTTTATAAATATAAACAGATGATATAAGTAATAAAAAACTTTTATTTACAAAATCGATTATTAATATTATCATATTAATTATGGTTGTTAGTTAGGTTTTTAAAAAAATAAAAATATCTTATTTTCATATAGATAATGACATCTTTAGGATTATTACATTATTCTGAAATTAATGAAAGTTCAACTATAAATAGTAATATATCAGAATTTGACAAAAAACACAAGCAAAAACATAATACTACTATTAAAAAACGCAATAATCGTATTCAAAATAGTACTAATAATGGTGATGGTGAAAATGTTCAAAATATGTTAAAATTAATTAATAATTCAAATGGATATGAAAATACGAGTGATGATTCTGGTTTAGTTGATTTTAACCCACCTCCACGCGCAGAAGTATCATCATCAAATGAGCCAATGTCCGAATTAAACCCAGGTATTAATAATGGGGGAATTAATCATACTGATATTAATAACACTTTAATCGATAATGATGAATTGCCAATAAAGGTAAAACAATCTAATGGAGACGATTTAAATCAACTTCAAAACCAAAATAATAATATAATAAATAATATTGGCCCAAGACAAAATCCTGCTCCATTAGATACGCAAGAAGGATATAGTTCTTTACCTAAAACCTATGCAAATGATTATTATAAACAATTTGTTCCTTTTTTTAATCAATCTGAACAATTAGCTAAGGCAGGCATTACAACAAATAAGGATCAACTATTAGAAAAATTAAATTACATGATTCATTTATTGGAAGAACAAAAGGATGAAAAAACGGGGCATGTTATGGAAGAAGTTATTTTATATTCATTTTTAGGCGTTTTTATAATATTTATAGTTGATTCATTTGCTCGTGCCGGTAAATATACACGTTAATTTATATTTGATATCATAATAGCATAATAGCATAATAGCATAATAGCATAATAGCATAAATAGCATAAATAGCATAAATAGCATAAATAGTATTACTAAATTAATATTAAAATAATTTAGTAATAATTTTAACTTACAAATACCTACAAATACCTACAAATACCTTTAATATATTAACAATGCCTTTCTATTTGATATCGGATGACAAGCATAATTATATAAAAAAAACGCAGTTGAACTTTTAAATTTACACGATACTAATGGATTTATGTTTAAATAATCTATTACTTCATTACTATGCGCAGTATCCTCAATTAATAATATTTCTGATTTTACATCACCTGAATTTAATTTTCCAATACATATTGTGAAGCCA
>Ga0115566_10004605_pt1 | contig 10958 bp, 11 predicted proteins | sample COGITO_mtgs_1204_3_FD_87173 | JGI IMG/M metagenome (GOLD analysis project Ga0115566, IMG submission 87173) | Pelagic marine microbial communities from North Sea - COGITO_mtgs_120405 | ecosystem: Environmental > Aquatic > Marine > Epipelagic | place: Germany:Helgoland, sampling site Kabeltonne...
CGCGGATGATCGAAATATCGAACGGATCGTCCACACCTTCGCGCACCAGTGTGATGATGATCTCGGAGCCCACCGGACCGCGCATCATCTCGACCGCTTCGTCCAGCGTCAGGCCCAGCACGCTTTCGCCATCCACATGGGTGATGAAATCGCCCGCTTCGACGCCAGCGGCATCAGCTGGCGTATCGTCGATAGGAGAGACGACTTTCACGAAGCCCTCTTCCTGCGTTACCTCGATTCCGAGGCCGCCGAAGGACCCGCGTGTCTGCACGCGCATGTCCGCCGCATCATCCGGAGAAAGGTAACTGGAGTGCGGATCAAGCGACGTCAGCATGCCGTCAATCGCGGCTTCGATCAGCGCACCTTCGTCCACTTCCTCAACATACTGCGCGCGGATACGCTCGAAAATATCGCCGAACAGGTCAAGTTGCTCATAAACGCTGGTCTTGCGTTCAGTTTCCTGCGCGATCAGAGGGCCTGCGACCTGCGTGGTCAGAACCGCGCCGCCCAACACGCCACCGATCACCGCGAATGCGAATTTTTTCATCTTGTTGTCCTACTCCCTGCCGAGGGCGAACCAGGTGGCGGGATCCACCGGGTCGTCGCCCTGCCTTAGTTCCATATAAAGCGTTTCTGTCCGCTCCTGACCACCGCTTTGCGTCAACGGAGCCGTCAAATCCTTATTCGTGTCGGTCGAACCACCCATCAACCCCAACGCGGTGCCCTGAGGCAGGACATCGCCGACCCGGCCATACACTGTATCAAGCCCCGCAAGCACCAATAGAAAACCCCTTGAGGGTTCAAGCACCATCACGTTTTTGTAGTCCAGCAGCGGCCCTTGATAGCGGATTGTCGCCTGCCAGGGTGCGGACACAAGGGCGCTGGGGGCAGTCGCAATCAACAATCCGGGGCGGGCAATTCCGGCGGCATCTGCCTCGCCCGAGGCGCGGATAACTGTGCCGTCGACCGGCATCGGCAGCGTTCCGCGCGCCGCGGCAAAGGCGCGCGGCGCGGGGCGTGGCTGCTTCTTTGCATCCGCTTCACGCAAAGCGGTCGCAAACCCTTCGAGCGTATCAGCGCTCTGGGCAAGGGCGGCCAGAGCGACAGGATCGTCCACCAGGCGGCGTGGCAAGTCACCACGCTCATCCACGGCTTGCCCCAGGGCTGTGCGCGCCGCGCGAACCCCTTCCAGCCCCTCTGTGAGCTTGTCCGCAGCACTCTCCTGCAAGCTGCGCAGCGTCGCCACATCGGCCAGTTGAAGCTTCAGCGTGTCTAACTCACGGCGCAAACCCGGCGTCATATCCGACAGCAGCATGCCCGCATGCAAGGTATCCAGCGGACCCGAAGGATGCAGCAGCAGCGTCGTTTCCGGCGCCGATTGCAGGGTTTGCAGCACGCCAAGTAAACGCGACAGATTCTGGCTGTCCGCAGCCAGCCCGGATTTCAGAGCTCGTTCTTGAGCGGCAACATCGCGAATGCCTTCGCGCAGCGCTGCCAGTCCGGCCTCATAGGCGGCCACCGTACGCGTCAGTGCCGCCACACGATCCGGTGCCTCTCGGGCCGCGTTCAATGAAGCGGCGGCACGGTCCAGTTGATCCACCGCAGCCCGCGCAGCGGTTGCGGCATTGTTCTGCGCAGACGCGGCAACTGGCACCGCCAGCACAAATGCGAACAATGCCGCGGCCGCCCTCATCCGATCAGACTTTCGCCAGTCATCTGGCTGGGTTTCTCCAACCCCATCAGCGCCAGAAGCGTCGGTGCCAGATCAGCCAGCCTGCCTGACCGAAGTGTCGCCCCATCCGGCCCACCAATCAGCGCCACCGGCACCGGGTTCGTCGTGTGAGAGGTGTGCGGCCCGCCGGTTTCAGGGTCGATCATGGTCTCACAATTTCCGTGGTCCGCCGTCAGGACCATCGCGCCGCCCACAGCTTTCAGCGCTTCCACGACGCGAGCCATCCCCTGATCCACTGCCTCACACGCCCTGATCGCAGCCTTAAGATCACCGGTGTGACCGACCATATCCGGATTGGCATAATTCACGACGATCAGGTCATAGCCCTCGCCAATCGCCGCCACCAGATGGTCAGTAACCTCGCCCGACGACATCTCTGGCTGCAAATCATAAGTCGCCACATCCGGTGACTGCGCCATATAGCGCACCTCTCCGGCCTCGGCCGTCTCCATGCCGCCGTTCAGGAAAAAGGTTACGTGCGGATATTTCTCAGTCTCGGCAATGCGAAACTGGCGCAACCCTTTCTGCGCGACCCAGGACCCTAGCGTGTTTTCAATGCTTCCCTTGGGATACATCGTCGCCATGAAGCCGTTGTGGACTTCCGAGTAGTCGACCAAGCCAAGCAAAGCGACCCAGTGCGGGCGCGGGCCGGTGTCGAATGCTTCAAAGCCCGGCTCACCAATAGCGCTAAGGATTTCACGCGCCCGATCGGCCCGAAAGTTCAGGCAGAAGAACCCATCTTCGTCCTTCGCACCATCGTAGTCGCCGATCAAAGTTGGCGCGACGAATTCATCGGTTTCTTTGCGCGCATAGGCATCGGCAACGGCCTGTCTGGCAAATGCCGCGACATGGTCGGCGCGACCGCGAATGATCGCATCGTAGGCGCGCTGCACCCTGTCCCAGCGGTTGTCCCGATCCATCGCAAAATAGCGCCCCGAGACGGTTTCGATCCGCGCACCCTCGGGCAGCTTCCGGGACAGCTCAGCAATGAATTCTGCGCCAGATGTTGGAGCCACATCGCGCCCGTCGGTGATTGCATGAATTGCAGCCGGTACGCCTTCGCCCGTGATCGCCTCAGCCGCCGCAACGATGTGGTCCAGATGCCCATGAACTCCGCCATCCGAGACAACCCCGAACAGATGCGCCGTCCCACCTGTGGTCTTTAACGCCTCGATGAAGTCGAGCAGTTCGGTGTTCTCGAAAAAGCTGCCATCCTCGATTGCGAGGCCAATCTGACCGAGGTCCATCGCCACCACACGGCCTGCGCCGATATTGGTATGGCCCACTTCAGAATTTCCCATCTGCCCGGTCGGCAGGCCGACGTCGGGACCGTGGGTGATCAGAGTCGCGTGGGGGCAGGTCGCCATAATCCGGTCAAATGTCGGCGTGTTTGCCAGAACCGGAGCGTTCGCTTCGGCGTCGTCGCGCAGGCCCCATCCGTCGAGAATGCACAGAACGACAGGTTTCGGGGTGGTCATGTGCGGCGGCTCCGGGTGGTATTCATAACAATCTAAGGCGGCGCCGGTCCGTGGGCAACCGGATCAGGGCTATTCAGGCGCGGTGATAGGGCGCACCGGCCAGGATCGAGGCTGCACGGTACAATTGTTCTGTCAGCATCACGCGCGCCAGCATATGCGGCCAGACCATACGGCCCAACGACAATGTCAGGTCGGCCCTGGCAACCAGCGACGCATCCAGCCCGTCCGCGCCACCGATTAAGCAGGCCAGTTCACCGCGCCCGTCATCGCGCCAGCGCCCGAGCTGGTGTGCGAAGTCGGGTGAAGACATCTGTTTGCCGCGTTCGTCAAGCGCGCAGATCACGGCACCATCAGGGATGGCGCGTGACAGCAGGGCAGCCTCAGCGGTCATGCCGCCGCCTTTCTTATCCTCAACTTCGGTGATGGTCGCCGGGCCAAGTCCCAACGCGCGCCCGGTCCTGTCGAACCGGGTTAGGTAATCGTCGATCAACTCGCGCTCCGGACCCGCACGCAGGCGCCCCACAACGCACAGATGCAGCCGCATCAGCCGCGCTTTGCGGCCTCAGCCGGATCCAGCCACATTTTTTCCAGCTGATAGAACTCGCGCACTTCCGGGCGGAACAGATGGACAACGATGTCGCCGACATCGACCAGTACCCAGTCGCCGGCTTCTTTGCCCTCGATCCGCGACGCGCGCCCGTGGTCCTGCTTCAGATGGTCCACCAGATGGTCAGCAATCGCCCCCACCTGACGCGAGGACCGGCCCGATGCGATGACCATATAGTCGGCCATCTCGGATTTGCCGTGCAGGTCGATCTGCACCACATCCTCGGCCTTGTCATCATCGAGCGAGTTCAGAATCACCGCCAGTAGGGCGTCGCTGGTCAGTGGAGTGGCATCCGCGTTCACGCTGGAATGCCGTGCAGCCCGTTCGCCAATGGCGCCCTGAGCCGTCGAAGTGGAAATGGACAGATTGTCGTCCTCCTGACTTGCGCGCCGATAGCCCCGACGCCGGGATACCCCAGATGTAGCACCGGGATTGCATCATCTCAATGACGGCGCACAAAAACGTCAGCGTGCTGTTGCGTCACGGATTCAGTAGCGTGGATTCAACTGGGCGTGGGTTTACGCCACATCAATCTCGGTCGGCATCGGGTGCCAGTCGAAATAGGCCCGCACCAACCCGTGATCGCTGGCGCCCAGATCCTCAAATTCCTCGCGGTTCAGATGATCGTTGAACACCTCCATCTCGCGGAACGACCATTGGCGTTTGCGGGAATGGTCGTAGAACTCTTCGGACACCAGAATATGATCCAGACTTTCGCGCTTATGCTTGTAAACATGGGTGTAATAGACATGCCGCATGGATCGGTACTGCTGCAGCCGCTCAACAGAATAGAGGCCCTTATCCGATGTTAGCCCGGCCCGGCTTTTCTGGATCACGCGATAGGTTGGCTGGTCCGAAATCAGCTCATTCGTGACCGACATCGTATCATCGTTTAGATCGCCCAAGACGACCGTAGGCGAAATTGCCGTCTCATCCTCCTGCTTCATCACCCCGTCCAGCAATGCGCGCAGGGCACCGGCCTCCATGACCCGTCGGATGTGGCTGACGGTGCTCTTGGTGATCTTCGCATAGGTCTGCAGCGCGACGGGTTGCGGATGGGCAAACGACAGCCGCGCCAGTCCCTTCGATTTCAGATGGCAGACATAGACCGAAACACCGGGCGGCTTCGGGCGCGTTCCTTCCGATTGGATCACAGCGTGCAGGATGGGGCGCGAGAAATGGTCAATGGTGACGGTGATCTCTTCTTCCGCGCCATCGGTCTCACGCAATTTGTCGAAGGTGAAATCGGCAGGAAAATCCGGAATCCAACCCGCACCAGGTGCGATCTGACTATTCCCATTGCGATCCTTACGAACCGCAAGCGCGACCTGAGGCCGCCCGATTCCGGGCGCATCGCGGGCGATCAGGTCGTATTGATCAAGAAGGCTTGCGGCACGAAAAGCGTCCTCCAGAGCACTCGCGGACCAAAGCTCTTGAAACCCAATCACCTCGGCGTCCAGCAGGACCAATTGCGCTGCCGTCCAGCCGATCTTGCGCTCGTATTCGTCGCGTCCTTCGGGCGTGTCCTCGATGGGAGGGCTGTTGGAATAAGTCAGCCCACCGGGCACCTGTAGGTTCAGCAGATTAAACGTCGCGAAGCTGAGGTCGCGCATGTTGGCACGGGCCATGGAAAAATCCTCTCGCTGTCAAATACGAGGCGAAAGGTAACACATCGGCGCAACATTTGCTCGACGGCGCTATTCTCCGGGGCGTTTCAGGCTGAAAACTTCCGAAACGCTGGCGTAATCGCGATAGCCAAGCCGGGCCAGCGGCTGAAATTTCGTGACGTCGAACATCCCGTCAACGAGGCAATCATCGCGCAGGTGAACGCCGATCACCTCACCAATGGTGACAAAATTCGCCGGTCCCTCGATTTGCACGATCTGCGTTACCCGACATTCCAGCGCGGCCGGGGCGCCAGCGACGCGCGCGCAGTCAATCGTGTCGCATTGGATCTTTTCAATCCCGGCCAGTTCAAACTCATCAACATTCGCATCCCACGGGCCGGAAGTTTGGTTCATCACATCCTTGGCGGCCGTTTCGACAATGTTGACGCAGAACACCCCGGTGTCGCGCAGCTGAGTCAGGCTGTCCTTGCCCACGGCGCGATCAGACTTGGACCCGGTTGAGGAAAACATCACCTGCGGCGGTACATAGGCGACTCCGTTGAAGAATGAATACGGGGCGAGGTTGTCATGGCCATCGCTGCCGCGCGTTGAAATCCAGCCGATCGGGCGTGGCGTGATGACCGCATTGAACGGGTTATGTGGCAGTCCGTGGCCATCTTCTGGGCGGTAAAACATTCTGTCCTCGCGTGGTATTCTTGCCGTTTGTTAACCGGTTAGCCCCGTGCTAGGGCCAAATCCAGCGAAAACGACCGAGGCGCGCGTGTGATCCGGTTTGCCCCTGAGACCCCCGACGATTGGTGGGAGGTCGAGGCCCTCTATGACCTCTGCTTTGCGCCGGGGCGCGAGGCGCTGTCGTCCTATCGGCTGCGCGATGACGTCGAGCGGGTGGCCGCCATGTGCCGGGTTGCGCGTGACGAAAGCGGCGTTCTGGCAGGCGCAATCCGTGTCTGGCCGATTGCAGTAGGCGATGCGCCCGCACTTCTGATCGGGCCGATCGCTGTGCATCCGACCCATCAGGGCGAAGGTTTGGGCGGCGCTCTGATCCGCGACTGCATTGCACAGTCGCAAGGTTGGGACCGTGCCCTGCTGGTCGGAGATGCCCCGTACTATGGCCGCTTTGGGTTTCGTTTACTGAAAGATGTTGTGATGCCGCCGCCGACAAACCCCGAACGGGTGCTCGGTCTGGAATTGTCCCCTGGCGGCTGGGACGGAATCGTCGGCACGGTTCGTCGCGCGAGCTCGGAAACCTCTTAGGCAGAACAAAGGCTTGTCGCGTCCGGCACACGGCCAAAGCAAGGGGGCTTTTCTGCGCCGTCCTGCCCTAATGCGGGCAATTCACCCCTGAGGATATTTTCGGTTCGGCGATGAATATCGGTCTGCGTTTCAGCGTGCCATTTCCATAACTCTCAAACCCGCCCAATTGCGGAAATCGGACCACTGTTAGCGCAATCCGGGTTGCCGCTGGCGCTGGTGGCGGTATCCCCAATGAAGGGATCGGGCGCAAAACAGGAGCAAACTCCATGAAAACCACCAAAACAGTTAGGGACATCCTTTCACGCTACGAGGGCGAGACGCCCGGCGTAAAAGCCAAATTGCATTCGATTCTGATGCAGGGCCGCCTTGGTGGAACCGGAAAAATGATCATCCTGCCCGTTGATCAGGGGTTCGAGCACGGCCCTGCCCGCAGCTTCGCTGTCAATCCGGACGGCTATGACCCCCAGTATCACTACAAGCTGGCAATTGATGCCGGATTGAATGCCTTTGCCGCCCCTCTGGGGCTGCTCGAAGCCGGAGCGGACACCTTCGCCGGACAAATCCCGACAATCCTCAAGGCCAACTCGGCTAATTCGCTCATGTCCGGCACAGCCGGAAAAGACAGCGCGGTCACCGCATCCGTTGATGACGCTCTGCGGTTGGGCTGTGCTGCCATCGGCTTCACGATTTACCCAGGTTCGGACATGGCACTGGGCATGATGGAGTAAATCCGCGAGATCCGCGCGGAGGCCGCATCCGTCGGCATCGCCACCGTCATCTGGTCCTATCCGCGCGGTGAGGGCGTTTCAAAGGACGGCGAGACGGCTGTTGATATTGCCGCTTATGCCGCCCAGATCGCAGCCTTGCTCGGTGCGCATATCATCAAGATCAAACTCAGCACTGACCATCTGGAAAATCCCGAAGCCAAAAAGGTATTCGAGGCAGAGAAAATCGACATCACAGATCAGGCGGCGCGGGTGCGAAACTGTATGGACGCAGCATTTGCAGGTCGTCGCATTGTGGTGTTCTCCGGCGGTGCCAAGAAAGGCGCAAACTCGGTCTTTGACGACGCCCGCGCAATTCGCGACGGCGGCGGCAATGGTTCGATCATCGGGCGCAACTCTTTCCAGCGGCCGCGCGCGGATGCGTTGGAAATGTTGGGCAAACTGGTCGATATTTACAAAGGGCGCGACTGACGAGCGGTCAAGATGGAGGTCGCCGGATAGTCGATACCACTAGCGCAGGATCGAGCGCCCAGCGTAGACTGCCGTCTCTTCCAGCATTTCTTCGATCCGGATCAGCTGATTATATTTTGCGAGCCGGTCCGAGCGCGCCAGTGAACCCGTTTTGATCTGCCCGCAGTTGGTCGCCACGGCCAAATCGGCAATTGTCGTATCTTCGGTCTCACCCGAGCGGTGGCTCATCACACAGGTCATCCGGTTGCGGTGCGCCATATCGACGGCACGCAGCGTTTCGCTAAGCGTGCCAATCTGGTTCACTTTAACCAGCAGCGAGTTGGCGGTCTTCGCATCAATCCCCTGTGCCAGCCGTTCGGGGTTGGTTACAAAAAGATCGTCGCCGACCAACTGTGTCGTTTCGCCCAAAACCTCGGTCATCGTGGCCCAGCCGTCCCAGTCGTCCTCGGAGGCGCCATCCTCGATCGAAAAGATCGGATAGTCAGACACAAGTTCCTGAAGATAAGCAACATTTTCGTCCGGGGTCAGCGACAATTCCTCACCCTTCATCTCGTACTTCCCGTCCCGGAAATACTCGGTCGCCGCGCAATCCAGCGCCAGCATCATATCGTCACCGGGTGTGTAACCGGCCTTTTCAACCGCTTTCAGAATGAAATCCAGCGCAGCGCGGCTGGACGAAATGTCGGGCGCAAAGCCACCCTCATCCCCGATACCGGTTGACAGGCCAGCGGCTGACAATTCGCCTTTCAGCGTGTGAAACACCTCCGAGCCCATGCGCACCGCTTCGGACAGGCTGGTTGCGCCGACGGGAACAATCATGAATTCCTGTATATCAATCGGATTGTCGGCGTGTTCCCCCCCGTTCAGGATATTCATCATCGGCACCGGCAGGGTCCGCGCCGAGGTTCCGCCCACATAGCGATAGAGCGGCTGGGCGGTGAAATCCGCTGCGGCCTTGGCGACCGCCAGACTGACACCCAAGATCGCGTTGGCTCCTAAACGTGCCTTGTTCGAGGTGCCATCTAACTCGATCATCGCGCCGTCGATGGCTTCCTGCTCGGTCGCGTCAAATCCAACAAGCGTTTCCGCCAATTCGCCGTTCACCGCAGCAACGGCCTTCCGCACGCCCTTACCCTTGTAACGCGCCTTGTCGCCGTCGCGCAGTTCCACTGCTTCATGCGCACCGGTCGAGGCACCGGATGGCACCGCCGCTCGACCCATGGTGCCATCCTCCAGGATCACATCGACCTCGACCGTCGGATTGCCCCGGCTATCGAGGATTTCGCGTGCGAGGATGTCGATGATCGTGGACATGGGCGGTCTACCTTTCGGGTTTTTATGGGATGAGCGGCGTATAGCAGGCAGGGCGAGCAGAGTGAATGGCGAATGTTAGCGTTAACAGATCGGGCGCGATCTACTTCTTCACCCCGTATAGTTCCAGACGGTGCCCCTTCAGCCGATACCCCAGCTTGGCAGCTATTTTCTCTTGAAGCGCCTCGATTTCGGGATCGACGAATTCGATCACCTGCCCGGTGGAAAGGTCTATCAGATGGTCATGGTGCGCGCGCTCGGCATCTTCATAGCGCGCTCGTCCGTCGCCGAATTCGACTTTCTCAAGGATGCCGGATTCCTCGAACAATTTCACCGTGCGATAGACCGTCGCCAAAGATATGCGCGGATCCTGCGCTGAGGCTCGGGCATAAAGCTCCTCGACATCCGGGTGATCGTCCGAACCCTCCAGAACAGCGGCAATTGTGCGCCGCTGACCGGTCATGCGCAGACCGGCAGCGGCGCAGCGCGCTTCGATGGTGTCATCGGCGTTAGGTAATGTGGGTGCCATCCAGGTCGTCCGTTGAGGGTGTTTGGGATAGTTTAGCGTGCACCATTCGTGACGGCTATGGGGTCTGGAAAGGTTGCGTGCGTACCGCAGGACACTCCGAAAGGTGTCGAGCACGCCTCGTGGCGCTAATCAGATCAACCCTTTCCTGCTCCGCCGCCTCAGTAGTCCCTTCCAAAGAACACACCCAACCGAGATTCCCCCGACGTATCGACCGAGCCCTTCAGCGTCAGATCCTCGTTCAGGTTTAGCCGGACGCTCAAGTCCGTCGCCCGCTCTCCAACCGTGAACTCGGCGTAGGCCCCGTCTGCAACATACTTACCGGCCCGCACAGCCGCACCGCCTTCGACGTCCTTTGCAAGGTCTAGGTAGTCGACACCAAATCCGTCGCGCAACCGAGCGATGATGCCAGACCCCGCCGCCGGCCCACCGAGTTGCATGGCCGTCGTGCCAATCCGGGTAGCTTGCAATAGCGTCAGACGCTCGGCCCCTTCGCGGTACAGCAACCGTGCTATAATCTGATTCTCTGGCAACTCGGGCACCGACGAAAAGCGGATGCGCGGTGCCATCACCGGCCCTTCCAGTACCGCCATCAAATCCGCATCGCCATCGCGGATGTGTGCCGACATCCGCACCACGGGCAGGAAGCTTCCCTCCAGCCTGAGCGCGCCCTGCGTCAGGGTCAGCTGACGGCCCAAAAGATCGAAACGCCCGTTAATCAGGCCAAGCTGTCCACGGGGTTTCACCGCCAGAGTATGCCCGGTCAATCGCACTTGCCCACCAAATTCACTGTCCAGTCCAAGCCCGCGCACGAAGACACCGCGCGGGGCATTCAGCAGGATATCAAGATCAAACGGAGGCCGCCGCCCGATACCCGAACCATCCCCGCGCGGGTCGATCCGCAATAGTCCGGCGGCTGCCCGCGTGCGGCGCACGTCTGCCGGTTCGTTCACATGCCCGATGACCGGGATTGGCCCGCGGACGCCCAGCGAGCCGGTCGGAAACCGGATCACCGTTGGCCCAAGATCCACCTCACCATCGATACGCCCACCGTTCAGCAAAGGTCCGCTTAACGTCACTGTGCCGCTAAGTGTCGTATCAAACAGCGTCGGATCGCGAAGTCGCGCGTCGGTCATCTGAAGCTCAAGCCGCGCCGGGAAAGGTTCGCTCAGCGCTACCGGACCGGTCGCCCGGATGGTGCCGCCGCCTCTGACAGCCCCTGTGGC
>Ga0115566_10004608_pt1 | contig 10955 bp, 10 predicted proteins | sample COGITO_mtgs_1204_3_FD_87173 | JGI IMG/M metagenome (GOLD analysis project Ga0115566, IMG submission 87173) | Pelagic marine microbial communities from North Sea - COGITO_mtgs_120405 | ecosystem: Environmental > Aquatic > Marine > Epipelagic | place: Germany:Helgoland, sampling site Kabeltonne...
CTACCAAAAGCTCATCACTTTTAACAATCAGCATACGCAAGGAGGCCATTTTGCGGCGTTAGAGCAGCCGCAAGCATTCATCACTGACCTCCGCGAATGGCACTCAGCCCTCCGCGCGACCGGATACCGCTAACAGATGGCAACACCACTGGCTGATAACACCGATTCAACCGATGATCCTTATTGGCGCGCACGACATCAATTGGCGTTGGCCGCACGCCAGTTGAACGAAAAGCTAATCAGTACGGATATCCCACCGGAGAAGGCACTTGAATTAAGCAATGAACTCTCCTGCCTCGCAGCGTCGCTAAACCGCTTTCCTCAGGTTGAGGGCCTCATGGGCATGGCACGACAGCGACCTGACGACGGTATCGACACCATTATGGGCGAGTTTGTTGCCATGGCGGGCCGAAGTCATCCCTGCTCTCCTGATCTGACCTGGGATGCTGAGCCTCACTGTTTACGAGGCACTGTGACGTTTAGCCAGGCGTTTGAAGGGCCTCCTGGTCATGTTCACGGTGGGTGGGTCGCAGGCATATTGGACCACTTAATGGGGATGACGCATGTCCATATGGGACAACCCGGCATGACCAGTGGATTAACCGTGCGTTATCTCAAACCGACCCCCCTGAGACAGCTCATCAAGATTAGCGCCGTCGCCGAAGAACTCGATCAACGACGGACCGAGGTGAAGGCTGAAATGCGCTGCGGCGATAGCCTCACAGCAACCGCAAGCGCTATTTTTGTTCAGGTCGACCGTGCCAGGTTCGGCATCGAGCCCGCCTAAGGGGCCAGAGCCACTAAAGGCGCCTGTAAACGGTCGCTCCCGCTATGATCGTTCTGTCGACTTTGAGTGAACGGAGATCTGGCGCGGTCAATGGATTATCAGAGAGCACAACCAAATCGGCATCCTTCCCCGGCTCGATCGAGCCGATGACATCATCCATAAAGACTTGCCAGGCTGCATCAATGGTCACCGCACGGAGCGCCGAAAGCCGATCGATGCGCTGACCGGGCCCGATGATTGTCCCACTGGTGCTCTTGCGCTCCACCTGACTCCAAACGGCCTGCAGCGGCAACATGGGCGTGACAGGGGTATCGAGGTGAGAACTGAAACGAACGCCCGCCTCTTGGGCCCATCGAGCCGGACTCATATTGGCGGCGCGCTCGGGCCCCATAAAAATCGCAGCATGACGATCACCCCAGTAATAAGTATGCGCTGAGAAAAAACTCGGCGTTACGCCTAATTCAGCCATTCTCGCAATTTGGTCCTCACGGGTCATTTGCGCATGAATCATCAGTGGTCTCGCCTCTGGCCACGGATGCTGCTGCATTGCATATTCAATGGCATCCAGCCCATCCTCTATCGAGGCATCACCATTACAATGAATTGCCACTTGAATGCGCCGCTCATAGAGCCCAGCCACTTGCTCAAACAGTATCTCTCTGGGGACCGACGCATAGCCTCGATAATCAGCATCGCCCTTATAGGGCACGTGATAAGGCGCTGATAGATAACCGGTGTAACCTTGAATACTCCCGTCCGCAATGATTTTGACCCTCGGCACAGAGACCCTAGCCCTTGCAAAACTGTCTAAGGTCGCACTGCTGTTGAGTAGCTGCTCTCCCACCTCCTCAAACAGTGGAAACAGCGCCACTCGCTGGGGAAACTGATTTAACTGACTTAAAAACCCGAGTAATGTCGCAACGGTGGTGGGCATCCCCCCCGCCGAGGCGGTCGTCACGCCTGCAGCCAGATATTCCTCCGCTGCCTGCGTAGTCATGCGCAAGGCATCCATCGCACTCAGATCTAGGGTGTACTCCCAGACTGCTCGCGCAGCCGTTTCCTCCAACACTCCATTAGGACGTCGACCGCCATCTGAATCAGGCTCTCTGACGATCACACCGCCCTCAGGATCGAGTGATTCGGCGTCGATCCCAAGAATAGCGAGCGCAGCGCTATTCACGACGGCTAAGTGACCGGAGACATGAATGATCGCTACCGGGCGGTCAGCCGAGACCTTGTCCAGATCATCGCGATTAGGGTGGCGCCGCTCAGCGAGCAGCGTATCGTCATAACCATGCCCTATGATCCAGCCATCCGTGCGGGTTTGCCCGAGGCGAGTTAACCGCTCCAGTAGCTGCGACAGGTGAGTCACCTCGCCGATCGGTGGACTATTGAGGTCTGCAGAAAACACCGTCTGACCCGACCCAGGAAAGTGACCGTGGGCATCGATAAACCCGGGCAAAACAGTGCGCCCCCTTAGGTCGACGACCACCGTATTATCACCTGCCAACGCCAACATCTCTTCAGACGAGCCGACCGATTCGATCAGGCCCTCGCGCAGACTCACGGCTTCGGATACCGTGCCAGCGGCATCCATTGTGAGCACGTTACCGTTGACATAAATTTCGTGCTCGGGCGCAGAGGGAGGCCGGGTGGCAATTGCCGCAAGCACTACTAAACCGCCCAAAAAAGCCAATAATATCAATAAGGTTACACGCCAATTCATAAGTACTCTCGAATGATTAAGTTATCGGACTCGGCTCGCTCAGCGGCGCCGCTGTAGGATTAGTAATGGGGCGGGGGCGGCTCAGGCGACCCGTCTGCTACCGCCTCTAAGCGAGCACCCTGCTCACCTAATCGCTCGCGCAAGACATCCACTGTCTGTTCCAGCTTCAAGATTGCTCGTTGCTGCTGCGACAATGCCTGATCCAACGTCTGAACCGCATCCTCTAAAAAGGCGAGTTGCGCTTCTAACTGAGCGGTATCACTCATAATCCACTTCCATCGCTACTTTGTCTCAATGCTACTATAACCCCGTCACTGACTGCCGGAGCAACCTCTTGGCTTCATCTCGCAGCACCACAGCGGTATACCGTACAGACGGCGGCAAGCTGTGCCCACAATGCCAACGGCCCGTCACCGGCTGCGTGTGCAAAGCGAATCGTCCTGCATCCGTGGGCGATGGCATCGTTCGCATACGGCTCGAAAAAAAGCGACGAGGCGGTAAATGGGTCACCGTCATCGAAGGTATTCCAGAGCACCCCGATCGCTTGAAAACATTGTCCAAACAACTCAAACAGCAGTGCGGCGTTGGGGGCGGCGTAAAAGATCTCAACCTTGAAATACAAGGAGACCAGCGCGTCCCCTGCCAACAAAAGCTGCAAGCATTAGGCTATGTCGTGAAGCTATCTGGCGGCTGAGCCGGTCATTTGCAACAACGTTTTTTGCCCCGTCTTTCTGGCCCCGTAGTCGGCCACTGCGCTCGTTGATAAGGATTCCTGCAAGCTTAATCGGGAGGAGTAATGACTTATAAACGTGCTATCAATCTCCTCCACCACACGCTGCCGCATCCGAGCGACCCGATCAGGTCCCGCGCGATTCATAAAAGGCGTTAACAACCAGCCACTGACCGACCATACCCAGCCATAACCCCGGGTTAATTCAGTCGCACCAATGTCTAACTGTCCGTAGATGTAGGCCTGCTTGACCTCTTCAGATCCATAGCGCGACCACGGCCCGGTCTGCGCTGCCGCGATCTCCATCGCCGTTAAAATACGGTTTACCAACCGACCTCCACCTATCGCGTCGAAAGCGACGGTGGCCCCGGTTGCTTTTAGCGCCTCGATCAACTCCTGCATGAACTGCTCCGACTGAGTGTTCAATACCCACTCAGCCCCCATATCTCGCAACAAGGCAACTTGCGCTTCAGAACGAACAATATTGACGAGGGGGATCTGATCCGCCTGACAAAGCCGCACCAGCATTTGACCTAAATTGGAGGCTGCAGCGGTGTGCACCAACGCATTATGACCCTCCCTATCACGTGTTTCGAGAAAACCCAGCGCCGTCATGGGATTCACAAAGCATGATGCAGCCTGCTCAGCGCTGATCGTATCGGGAAACGCAATGCATTGGCTGGCCGGCAAACAGCGATAAGCCGCGTACATTTCGCCACCAAACATGCCCACTCGCTGACCGAGCAATGCTTGCGCTGCCTCACCGTCGCCCGCGGCAACGACCCGCCCACTCCCTTCATTGCCGACTGCCATCCAATGACCCACACGCGGCGCCATTGCCCTCATTGCGGCTGCGGGTACATCGAGCAATACCGCTGGCTGCCCATTTCGCTCCACCTCACGCGCACTCGATAGATCTGCCGCACCAAACATCAAGCCCAGATCAGAGGGGTTAATGGGCGCTGCTTCAACCGCCACCAACACCTCTTCCGGACCAGGATCCGGAAGAGTGATCTCGACTAATGCACATTCCACGGTGGCATTTTCGTGCACACAGGATTGCATCTGTAACGCTTTCATTTTTTCTCCTCGATAGCAAAATCTGACTCAATAGTGCGCCGCACGCTCAGACTGGGATAACAACGACGCCGCCATCCCATTTTGTGTGCGATAAATAACAGTGTAAGCGAGCACCGCTTGCACGTATTCGCGTGTCTCACCAAAGGGCAGCGAATCCACCCATTGATCAATTGGCAACTCACCAGAGGACCAACGTGTGACCCTGCTCGGCCCGGCGTTATAGGCCGCTAGCGATTTCACGCGGTTACGCTCGTACCGCTGCATCAGTTCTCGATAGTAAGTCGCGCCTAACAGGATGTTTATATCGGCTTCATATAACGACGCATCGCCGCGATACCGATGATTGTGCTTTGCCGCCATACTCCGCGCTGTCGATGGCATTAACTGCATCAGCCCCCTGGCGCCGACTTTGGATCGCGCGAGCGGATACAATCCACTTTCCCGGCGGGCGATGGCAATCAGCTCGTTCGCATCCAGCTGTTGAAGCGCTCCTATGTGTTGAAACTCGTCCCAGTGAACAGTGGGAAAACGCAGGTCCAATCGATCCCAAATCGCACCTGAATTAGCGGCATCTATGGCAAGATCAAACCAGTTTTGCTCAATCGCGATATCCCCTAAGCGCTCACGATCAACGGCTGATACCTGATTCAGCGTGTGGCGCCATTGTTCTTTCGCCAGTCTTTGCTCATTGAGTACCAATAGCTCCTGCACTCTTCCCACACCCAGCCAAATGGCTTGGCTCTGGGGTCTTTCGAGACCCGGGGGCGTTCGCGCGTTGAGCTGATAAGAAGAACCCAAATAATCGGCCGCTAAAAAGCCATGAAAGCTTCTGCTTTGCGAAAGCGCCTGCCACAGTCCTGCAGTTGACCCTAAGCCCAGCTGATCACGACTGCGTGCGTCCCAATAACGCCATCGATCTTGTTCTCGCGCAGATCCAGACAGCCAGCTCAAGCCGCGCTGGATAGCGGCCCATTCACTCTGTGCAATCTGCTTGCGCAGCCAAATCAGCGTTAACTCGTCATCACGCAGTCGCTCAATCTGGGTGTCGACCCAGCGCTCAGGTGCGGGCGTTCGCTCAGCGAACAGGCTATGGCGCACAATCGACGCTCTCATCAGGTCGGACTGATCAGTGGATAGGCGATGCATCTGAGTCAATGCCGTCATCGCCTGATAGCCTCTATTGGGATTCAACTGCGCTAAGCGAACCACGCCATAGGCAACAATATCGCCATGCCGCTTAGTATCGGGGTAGCGCCTTCCCTCGACGCGGGAAGGCCGACGATATACCGCCCCTAATTCATCGAGATCTCGCTGCAATGCGTCGCCAGCAAAACGTTTTAGATAGCGAATAAGGCGTCCATTCTTCGCCTGAAAGGCCTTGAGCGCGCGCGACCAAATCAGCGCGTCGTCAGGCCCGCTATTGGCCATCCACCGAGCGAATAACGGATCGCAGGCATCGTCTTGTGAAAAGCCCACATTCCATAGCGACGCTGCTCCCTCAAAAGCCATTGCCTGATCGCCAGTAGCCAACAGGGCCCGATAGTAGTGGCATTGCAGCTCCACCATCGCAGGGGGTGCGTCAAGCACACCCAAAAAAGCGCGCCAGCGACGATCTTGGGCCTTGTGCCGCAGATACGCGACCATCAGTCTGCTCGCGAGCGGCGTGCCCTGTGCACGAGCCATAAAAGCCCTCGCCTCCGCAGGTGTCATATCGTGGAGGAGTCCCAAGTTGGTCGAAAAATCGAGATCAATCCTGAGCGGATAGCTCGCTAAGGCCGCGCGTATGTCGCGATAACGATTGCCTGCACCAGAATCAAGCTCTGCCAATGCATCCTGGTAAAGCGCCCGCTCTTCAGACCATTGATCAATAGAGGGTAACGGGAACGCTTCATTGCCTACCGCTGCTGAGCAACACAGCCACCCAAGAAAGACAGCCCCGCTCAGGAAGCGAAGCGCCTCCATAAGCCTCCTAATAATCGTGTGATACAACCTAAACACCCTATAAAAATGCAATACAAGTCTCCGCTTTTCAATCACAAAGCGGTAGGATTTCGATCCTCTGAGCGCTGGACGCCTATCCATGGAATCGACAACCGTTAAATTAACAGAATATAGCCACGGTGCGGGCTGTGGTTGCAAAATTGCGCCCGACGTACTGTCACGGATCCTCGCAGGAGAACCCGCGGAAAAGATGCGCGATGCCTTTCCAGAGTTACTGGTGGGGCACCATTCACGGGATGATGCGGCCGCTGTGGAACTGCCTGATGGTCAAGTCATCCTATCAACCACCGATTTCTTTATGCCCGTGGTTGACGACCCCTATGACTTCGGCCGCATCGCGGCAACCAATGCGATCTCTGATATTTACGCCATGGGCGGCAGGCCATTGGTGGCTGTCGCTATTCTTGGCTGGCCAGTCAATGTTTTGGACCCCGCTATCGCCAACCTTGTCATTCGTGGCGGTCGTGATGCCTGTAGCGCACTGGGCTTCGCGCTGGCTGGTGGACACAGCATTGATGCGCCTGAGCCCATTTTTGGATTAGCCGTAACAGGAATCGTTTCCCCGCTGAATCTCAAACGCAACAGCGGTGCCGAGGCGGGTGACTGTCTGTTGTTAACCAAACCTATCGGAATTGGCATTCATACTACCGCTGAGAAAAAACGCCAATTGGACAGCGCTCATCAAGGGCTCGCCACGGAGGTCATGTGCCGAGCCAATACAATCGGCGCTCAACTCTCCACGTTAAGCGCCGTCCACGCACTGACGGACGTGACGGGTTTCGGTTTGGCAGGTCACCTACTCGAGATGTGCCAGGGCGCCGGCTTAGACGCCATGCTGAGCCCTAGTCGCATTCCTGAATTACCGGCGCTCGACGACTATATCGCCAGGGGATGCGTGCCGGGCGGCACCGAGCGAAATTATGCCGCCTATGGCGCTGCACTGCCCACGCTGACCGACAGAGACAAAGCCATACTCTGCGATCCTCAAACCAGCGGTGGATTACTGATTGCTGTCGCCGAAGCGTCTCTACATGAAGTGCAAACGCTGCTGAGCGAGCACGGCCTTCCTCAGGAGGTCATTGGCGTACTGGGCAGCCAATCTGGCCCAACCGCCAAGATCGCACTGTCCTCGGCCTGATGGACGAGATCGACGACCTCGAGTCACTCTTTCTCCGAGATACGCCCCTGATTGATACGCGAGCACCGGTCGAGTTCAGTAAGGGCAGCCTACCGCTGGCAATCAATCTACCCCTCATGGTCGATGCTGAGAGAGAGGCGGTGGGTATCTGTTACCAACAACAGGGACAAGAAGCTGCCCTCCGGCTAGGACATGAACTCGTCAGCGGTGCAGTTAAAGAAGAACGCCTCAGCCAGTGGATGCGTTTCTCACAGCAACATGCTGACGGCGCGCTATTTTGTTTTCGTGGCGGCTTACGATCAGAGATCACCCAAAGCTGGCTGAAAGAACAGGGGATCCACTATCCGCGCATTCGCGGCGGCTATAAGGCGATGCGCCGCTGGCTCATCGATGCGGTCGAAAAAACCTGCACCGACACTCCCCTATTACTCTTGGGCGGAAAAACCGGCTCGGCGAAAACACGGGTGCTCAACGAAGGTCTCTCGGGCAATCCCATCAAAGGGAGCATCGATCTGGAGGGCCTCGCTAACCATCGTGGATCGGCATTTGGGAAACGCGTGACCGCGCAGCCGACTCAAATTAGCTTCGAACTTGCCGTCGGGATCGAAATGGCAAAGCGTTACGCCGAGGATCCATCCCGCCTCATTCTAGAGGACGAAGGCCGGCTCATTGGTCGCTGCGCCCTGCCCCTGCCGCTACAGGAGGCGCGCCATCATGCTAACTGGATTCAACTCGAGGTGCCTCTGGAGGATCGAGTTCAGCATTCTTACGATAATTATATCCTCAGTAATCTTGAAGAAATGGGGTCGCTATCGGCTGACTGGGAAACCGCTTTCGATGCGTTTGAGCTGGGGCTATTCGACGCCCTCAGCCGTATTCAAAAGCGTCTTGGCGACACACGATACAGTGCACTGTATGCGGACCTGGCCGCCGCACTGGACAGCCATCGGCTGGGAGATCCTGAACCACATAAAAAGTGGATCGAAACGCTACTGACGCAGTACTACGACCCCATGTACAACTATCAGATGGCAAAAAGAGCGCAGGCACCCCTCTTTCGTGGCAATGAGACTGAGGTGATCAGTTATCTAACCGCCTAGTGACTCCCGCAGCGTGTTCGGGGGTATCGAGGACCAGAATGTGATCGACAGCATCGCAGCTAATCTGCACGATAAGAAACAGGGTGCCCCCGATCTCCCCCGCTGGCGCCACCATCCTGGGCACCGCCCGAGGCATCACCTCTTTTCGCCAGGAATGAGTCTTCGAGTCCACAGTTTAACCAGCAGCGACGCCACTGAACGATGGTCGGCATCGGTTCCTATGTGTTTCTCTCCGAGAATGGACTGAAAAGATCTGTGTGGAGGCCTAGACGAGGCCGATTTCGAGCAGCTCAAGCGTCATCTTCGGGTCAAGTATCGGAGGGGCGTCAGTAGTTTAGGTTGATCGACCTCGAACAAAGGCCGCAATGGAGGCAACGGTGTCTGCGGTAATTTCTGGGGCCGCATAAAAGAACCCCATGTCGCCTGCATGGGGCGTGCCATGCACAGTGCGAGCACCGGCAGCGACGCCGGCGGCGAGCAGCTTTCGATAATAAACCAGCCCCTCATCCCGAAGCGGGTCGAGTTCGTTCACTGAGATAAAATGTGCCGGCAAACCCGCCAATACCGAGACGTCTGCATGGTAAGGCCACGCCAAGGGATTGTTGGCATTGCTGCCCTCTGGGTCATAAACCTTGACCATGGAGCGCATGATGGCGCAACTCAGCAAATAATCATCATTCTCGAAAAGTGATGGCAGGGATTCGCTCGGGTTGGCGTAGCCGCCATAAATATAGGGACACATGGCATAGACACCGTCGATCGCATCAATCCACTGTTCGGCATTCGCTTTTAAAGCAGTAGCGAGCGCGAGATTGCCGCCACCAGATTCTCCGCTGACAGTAATCGATTCAAGCCCCAATACGCTGCGCCGCTGGTGCGCCCAACGGGTTGCGTCGGCGCAGTCATTCAGCCCCGCCGGAAAAGGATGATTGCCCAGCTTGCCAGCGGCATTTCGATACTCGACACCGATGACCCTTAAGCCTTGAGCCGCTAGCAGGTTTCTCCAGAACGTCGGTCCAGGATCATCGGCAGTTGTGATGGCCATACCGCCCCCGTGCAAATGAATGACCCCGGGTAGTGATGCACTGATGTTTTTTGGCTGATGAATGTGGAGAGTGATTTCGTGACCGTCAGTCGCAACGATGTTTTCTCGAGTGATATCAACGTCACCAAAAGGCGGCACCATCTCGAGCAATGCGGGATGACCTTGAGCTTCAACTCGCTCAAAGGCCATGCCATATTCAAGGCACTCTTCATAGGAGGCATCGGCAGCCAACGGTTCAAGCCCCGCGCCAAAACCACCGGCAGATTTGACGATGTCAGCAATCCTAGGATCGGCGCGAACGTCTGTTTCGAAACGAGTATTATCATCACCTAGTCGGCCGAGGCGCTGCATGAAAGAATTCCTAGTAATTCATTTTATTGAAAACTAATGTCGCAACGTATCATCAAAATAAATGCTGTGCTCATTCACGGCGTGACCCGCAAAAGCAGCCCGACAGGCAAAGCGCAAGCGAGGTGCATCAAGGCCAGGTGAGGCTCAGCGCGATTGCCGAGCAAACCTTGCGGACTCCCGAGCGTGAGGGTCGATGGGGACATCATGCAGAGCGATACCACCGACAAACCCTAAGGCGCGTTCCTCTACCGAGATTATCGTTTCTTGTGGCGTGTTTTAGTGGGTAGCTCTCTCTTTGACGCAATGATCCAGGTGCTCGACCGATAACATAGACCCGCGTCCTATTTGAGGTAAACTCGCCCCGCTGCTCCCTGTAGTTAAACAGGATATAACTACCGCCTCCTAAGCGGTGATTCCAGGTTCGAGTCCTGGCGGGGAGGCCAAGATGCTCTGAGACCCGCATAGAATATAGGTTTCCGTTCCATAAACTGTCCGAAAAGGGCACTTTTATGGAAGGTTTTATGGAAAAAAAATGGCCCCGTAGGGCCACAGTGGTTAGAGCAGAGTAATCAGCGAGGCGACACCAAAGCCCGCCACACTGATCACGATGATGCTGGCGACCAATAAAATCGCGTGCGCCTCTCGGTTACTCATCCTCACTTCGACTCCAAGTCGCTCTCGACTCGCTCCTCCGTGACGACATCCTGCACGGCCTCGAGTGCCTGCTTCACTGCCATGAATGCCGGGATCTCCTGCGCGCTGAGTTGAATGCGCTGTAAAAACTGAAGTGTTAAGTTTGCTAATTCCTTATTCATAAAACCTCCTTGTTGGTTAGTTAGCTGGTTAGTTAGTGGATGACGATCCGATGCCTCCGTGGGAGTGGCGACGAAGGTGACTGCCTCGCCTGAGGATGTCACTAATTGCTGAACATACGAATCAAAGGGCAGGTTACAGTCCCCATACTGTTATGAGGTGGCTCTTGCAGTAACCGGTGGAG
>Ga0115566_10004609_pt1 | contig 10954 bp, 10 predicted proteins | sample COGITO_mtgs_1204_3_FD_87173 | JGI IMG/M metagenome (GOLD analysis project Ga0115566, IMG submission 87173) | Pelagic marine microbial communities from North Sea - COGITO_mtgs_120405 | ecosystem: Environmental > Aquatic > Marine > Epipelagic | place: Germany:Helgoland, sampling site Kabeltonne...
TTGACGTTCAGGCCGCCGCCACTTTGCTGACGAAACCCCGCGACACGACGCTCCGCTTCCTCGCCACTGAAACCCCACATGCCGAGTCCACCGAGTCCCCCGGAATTGCTGACCGCAGCGGCTAATGAGGGCGTTGTATGATCGCCCATCGGGGCCTGAAGAATGGGCCATTTTAAACCGAGCCGCTCAGTTAGTTTGTTTTGAGACCACACTGTTTAAACCATCCCCCTGAGATTGATGCATGTCGAACGTATTCACAGCTGCCGCGGATGTCGAGCCAACGCCCGCAATGCTGCAAGTTCGGAAATATTGTCGCGTGGTCGTCAGCCGATGAACAGAATTTAGCGATCCATCATTGGCACGGCTTTAGCGCTTCTGCCCAAACAGGATTTTCCGTTCTTCCTCGGTCGGCGGTTTCTGGCGTCGATCCTGTTTTCCAAGCGCAACTCCTCTTTGGACTGCAGGTCGTTCCTTCACCGCCTGCCGCCAGCGCGCCAGATGGGGATAATCCGCCAATGGCAGGTCCATGGCCTTGGTGATCAAAGCCCAGGGGAAATTGATAATATCGGCGATCGAATAGGCATCACCAACAAGCCATTCACGGTCTTCAAGGCGACTGTTAAGAACAGCCATACAGCGAATTGATTCAGCTTCGTAACGTTTTCTTCCATAACCGTGTCGCTCTTCTTCAGGTGCATAATTGAAGAAGTGGCTGTGCTGCCCCATCATGGGTCCCTGGTTGCCGGTTTGCCAAAACAACCATTCTAAAATCTGTGTGCGTTCTTCAGCGCCCGTAGGCAGGAATTTTTGATATTTTTCCGCCAGATACATCATGATCGCACCAGACTCGAAAACAGACACAGGCTCACCTCCTGTGTCATGGTCGACGATCGCCGGCATCCGGTTATTGGGGCTTATTTTCAAAAACTCTGGCTTGAATTGGTCGCCCTTGCCGATATTGACCATGATTGTATTGTAGTCGATCTCCAGTTCCTCAAGCAGAATGGACACCTTCCAGCCGTTGGGTGTGGGCCAATAGTAAAAATCAATCATTGGGCATGCCCCTCCGGATGACCAAGGCTGGTCACACCGTCACCGGCAAGCTGTTCAATTTCATCGTCACTCAATCCGATATGCCCTAAAATCTGATGGCTGTCCGCGCCCAGCAGCGGTGCCGGAAGACGGAAACTGGTGGGTGATTTGGAAAACCGGGGGGCTGGCTGCGCCTGGCGCAGGCGTCCTGCCACGGGGTGATCAATCTCAAGCACCGTTTCATTTGCAAGTGTTTGAGGGTGTCTGATGACTTCACCACGGGTCAGAACAGGCGCGCAAGGCACATCTTCGGCCTCCAGGCGTTTCAGCCAGTTTGCCGCTGTATCGCCACGCAACACATCCTGTGTCATTTGCAACCGTTCATCGATGTTCTTGCCACGCAGCGCAGCACTGGCGAAGCGGGAATCTTCCAGCCATTCCAGGCGATCAAATGCACGGCAAAGCCCTCCCCATTCCTTGTTGGACTGAACGGCAACCGAAATATATCCATCTGCGGTTTCGTAGATCAGATCAATAAAACTCTGGGCCGTCTCACGCGGCAATTCATCGCCAACAAACGTATGCGCCCCCATATCGGAGCCCCATAAAAAGCTGACAACCGTGTCAAACATCGAGAGCTTGATATGTTGTCCCTCTCCTGCACCTTTGCCACCACTGCGTTCTCGATGAAACAGGGCCGCCGTAACCGCCTGACTGGCGGCATAGCCGGTAAGCTTGTCGGGAAGAATGGTTCGCACCAATCTTGGGCGATGTTCATCGGCACCCCCCTGCACGGTCGTCAGACCAGACAAGGCCTGCACCAATGGGTCATATACCGGCTTTTGGGCATAGGGACCGCTGTCACCAAATCCGGCGATCGACAGGTAGATCAATGAAGGATTGATTTCTTTCAACCTGTCATATCCAACGCCGATGCGGTCAGCCACACCGGGTCGAAAATTCTGCGCGACCACATCGGCATCGCTGGCCAGACGATGGAAAATTTCCACCCCTCTGGGATCTTTCAGATTGAGCGTCAAAGATCGCTTGTTGCGGTTGTTGTTGACAAAGGAAGCGCTGAGACCATTGCGCTTTGTCGATACCGCCCGCGTATGATCGCCCCCTCTGGGGTTTTCAATCTTGATTACATCGGCCCCCTGATCAGCCAGCATCAGTGTTGTGGTCGGCCCGGAAATCATGGAGGTCAGATCAAGCACACGTATGCCGTGAAGCGGACCAGGGGCGGGTGATGTCATCGTGTCGTATCCTTGCAAGCAGCTGTGCTGCACGTTGTGAGATGTTCAATGTAGTTGATCGGTATCTGGAGGCAATAATGAGTGACAAATTCGTGACCCACAAAGGTGGCTGTCATTGTGGAGCCGTATGCTTTGAGGTGAAGGCCCCCGCGGTGCTGGAGCTGGATGAATGCAATTGCTCAATCTGCGCCATGAGTGGGTATCAACATTATTGTTTGCCGTTCAGTCAGTTTCGCCTCATCAGTGGTCTGGACAATTTGCAACTCTATCAATTTGGGTCCGGCACCGCCAAACACCCGTTTTGCAAAACCTGCAGCATCAAGAGTTTTTATCATCCCCGGGCCTATACACAGGGGGTGAGCATCAACGCCAACTGCCTGAATCCCGAAACGATAGAAGAGATGCGGATTGTTCGTCGATTCAACGGCCGCGAATGGGAAAAGACTTTTCAGGATAACGCCTATCAACCACCCGGCGAATGATACCGCTACATCACTTCCGCGGTTGTGTCGCCAAATACACCGGCAATATTTGCATGGCGTCCAAACTGGTCTTCATCAAGCGGCACGACATCATGCATGGTCGTGCGTTGCAGCAGATCCATGACCCGTTGCTTTGAAGGCTGGTGCACGTTTTGACAAAAATCGTCATCCTTCAGGGCTTGCTGCATGGCCTCGGCCAGCGCGATGATCCGGTCGGTATCGGTAAAATGGGCACAGATCATCAAAATATCATTGCCAGCTTCCAGAAAGCGAGGGGCTGCATCTGCATCATCGAAAAAACGATCCATGGCATGCATGCCAATGTCATCGGACACCACCACACCGTTATAGCCCAGACGGTTGCGCAGGATGTCGGTTGTAACAATTTTTGACAGGGTGGCCGGGCGATCCGGATCAATATCAGGAAACAGGATATGACTTGTCATAACCATTTGGACACCGTGGTTGATGGCGGCAGCAAAGGGCACAAGCTCCCGTTCCAGAAGCCCCTCCAGCGAACGTTTCACCACCGGCAACGCGTAATGGGAATCAACATCGGTATCACCATGGCCGGGGAAATGCTTTGCACACGCCCACACACCCTGACTGTGCAGACCATCCATCAAGGCCAGCCCACTTTCACCCACCAATTGCGGCGATGCCCCGAAGGACCGGTCGCCAATCACCGGGTTGTCAGGGTTGGTCTGAATATCAAGAACCGGTGCAAAATTCATATTGATACCAATCGACGCCAGTTCCCGGCCCATGGCGGTTCCGATTTCTCCGGCATGTTGTGGCCATTGAGAGGCGCTGCGGAACCGGGTGATTGGATTTGGAGTGCGGCACACCCGTCCCCCTTCGTGGTCGGTGGCTATGAGAAGATTCGGGCGGCCCACAACTTCACGAATTTCTGCAACCAGAAGACGCTGGTTTTCAAGCCAGGTCTCGTAGTCGACCTCATGCAGAAAATTGCTTTTGAACAGGATCACACCTGCCGGTTTCACTGCATCCAGCAGGTATTTGTCCCTATCCTGCAACCGCGGTGTCGGTTGCAGGCCCAAAAAGAAGTGATGGCCAACGTCAGAAAGGGTCAAGTGTATCTCGCTCAAAGTCCAACAGTGATTCGAGTATAACACCAATCCATTTCATTGTTGTTAACCATGGTGGGACATTGCTGCGCGATCAGCCTTTCGCTGCAGCCGGAGGTGTCGTGCAGCATTGACCGAAAGCGGCAGTCGATAGGCCGCCTGCACGGCGTCGCGACGATAGCCCAGATCATCGAGAATCCTTTGGTCCTGATAAAGCAGGTTTTCAAAGGCCTGCCGGTCAATGCGTCTCTGGCGACGCAGGCGGCGATAGGCAACGATGCCTGCCCAAAGCCGGTGCCACGATTGCGGCAATCGCAGCAACGCTCCGGTTTTGATGTCGGTATCACAATCAATTTCAAAAGTGGTCATGTCTGTCTCTTTGTGTGAGATCAACATGGGCTTGACTAATCCGTTAGTCGAACGAATAGTATTGACCGTACCTATCAGAAAAATTGAACTGACACATGACACCGCTTGCCAACCTTTTGCTGGAAACAGATCTGATCCGAACATTTGTGGCAATTTCTGAATTCGGCAGCTTTTCGTCGGCTGCCCGCCAGGTCAACCGCACACCGTCTGCCATCAGCATGCAGGTCAAAAAACTGGAGAGCCAGCTCGGCCGCACGCTGTTTCGACGGGAAGGACGGGCCGTGACGCTGACGCCTGCGGGAGACACGCTGCTCGCCTACGCACGGGACATGCTCCGCTTGAACGATGAGGCCGTATCACATTTTACCCAACCGGCGATTGAGGGGAAAGTCTCGTTCGGTGCGCCCGATGATTTCGGCACCCGTTTCCTGCCCAACATCCTGCGGCGCTTTGCAGCCACCCATCCGCAGGTCGAAGTCGCCGTCAGTCTGAGTTCGAGCGAACATCTGCTTCAACAACTGGCCGACGGCAATCTTGATGTCAGCCTCATCACAGGTGTCCGGGACGGGATCAATGACCAGCTCGGCGACGTGGTCTATACCGAACCACTGGTCTGGGCCGGAGTTCGGGGTGGTCGGGCCCATGCCTTGGAAACACTTCCTCTTGCCCTTGCCGGACTTGGGTGCTGTTGGCGACATGCAGCCGTTGATGCGTTGAAAGATATCGGGCGTAGCTTTCGTATCGCCTATACCTGTGAAAATTGTCAGGGCCAACTGGCCGCCCTGCTGGGAGATCTGGCTGTCGCACCGCTCCCTGAAAGCCTGATCACGCATCAGTTTGAGCGTCTGGGCGAAGTTGAGGGTCTGCCAAAAATAGGTGAATACGACATCCGCATTTGCCGCTCTGACGACATGGGCAAAGCTGCCTCCGCTTTCAGCGATCACGTGGTTGCCAGTTTCAAAACACTTTAGCAGCAACAACCATCAGCTGCCGCGCAGACGCGGCGGGCGGGTTGACAAAATCCGTCTCCAAAGATTTAATTAACATATTAATTATTTTGATGTGAAACATGATAACCAGCTTCGACGATTCACTGCCAATGCTGCTGCACCGTGCCTTGGATGGAATCATGCCCGATTACCGTGAGTTGTTTGCGCGCTACAAGCTGACAGAGCAGCAATGGCGCATTCTGCGAGTTCTGTGGTCGAGCCAAAAAGTCACATCTGCCGAACTTGCCCATCGCACCCTGTTACCGGCTCCAAGCCTGGTTGGCATTATCGACCGTCTGGAGAAGAAGAAGCTCGTTTCGCGCCTGCGCTCCGTCAAGGATCGACGCGTGGTCTATATTGTCGCCACCGCAGAAGGACGCGCGTTGGAACAGGAAGTCTCACCCCAGGTGCAGAAGATCGATGAGCGACTGCGCTCAGCCGTAAGCGTCGAAGAGTGGCACAGCATGGAAGAAACCCTGAAAAAATTCTCGTCCGGCATGGCACAGCGTGATCCAAAGCTGTCAGCCCTGGCGGAAGGTACGACCAATAATTGAGGAACCGGATCATGGATGAATCAACACACAATCACGCCGATGCTGCTCCTGAGCAGGCGACCCAATCGATCACAAGTAGCGCAAGCGGCACCGGCATTCGCACAGGCGCACAATATCTTGAAGGATTGCGCGACGACCGGGAAGTATGGACCGAAGGCAAGCGCATCGCTGATGTGACTCGTGAACCCAGCATGATGCGCGGTGCCCAAACTCTTGCGTCATTTCTCGACAGGCAAGACGAAGACACCTACCGTGACACAGTTACCTATCTGGACGGTGATGGTGACCGCTGCGCCACCGCCTACATGATTCCCAAGTCAAAGGAAGACATTGCCCAGCGGGGACGCGCCTATGTCCAGTGGGCACGCTGGTCAAATGGCATGTTTGGCAGAACACCGGACTATAAAAATGCCTCGCTGATGGCATTCGCTGGTGCAACGGAATTTCTGGCACAAGGCACGAAGGGTCAGGCCGACTTCGCAGGCAACATGACCACTTTCTACAAACTCGCCCGCAAAAACGACAAGGTTCTTACCCATACGCTGGTCAACCCGACGTTCAATTTTCAACAAGCTGCATCGGGAAAGTTCAGTGAAAAAGTAGCCTTGCAGGTGGTCAAGGAAACCGACGCCGGCATTATCGTCAACGGTGCCCGTTTGCTCGCAACACTTGGCCCGCTTGCTGATGAAATCGAGGTCTTTCCCTCCACCGTCTTGCGCGCAACGGAAGACAACATTCCTTTCGCCTTTGCCTTCGCGATTCCAATCGCAACACCGGGCCTTAAGCTGATTTGTCGCGACACCTATGACCATGGCAAGTCCCATTTCGACGCCCCTCTTTCTTCCCGTTATGAAGAAATGGACGCTGTGGTCGTGTTTGAAAATGTGTTTATACCCTGGGAACGCATATTCATGTATGGCGAACCCCATTTGTGTAACCAGGCCTTTGCGGCAACCAATGCAGTCGTGCACATGATGCATCAGGTTGCCTGCGGCAAGCTGGTCAAGTCTGAATTTCTGCTGGGCATCCTGTGTTCCATCGCCCGTGCGTCCGGACGCGACAAGGATTTGCACACCAAAGGTCTGATAGCGGAAGTCATGCAGATGACGGAAACAATCCGAGCCCTTCTGTTCTCAGCCGAAGCTCAGGCCCATGAAGACCAGCATGGTAATTTCATTCCCCTGCGCGGGCCTCTCGACACCTCCAGAAACCTGTTTCCAAAATTCTATCCGCGCATGATCGAAATTCTGCAGCTGATTGGTTCATCCTCCTTGATGGCGACACCGGCTGAAGCTGATTTTTCCAATGAGCTTGGCACAGATGTTGAGCAGTATTTTCAGCTCACCAACATGGACAGCCGCGACCGCGTTGGCCTGTTCCGCCTTGCCCATGATGTGGCGATATCCGGATTCGGCACCCGGCAGGCCCTGTACGAACGCTTCTTCTTTGGTCCACCGGCCCTGATCGCATCGGGTTATTACGACCTCTATGACAAGGACCCGCTGATCGACCGTGTAGACGCACTTCTCAACGAGGCATGACAGTTCAAATATTGATGGTGACAACAACGAAGCAAGAATCGTAGTCTGTCCGAATGTTCAATCTCGATCACCCTTTTTTCCGCCCGCTTTGGAAGCGCATTGCGACGGTATTTGTATGTTTTGCCTGGGCTGTCGTTGAATATATGAACGGCAACCCCCTTTGGGGAATGTTTTTCCTCGGTCTGGGCGCGTTTGTGTTTTTTCAGTTTTTCTTGAAAAACAATACCTTCAAATGAGGGCTCACGGCGCGCTGTCAGCTAACCCAATTCAAACGTTGTGATGCCAAACATCCGCTCCAGAGGAAGATCAGGAATGTCACCCCGATACATGCGGGCAGTTTCAAACGACGGCTTCAAACCGATGCGTTCGGCCAATTGAACCGCGTTTTGATTGGGCAACGGCACATCAAGAGATATTTCACTCCCGGATGGCACGTTAGCACACACGGCTCCCAACAAACTCTCAGCGATGGCGGTATCATCAGCAAAAAGCGGTCCAATCTTATACCCTGTGCGGCACTTTCTGATTGTTGCAAATCCCACTACATTCCCGTTGGCTACCGCCAGCGTTGACCGGCGTGTTTCTGCCATCGTTGGATCAACCCATGCCCGTATAAACGCATCACGGGCATCTGGAAAAAACCGCCTGTCATAGTTTTGTACATCATCAATGTCGGCAGCGCCCAGTTCACGCAGTTCAATCCCGGAAAGCGTTTGGCAATCAAATCCGGTTGGTCCCGTATAGCGCACGCTGGGATGCACATAGGTGAAACCACTTACAGCATAATTGTCCTGCTGATCGGGAACGCCATCCAGGCCAACCGTGCGGCCAGCAAGATAGTCCATTCCAGCGTTCCAGGTTGCGATGCCTGCTCCGGTACCACGATGATCGGGGTGGACGATATAAAAACCGAGAAAGCCGAATTGGGAACCATATCGCACGACCGATATGGATGAAATCGGTGTTGAACCTTTCCAGCCCATCAGAAACCCCAGCGGATCCGCACGAAAGAATGCGGCAAGATCATCCAGTCCCGGATTCCAACCTTCATCAGCGGCCCATTGCACTGCGGTTGCGAATTCTTCAGCGGTGGCCGGACGAACGACCAGATCTTCATCATCACGGCTGTTCATTTCGGGCTGTCCTGTTCAGCGGGCAATTGACTCGCTATCATCATAGGACTGTTATCGGGACAGGGCCATGATTTCCTTGTTGGCGCGAGCCAGTCTTTCAGACATCAGCCGCACGATGAAACTATGCAACAACCCGGCTTCCGTGGGGTGATTCTTATTCATCTGCCTGAAGGCTTCGCTGTCCAATCGATACAGGTCACAATCATCAATCACCACCGTCGAAGCCGAACGGGGTGCTCCCGTATACAGCGCCATCTCGCCGAGGATGGCTCCCTCGCGCATGGTGCGCAGGTGAAGCGTTTGCTGATTGGGCAATTCAAGAACGATTGATGCGGTGCCTTGCAGGATCAGATACAATGAATCTCCCGGATCGCCTTGCTTAAACAGTGTTTCGCCGCGGCGTACTGAAACCCGTGTAAAGCAGCTGGACACAACTTTGGCAGCATTTGCATCCCCCAGAAGCGCGCTCAACAATCCAATCGGATCCTTCATATCGTCAGTCGAACTGAATCCCTCCAATATGCGATCGTCGCACCAGGCCACGCCTTCGTCCAAAGATTCAAACAAGTTAAGCGGGCTTTCTCCGTCCTCACCCTTTGCAATCGACGCCGCGAACCGATCCCGGATCGCCGGCGAACACCCGGTCATCACCAACGTCACATCTTCCTTGCGACAGACCTGAAGTAATTTGGCAAAACTGTTGACGGCGGATGTGTCCATCGCAACCACATGTTTGAAGTCGAGCACCAGATAGCGAATCTTTTCGCGTTCGGTATCAATCAGCAAGCCGCGGATGTCTTCAATCAGTCGGCTGGCTGTGCCGAAAAACAGGAAGCCCTGCAAAACCATCAAATGCAGCTCTTCACCATGCTGGTCCAGGTATTGGCTCTGTTCACGGTTTCGATCCACATTACTGACGTGCTCACTGCCGGTCATGGACGACTTGATCACGCTGAGCTTGCTGTAGCTGTGAACAAACAGAAGTATGGCCAGCACAATGCCAACAGCAACACCTTCCAGGATACCATAGGCAGCGACGACGACGAGAATCCCGCATACAACTGCAAAGTCTGTAGCGGGTAGCTTTTTGCGGGCATACCACACCCATGTCATCAGGAAGTCGATGCCGATATAGATCAGCAACCCACCCAGCAGCAGGGTCGGGACATAGGCTATCGGTGCTGGTCCGACAAAAATAGCCGCAGTTATCAATGCGCCGTAAATCAAAATCCAAAGGAAACGGTCAGCGCCAAACTTATAGGCGAAAGAGGTGTCAGCGGCCGCCTGCAGAGCCAGCGGTCCCGTCAGAAGACCATTTATGACATTGCCCCAGGCGGCAGCTTTCAATTCGTGATTGGGGTCGATGTCCCTCTCAAGAACAATTTCAATGCCGGACGTATCCAGCAAAACCATAATGATGCTCATCAGTGTCATCACCAAAATGGCGCTTATCTGCGGTAGGATTGCGGCCCACTCCACCGTCTGCAATTGGGCAAACGTGAAAGCAGGAAAGAACCCACCGCCCCCCGTCTCAATGGTTGGCAACCATCCATCGGCACTGGCGTCATCGATCGTATGGCCGGTAAGAAAAATGACCAGATAGAACAGAAGCACGGTGGCCACCAAAAAGGACGGCATCAACATCCAGTGTTTGATGCGACTTTCTGCAATGTAATAAAGCACCGCAAACCCAACAGCCGGTGCCAAATGCAGCAGAACCTTCCAATTGGCAAAGCTGGAAAGATCACTCGGGTCCACCAAAGATCCGAGGGAAACAAATATTCCGCCCTTGAAGAGCAAAAAGCCCAGACCGGCAAAGAAGCCACCCATGACCGGATAGGGAATATAGCGCGCCATCCCGCCCAGCTTTGCCTTACCGATAATGAACAGGACAACGCCAATAAACACGGTTGCAGACAGGATTGCAGCAATCACCGTTGCTCCAATAACCTCATCTGGCTGTCCCTGCATCGTCAGGGCAATACCCGCAGCCATGCTGGCTACGATCGGCGCCTGTCCGCTGCGCGGACCTGCCAGTACGGCCTTGTAGCCGCTGCCGGCAGCAACCAGCACGCCACCCAAAACGCTGCCAATCAGGAATATTCCAATTCCGTTACCGAAACTGGCGATCAGGGGGCCTGAGAACACCAAAGCAGCAATAGAAATAGCTGTCGTGATGTTCATAACCGCGAGCAGGACCGCCGCAGTAAAATTCGGCAACAGGATTTTAGGACTGCGCAAGGCCTCAAACAAAGAGCCAAACGCCTCGCCAATCTGGTTGCCAGCCAGACCTGAACGCATTTTCGAATTGGATTTAGAAGATGCCCCCCAGCACCCTCGTTGCTCCCGGCAACCAATTGGGTTGCCACACCGTTGGATTCAGTCACTGTTGTCCACTAGGCCCTAGGATCAGGACTCGTTAAATCCACCATATTACGATTGCTGCGATCGTGATTGCTGCCATGAAGATGTCCGCTCTTCGGTCATATCGGGTTGCGATACGGCGCCAA
>Ga0115566_10004610_pt1 | contig 10948 bp, 8 predicted proteins | sample COGITO_mtgs_1204_3_FD_87173 | JGI IMG/M metagenome (GOLD analysis project Ga0115566, IMG submission 87173) | Pelagic marine microbial communities from North Sea - COGITO_mtgs_120405 | ecosystem: Environmental > Aquatic > Marine > Epipelagic | place: Germany:Helgoland, sampling site Kabeltonne...
AGCTGTTGGACATGATGGTGTTTAAGGTCACATCGTCCTGACGTTCTCTGACCACCGGAACACCTGCTATCGCTTCATCCAGGTTCTCGATATTGGCCGATTCACAAATAAAGTTATTCTCCATCATCAGCAAGCTATAGATAGCTTCCTGAACGCCGGCAGCCCCTAATGAGTGGCCCGACAGTGATTTGGTAGAGTTGATCGCGGGTATGTTGTCACCAAACATTTCTTTTACTGCTCCGATCTCGATGACATCACCAACCGGTGTACTGGTGCCATGGGCATTAATGTAATCAACGGAATTATTGGCAGTAGCCATGGCCATCTGCATGCAGCGCACGGCACCTTCTCCGGAAGGGGCGACCATGTCATAGCCGTCAGAGGTGGCACCATAGCCTGTGATTTCTGCATAAATCTTTGCGCCACGAGCAAGCGCATGTTCGAGTTCTTCTACTACCAGCACGCCACCGCCACCGGCAATAACAAAACCATCGCGATCGGCGTCATAGGCACGGGAAGCTTTGCCTGGAGTGCCATTATATTTAGTAGAAAGTGCACCCATGGCATCAAACATACAGCTTAGTGACCAGTGTTCAGCTTCTGCGCCGCCGGCAAACAAGATGTCCTGTTTGCCCAGCTGGATAAGTTCCAGCGCATTACCAATACAGTGCGCACTGGTGGAACAGGCTGAAGAGATGGAGTAGTTGACGCCTTTGATCTTGAAAGGCGTTGCCAGACAGGCTGATACGGTGCTGCCCATGGTTCGTGTGACACGATAAGGACCGACTCTTTTAAGGCCTTTTTCGCGCAGGATGTCTGCGGCCTCGACCATATCTTCAGTTGAGGAACCACCAGCGCCCATAATAATACCGGAGCGGATGTTGGAGACATCGGTTTCGTTCAGGCCAGCATCTTTGATGGCTTGTTCCATCGCGATATAGCCAAAACCGGCGGCATCGCCCATGAAGCGCAAGGCTTTACGATCGATATGGTCGGACAAGTCAATGTCGATAGCGCCAGCAACATGGCTGCGCATGCCCATTTCTTCATAGTCAGGGCGGAAACTTATCCCGCTCCGTGCCTGTTGCAGTGAATCAAGTACGCTTGCTTTATCCAGACCCAGACAGGATACGATGCCCATGCCCGTTACGACGGCTCGTCGCATAGTAATGCCTCTTAAATTAATTCCTGAAAAGCCCTGCCAGGAAAATTTCAGGTGTCTAGTTCAGGTATTTGGTATTAAAGAATTATCCGGCTTGCGTCCATTCACTAACCCAGTGTTTCATCTGGTTTGAACAAGCCTACTTTCAAGCCTTTAGCAGTATAAATGACCTTGTCATCAACTGAAACCTTGCCATCGGCAATGCCCATGATGAGCTTACGCTCAATCAGGCGTTTGATATCCAGTTCGTAAGTGACTTTCTGGTTTTGCGGGAGAATTTCGCCAGTAAATTTTACTTCTCCACAACCCAGAGCACGTCCTTTGCCAGGATTACCCCGCCAGCCCAGATAGAAACCTACAAGTTGCCACATGGCATCAAGCCCAAGGCAGCCAGGCATGACAGGATCACCCTTGAAGTGGCAATCAAAAAACCACAGCTCAGGATTAATATCCAATTCTGCAATGATATGCCCCTTACCTTCACTGCCGCCGTCGGAATTAATTTCCAAAATCCGGTCAAACATAAGCATATTGTCGGTCGGCAGTTTGGCATTTCCCGGGCCAAACATGTCGCCATGACCACAGGCGATTAATTCATCTTTGTTGTATTGGTTTTGTGCTGTAAAAAATTCTGAAGACATCTGTGATTACCGGACTGGTCCGGATTCCCTGCGAAAAACACCATTATAGAGATATCTCCGCGGAAACCCTAGAGTCTATTACGGCTAAATTGATTCCGGACAAACCGGGGATTCGAAGGGGGGTGGCGCCTGCGGCGTTTATAGCCACTGATTAATCCGTTCTTTTCAGGATTCGCAGGACAGACAGCGCAGTTAAAAAAAGGGGTGCTGACCCTGATTATTTGTCTGGAAAGTCTTTATAATCCCTGTTTCCTGAAACAGGAGTGGGCAAGGATAGCCGATACCGGCTTGCTTGCTGTAAAAAATACAAAAAGAAAATCTTTTCGCGAGTACCATCAGGCAGGGTGAGGAAGACCAATGATAAGACCGGTAATTATGTGCGGCGGGGTCGGTTCCAGATTATGGCCCTTGTCACGCAAGTTATATCCTAAACAGTTTGTGTCTTTTCAGGCGGATTCTCCATCGCTATTCCAGCAAAGCATTCAGCGCCTGCAAGGCCTTGCTGATGTCGGGCCTGCCATTGTGGTGTGTAACCAGGAGCATCGTTTTCTGGTAGCTGAACAACTGCGTAATCTTGATCTGGACTATGCTCTGGAAGACGTCACCATTATCCTCGAGCCCGAAGGCAAAAATACCGCACCGGCTGTTGCACTGGCTGCATTGGCCGCTGCAGAAGACGCAGACATTCCTACCTTGCTGGTACTGGCAGCAGACCATTTGATCGATGATATCCCGGCATTCCATAAAGTAATTGCTGAAGGGGCAATTCAGGCTGCCGAAAAGGCGCTGGTTACCTTCGGCATCGTGCCTGATCAGCCTGAAACCGGCTATGGTTATATTCGCCGTGGAGAAGCCATAAAGCAGGGCTTTGCCATAGAAAGTTTTGTGGAGAAACCGGATCTGGAAACCGCTCGGGGCTATCTGGAAAGCGGGGAGTATTACTGGAACAGTGGCATGTTTATGTTTACCAGCCAGGTTTACCTTGATGCGCTGGCCAGCCATGCACCAGAAATTCTCAAGGTGTGTAGTCAGGCCTGGGAAAAATGCAAAGCGGATCTGGACTTTAAACGCATACCGAAAGATATATTCAGTCGCTGCCCGGCGGATTCCATTGATTATGCGGTGATGGAAAACACCAGCGCTGGCGTAGTGGTTCCTCTGCATGCGGGATGGAATGATCTGGGTGCCTGGTCTGCCTTATGGGAGCACGGTGAAGCGGATGAAAATGGCAATGTAAATCGTGGTGATGTAATTCTTAAAAATGTCAGTAATTCCTATATTCATGCCGAGTCCCGCCTGGTCGCCATGATAGGTATTGAAGATGCTGTGGTGGTTGAAACAGCAGACGTTGTCCTGGTGTCAGCCAAAGACAGAGTTCAGGAAGTGAAGGATATTGTAGATGTCATCAAAAGTGCCGGTCGGCCTGAAAGTGACAGTCATGTGCAAGTTTTCAGGCCCTGGGGCTCTTACGAGGGGCTTGCTGAAGGCAATGGTTTTCAGGTCAAGCGCATCAAGGTAAATCCTGGTGCTGCACTTTCGCTACAAATGCATCACAAGCGAGCAGAGCACTGGATTGTGGTGCAAGGCACTGCTTTAGTAACGGTAGGCGAAGAGGAATTTACCCTGGAACAAAATCAATCCACCTATATCCCGATTGAGACCAAGCATCGTCTGGAAAACCCCGCCGCCAGTGAGCTGATTCTGATAGAAGTGCAGTGTGGTGATTATCTGGGAGAAGACGATATCGTTCGCTATGATGATATTTATGGGCGGGTGCAGACTTAGGGGAAGTCGCAAGTTACAAGTTACAAGTCGCAAGTCGCAAGTCGAAAGGTGCAAGGTACAATTGGAAAGTGGAAAGATGTAGGTCGGAAAAGGGCGTAGCCCGTCATCCGACATGGCGGACAAGGTCCGCCTAATAAGTCACGCAAAGTTGAAAGTATGTAGGAGGGGTTTTAACCCCGAATGAATTCAAAGAAATAAAAGAAAGATAAAAGAAAAAGGATAAAGACAAGCAGGTTCAGGTGAGCTTTAATGTTTACCCCCCTTTTTCTTTTATCCTTTATCCTTCGGGATAAGAAACAGAAACTATAATTTTTTGATAATTTAAAAAAGAAAAATATGTCTGACTCTACGATTAAAAAATGTTTATTTCCTGCAGCCGGCTACGGTACGCGTTTTTTGCCGACTACCAAATCCATGCCCAAGGAAATGATGCCCATCGTTAATAAGCCCTTGATCCAATATGGTGTTGAAGAAGCCATGGCGGCGGGGATGGATAACATGGCGATTATTACCGGACGCGGCAAGCGCGCTCTGGCTGATCATTTTGATATAAATTACGAACTGGAACATCAGATTGCCGGTACCGACAAGGAAGGGCTACTGGAGGAGATTCGTTATGTCATCGAAAACTGCACCTTTTCGTATACCCGTCAGATTGAAATGAAAGGCCTGGGCCATGCCATCCTTACCGGTGAGACTTTAATCGGTGACCAGCCCTTTGCCGTGGTGCTGGCTGATGACCTTTGTTATGCGCCAGATCAGGGCGTGTTGTCGCAAATGGTTGAGCTCTACAAAAAACACAAGTGCAGCATTGTTGCCATTGAAGAAGTGCCGAAAAATGAAACCGACAAATATGGTGTTATTGCCGGTGAAGAAATAGAGCCCGGATTAATTAAAATAACTGACATGGTGGAGAAGCCTGATCCCAGTGAGGCGCCAAGCAACCTGGCCATCATTGGCCGCTATATTTTAACGCCGGATATTTTTGACATCATTCGTGACACAGCACCGGGCAGAAATAATGAAGTTCAGATTACCGATGCGCTATTAACGCAAGCTATCCATGGTAATGGTGTGCTGGGGTATAAATTTAAAGGGCGCCGTTTTGATTGCGGTTCGGTGCCGGGCTTTATGGAAGCCAGCCAATATTATTTTGAAAATAATTTGTATTAATTTATCCATAGATTTTCAAAATAGTTTTTCAACATAAATGGAGCAGTATTCCTTGCAAGAAATAACCTGTTTTAAAGCCTACGACGTGCGTGGTCGTATACCTGATCAGTTAAATGAAGAGATTGCCTATCGTATTGGTCAGGCTTATGCGGCATTCATCAAACCCAAGGAAGTGGTAGTGGGTTTTGATATTCGCCTGAGTAGCAAATCGCTGTGCGAAGCCTTGATACGCGGTCTCACTGACTCAGGTGTGGATGTGTCGAATATCGGCCAGTGTGGTACCGAGGAGATTTACTTTGCCACCAGCTTTCTTGGCGTGGATGGAGGCATTGTTGTGACTGCCAGCCACAACCCAAAAGATTACAACGGTATCAAGTTTGTGCGGGAAAACTCCAAACCGGTCAGTGCTGATACCGGGCTTGTAGAAATTCGTCAGCTGGCAGAGAAAAATGAATTTGATATGGCGTCAAAGAAGGGTCGCGTCTCACAAGTTGATGTGAAAAAAGATTATATAAAACACCTGCTTTCCTATGTTGATATCATTAATTTAGAACCGCTTACAGTGCTATGTAATGCAGGGAATGGTGGCGCGGGCCCTGTTGTCGATTTACTGGAACCTCATCTGCCGTTTGAGTTTATAAAAATGCATCATGAGCCTGATGGCAACTTCCCCAACGGAATTCCGAATCCTCTGTTACCGGAAAATCGTCAACCCACTAAAGATGCATTACTAAAAAATAATGCCGTTGTGGCTATTGCCTGGGATGGTGATTTTGACCGCTGTTTCTTCTTCGACGAAAAAGGCGGTTTTATTGAGGGCTATTATATTGTTGGCTTGTTGGCAGAAGCTTTTTTGAAGAAGAGTCCGGGTAGCAAAATCATTCACGATCCACGACTTGTCTGGAATACGCAGGAGCTGGTTGCAGCCAATGGTGGCGAAGCGGTGCTGAGTAAATCTGGCCACGCTTTTATCAAGGAAAAAATGCGTGAAGTGGATGCTGTGTATGGCGGTGAAATGAGCGCCCACCATTATTTCCGCGACTTTTTCTACTGCGACAGCGGTATGGTGCCCTGGTTACTGGTGCTGGAAATAATGTGTACTTCGGGCAAACCATTGTCGCAGCTGGTAGAAGAATGCATCGCCCGTTTCCCGGCCAGTGGCGAGATCAATCGCGAAGTGGCTGATGCCAAAGCCGTTATCGAAAAAGTGTTGGCACACTATAAAGATGATGCCATTGATGTTGATTACACAGATGGGGTTAGCGTGAGTTTTGACCACTGGCGTTTCAATCTGCGCATGTCCAATACCGAACCGGTGGTGCGATTGAATGTTGAGTCGCGTGGGGATATTGCATTGATGGAGCAAAAGACGGAAGAGATTTTGGAATTGATGGAATAAAAAAGTCGGAAGTCGCAAGTTGAAAGTATGTAGGAGGGGTTTCAACCCCGAATGAATTCAAAGATATAAGTAGAAAGTTTCCTGGTTCCGTAAGTACCTACATGTAAAAATCATAAATTAATCAGAAGGCTGTATTTTTTATTCTTTATGGGATAAACAGATCGGATAAGCGCAGCGTCATCCGACGAAGAACGCCCAGCCAAATCAGATCATTTTTTCCGTGTAAGTTTGTAGGACGTCATCCTTGACGCGCCCGAAGTATAAATAGTCCCGTCACTATCTACTCCCAATCCGTGGGCGCGCAGTGCATAGGCGGTATCCAGTAATACTCCATCTTTGACGATGCTGACTGTGCCTTCGTTTACATCGCTAATGTACATCGTGTCATCGTCCATTATTTCAATACCGCCGCGTGATGGGTAAGGCCAGCTTTCAATATACTCACCTTCGGGGCTCCACACTTGCACGCGAAAATTTTCACTGTCATTGATGATAATGCGATCGCGCGAATCCAGAGCAACACCATGCACTGCCTGGAACTGTCCCGGGCCGGTGCCTTTTTCACCACCAATAATGCGTTTAAAACTACCGTCTCCTGAAAAATGCACAACCCGGGAGTTCACATAGCCATCTGACACATAAATATCATCATTATCAGCAATGAATACATGATTGGGCTGGTTGAATTTATCACTTGAAGCGTTATCCCCGGCTTCATCCAATATGCCCAGCGTCATCAGCAGCTCGCCCTCAGTACTGAATTTGTGAATCACATGCCTGGCAGAATCGCTGATCCAGGAATTTCCTTCATCATCAAGAGTAATGCTGTGGGCACTGCCAATTTCAAAGTCGCTGCTCCAGGATTTCACAAAGCTGCCGTCGCGATTAAAAATTCGTACATAGGGCGGCGTGCGCACCAATACAACAACCTGACCCTTGCCATTTGTTGTTATCCAGGAGGTAGAGCCATCCCATGCGCCACCTGGCACCTGTGCCCAGTTGCCATCGACCAGGTAATTTTGCTCGGGATTCTGGTTCGCGGCATCTTCACGCTGGGCCATGGTCAGGGAAGTGCACAGCATTAAAGTCAGGGCGGAAATCAATAGTCGGATCATGGTACTTGTCCTGTTATTGGCAGCAAGAAAGACATGAGTATATAAGTATGGGGGTGAGGATGTAATACTCAGATGCACATTTTAACTCAGGCTGGATAATGTCCTGCAGGGTTCATATACTGCAGTGCCTAGACTCAGGGTGAGCGGGCTTCCAATAATGAGGCCCGGCATTACTGCCGTTTTACGGAAGTTGCTCAATTGCAGCCTTCAATATAGCTAGAACAAAACATGTAGTTTTAAGGTACAAGGTACAAGGTACAAGGTAAAACAGGCGTAGGCCGATATCCGCCGGGCGAAGCTAGCGGAAGGCTCACTAGACAAGATTAAAACAACAACCCAAACCAGAGATAAGCATCATGATAAAAAGAATACTGATTACCTCCACTAAACTTGCCGGCTTTGTACTTGTTCTTGCACAAGCCTTCCTCTCCAGTTCGGCCACGGCACAGAACGGTGCACCATTGCCCGCCTGTGGTCCACGCGGTCAGCTTCCTGCCGAAGTTGCTTCCAATGTAGATGCCAATGCGCGCTGCTTTGAACTGCGTATGTATACCGCTGATCCGGAACGCGATGGCGTTGATAATTTCGAAGGTGGCATTGACGCTTTGCACCAACGCTTTCGCGAAGAAGAAGTGGCTCTATTCGAGAAGCATGGTGCAGAAATTATAGGTGTCTGGCAGGATCTTGAGAGACCTAACACGCTGATCTGGATGTTGGCTTATCGCGATCGTGCCCACCGTGAAGAAGTCTGGGCTGGCTTCGGGGCCGATCCCGCCTGGACAGCGCTGCGTCTAAAATACAACGTGCCATTGTTGCGTCCGCAGGTATTCCTGATGAGCAATACAGACTATTCCAACCTGAAGTAGAAATTTTTGTAAGGCGGAAGAAGGACGTAGGGCGGAAGAAGGGCGCAGCCCGATATCCGCCGGGCGAAGCTATACAGAGAGAATTATGAACGACAAAAAATATAACCCCGGCAGACATTTTCTGCAAATCCCTGGTCCATCCAATGTGCCTGATAGAGTACTGCAGGCGATGGCCTTTCCCACAGTGGATCACCGTGGTCCGGATTTTCCAGAGCTGACATTTCGGCTCATGGAAAAGCTTGCCGCACTTTTTAAAACCAAAGCGCCGGTCATTATCTTTCCGGCTTCTGGAACTGGCGGTTGGGAATCGTCTTTATTAAATACATTATCACCAGGTGACAAGGTGCTGGCTTTTGAAACCGGTCACTTTGCCACCCTGTGGAAAAATGTGGCGGAGAAACTGGGTCTTGAAATTGATTTTGTACCCGGCGACTGGCGTCATGGTATCGACCCCGGCATGGTGGAAGAAAAACTGAAAGCCGACTCAAATCACAGCATCAAAGCGGTACTGGCAGTACACACCGAAACCTCAACCGGCATCAACAGCCGCATCAGCGAAATTCGAAAAGCAATTGATGCCGCGGATCATCCCGCGCTGTTCATGGTGGACGCAGTATCTTCTCTGGCTTGTTCGGATTACAGACATGATGAATGGGGCGTTGATGTCACCATTAGCGCCTCGCAAAAAGGATTGATGCTACCTCCGGGCCTGTGCTTCAACGCGGTCAGCAAAAACGCGCTGGCCTGCAGCAAGACCTCAACCGCGCATCATTCCTATTGGCGCTGGCAGGAAATGCTGGACAACAATGCGCGCGGTTACTTTCCTTATACACCGGGCACCAATTTACTTTATGGTCTGGATGAAGCGCTGAACATGCTCAATGAAGAAGGGCTTAACAATGTCCTGGCACGCCATGCCCGCCTGGCTAAAGCAACGCGTGTGGCAGTTGATGCCTGGGGCCTGGAAAATCTGTGTCTCAATGATGATGAGTTTTCCAATTCAACTACCGCAGTAATGATGCCTGATGGCCTTGATGCCGATGAGCTACGTTTAACTATTCTGGATCGCTTTAATATGTCACTGGGTATGGGTCTGGGTAAAGTGAAAGGAAAAATTTTTCGCATCGGACATATTGGCGACTTCAATGACCTGATGATGGCCGGCACCTTGAGTGGAGTGGAAATGGGATTGGGTATTGCCGGTGTGCCGCACAATAAAGGTGGCGTGCAGGCGGCCTTGGAGTTTTTGGCTCAAGAGCGTTGAAAGGTACAAGGTACAAGTGGAAAGAATGTAGGTCGGATAAGCGTAGCGTCATCCGACATGGCGAACAAAGTTCGCCTTGCGAATTTGCAGTTAAAAGATAAAAGTTAAAAGATAAAAGTTAAAAGATAAAAGATAAAAGATAAAAGAGACAAGGGGTGAAGCAATGAGAATCAAACTTACGTTGGGCTTATTAGTGATGGGAGTGGCGGTTGGTGCGTCTGCACAACAGCCGTCATCTACTTTTGATCGTGGTAATTCACTACAGGCGAGGCTGGATCCCCGCTTTGCTGATGTCATTGCTGGCTGCAACATTGCTCCGCCGTCTATTCAATTTGGTGAAGGGCCAGATGACAGTTCATCACCACCGATGCCAAGCCTGCCCGCCGCATCATCTATTCCAGGTGTTATTCAGGGCGGCAAAGTCTGGCAAGTGGTATGGCGTTGGCATGGCAATAATGCTGATGGCCCCATTGCCGGTGAAAATGGCACCATGCAATTCGCCAACAATGATGCTGGCAATGTCATGGAACTGGATCCTGAAACCGGACTGGCCCGCATTATTCATGATGACATTAATGTTGCCGGTGCGGTTTCGCGCAGCAAGAACGGTGCACTATATGTTGCTACCCGCGGTATCGGCACCGGCATCGAGCAGCTGGAGCCGGAACGAAAAATACTCACCAATTCCTTCAACGGCGAGCCATTGGAATGCGTCGGCGGGGTCATGAATGACCTCACCGTGGATGCCAAAGGCGGCGTTTATTTTTCCATCTCCGGCACCGGTGTGTTTTATGCAGATGCTCAGGGCAATACCAGCACCTACGGGGATGTTCCGGGTGCCAACGGCATTATCCTCAGCGCCGATGAACAAACACTCTATGCCACCAATGGCGGCACCGTGGTGGCCTTTGATGTTGAGGCAGACGGGTCTTTAACTAAGCAACGTGACTTTGGTCAGTTGCAAGGTGGTCAGGGTGGTGATGGTTCTGCCATAGACAGCGAAGGCCGTTTGTATGTGGCGACCGGTCGCTCTGCCGATGTATTTGCACCCGATGGCACCTTTTTGGGTTCTATCCCGGGTCCCGAGGGCATGCATGGTGTAGCTTTTGGTGGGAAAGATAAAAAGACGCTTTACGGCATCGTCTTTTACGGCTCATGGGGAACCCAGGCTGCGCGTAATGCTATTGTTGCTATCGACACTATTGCGCAGGGTTATATGGGACGGGAAAAGTAAAAGGCAGTCACAAGTCGCAAGTCGTAAGCAGTACAAGTAGGCCGGAAGAGCGCAGCGATGTCCGGCATGAAGTCACAAGATACAAGGTACAAGGTACAAGTGAAAAGTAGGGCGGAAGAAGGTCGCAGGCCGATATCCGCCAAGGCGATTGCAAATCGCCCTGGCTAAAATAAATAACACCAAGGGGTTTTGTTTTGGATCCATCCACAGCGGTCAATATGAATGCAGCGGTCTCCCTCGGTGGTTTTGCTGTTTTAATTTTTCTTCTGCTTTTTCTCATCGCAAAATGGAAATGGCATGTGTTTTTTG
>Ga0115566_10004613_pt1 | contig 10942 bp, 8 predicted proteins | sample COGITO_mtgs_1204_3_FD_87173 | JGI IMG/M metagenome (GOLD analysis project Ga0115566, IMG submission 87173) | Pelagic marine microbial communities from North Sea - COGITO_mtgs_120405 | ecosystem: Environmental > Aquatic > Marine > Epipelagic | place: Germany:Helgoland, sampling site Kabeltonne...
CCAACAGGATCCACTTTGGGATCATGGCTATGGACGGCGATCTTGGCGCGATAGCCCGGAACACGGGCGACAGACTTGATCTCTACGATATTGTCGCCAATCTCGGCAACTTCCCGCTCGAACAGACGCTGCACCAGCATGGGAGACGAGCGGGACACGGACAGGATAGGACCTGGGCGCTCAGTATTCACCTCGGTGAGCACGCAGCAGACGTGATCGCCGATCTGGTAGTCTTCGCGAGGCACACGGTCGTTATGACGCAGAATTCCTTCAGTACGATCGAGATTCACGACCACGTCACCACGTTCATAGCGGCTCACGGTGCCGAAGATAATGTCCCCGATCTTATCCTCATAGTCACCAACTACCTTGGATTTCTCGGCCTGTCGCAAGCGCTGCTTAATACCTTGCATGGCGTTCTGCGCAGCGATACGTCCGAAATTAGCAGGAGTAACCTCCCAGTCCACCTCGTCGCCAATACTGGCGTGCGGATAGGTCTCGGCAACTTTCTCAAGTTCAATCTCTGTCTCAGGCTGACGAACACGCTCTACAACCGTCAAGGTCGCCATGACACGGATTTCACCACTGATCAGATCCAAATTTACACGCAGCTCATTGACCGGCCCAATCACTCGACGCGCGCCCTGCACAACAGATTCTTCGACGACGCGCTTTAGCTCCTGGCGATCAATGCCACGATTCTTCTCGAGACTTTCAAGGGCTGCAAGAAGATTTTCATTCCCGCTCATTGCACTTCTACTCCTGCTTCTACTACGCCCAACGGCTGATATCTTCCTTCTCCAATCTCCAAAAAAAAACGCGGGGACAAGCCCGCATTCCCGAAAACGAAGAAGAACTGCTAAAAACCGCTGAATATAGCAGAGGGCTGCTGCTTTACAACGTTGTGCGCGCGTTTTCCCAGCAGAACAGAGTACTGCAGCGGCGACTGCCAGATGGCGGCCGAAGCCTGCAGAATCAAACGCAGTCAGTCGCTAGCAGCCGGGACATCGATGACAAGGTCCGTATGAACTCGTACCGGCCGGCCTCGCTCCTTCAATTCAGCCCTGAGAGCGGCAACTTCCTCTCCGGTAAGCATACGCGGGGCTTCGATCCAGAGCTCAATCCCGGCGTCGCTGCCATGGCTGCGCAGAAAGCGCCCACCAACGGCCGTGAGCCGTTCCTGCAGGAGAGCCCGCTGCTCCCGGCTAAGCTGGTACCGGTTAGCTCTAAACTCCCCGAAGACCACGGACGAGAGCGGCACCATCAGGACCCCGCCCACCAGACACAATCCAAGCATGAGACGCCTCACCCATAGGCGGCGCGTGCCGGATTTTCGATTGCCCCGCACACCTCTTGCGTAAAAAACAGCCGAGGCAGCGAGGACGATGGCAACCACGTTGGTGGTAAACAGCAGCGCCGCGCCGCGGGCGTTCGCGATTTCGCCATAGGCCAGAGAGATCCCACTTGTCGCCAGCGGTGGCACCAGTGCAGCGGCAATCGCGACACCTGGCAACGCAGCCGAGAGATTGGGTCTGGACAGAGCAAAGGCCGCCGCTAGGCCAGAAATCCCAGCGACCATCAGGTCATAGATATTGGGACTGCCACGTCCGAGCATCTCCCCGGTGAGACGAGCCGTGGGTGTCAGCAGCGCGCAGATGACACCAATTCCGAGCGCCAGCATAAAGCCGTAGGCGACGGAGCGTGCCGCAGTGCGGACTAGCTGCCCGTTGCCCTGCACCAGTCCAAAACCGGCTGCCAGCAGCGGAGTCATAAGCGGAGCCACGAGCATGGCACCGATAACCACGGCTGTCGAATCCAGAATCAGTCCGAACGCCGCAATCGCCGTCGACAGACACATCAGCGTCATGAAATCAAAGCTCCAGCGGGCACCGTCTTCCAGCTTCTCGACCAACTCAATCCGCTCGTCTCGCTCCAGTTGCGGAATCCGCAAATCCAGCCAGTCCTCCACGGCATCGCGAATTCGCGTGCCGAGGGGTTTGCCCCGGCGCATCGCCCCAACCGCCATGGCATGTGGCCCAGCCATCAGCCGGTGCGGCAACGTGCTGAACAGCATGCGCCGGACGTAGCCACGATCAGAGGCCCCCACCAACAGCAGGTCACAGCCAGCATGAGCCGCGGCATTGATGCCTTGCTGAATGTCGTCAGCCACCACCACTTGGGGCTGCACCCAGGCGGACTTGGCCAGTCCGATCTGCGCAAGAATGCCGGTGAGCCGATGCTCCCCGACCGCCTCAGCCAGGGGTCCGAATTCGTTTTCCACAAACAGCGGTGTCAGCTCACCATCGTACCGCAGTGCCACGTCATGCCCCCAGCGCAAGGCAGTGGCCGCATGCACACCGCCAGCGGTGGGAATGAGGACCCGCTTGCAGCCGTGGTCTCCCCCCGCACCGGGGCGGAGCAGGAGCGTATCACAGGGCGCATGCAGAAATAAGTCGTTTGCGAGAATGCGTGGGCTCTTGCCTTCCGTCTTACCGACGATCAACAACTGCGCCTTCTGCTCGCGCACCAAGTCGATGACTTCCTTTGCTTGCGGCCGCGCGGTAAGAATTGCTGTAGTCGCCACGAGTTCAGGGAGAATGGCCGCCTCGGTGTCGTCTCGCGGGCAAGGCTTCGGGTGCTCGGCGGCAAGTTTCTCAAGCGTTTTGCGGACTGCGCAAGCCAGCGGACTGTCCTTATCGTCTACGGCACGCTTCGGGTATGCAATGCACAGGGCGATGCTTCTCGCAAAGGCAAAGTGGTAGCCCCACCGCACCAAGGCAGTCGCTTCCTCTAAATCCAAAACCACAACACAGACTGACATAAACCTCCCTGAGCGCGCGCAGATGCGGCATCCCCATCTGGCGTCCTAGGAATATGTCACTGATCCCGTCCAAGCGAAACTGCGATTAATGTAATGGAACCGGTGGTCCCCGTGTAGTTCTAACCACAAACATCCTAATTGGGAGGGGCAGAGTCATGCGGAACGGATTTATCGTAGCGCTACTACTCGCGACAATCGCCGGTGTGGCCAACGAAGCAAAGGAGCAAGCAGTGAGCAAGCGGGCGATCACGGTACAGCTGAAGGCCCCCAGTCCATTATGGTCCGTAGCGATCAGCCACGTCTATGAAACGGACGCGGCATTGGTCGTCCTCGCCAACCTGACGAAGAAAGACGGGATGGGCGCGATGATGATTACGACGATTAAAGATGCGGTTAAACTCGAAGTGTCCGAACGGCCGGTCAAACGTTATCTGACCGGCAAGACCTGGAACTGGGGGAATGAAGCGGATGGCCTGACCTACATAAAGTCGGCAGACGAACTCAAGCCGCTGATCGCTGGCGCAACCCAGCATTTCCCAACAGACTGACGGGCTGTTAGTAGCGAATCCTGAAGTCCGTTTCGTCTTCACGCGCGGATGCCCAGCTATTCTGGATCTTCTGAACCCGGCCGATTGGTGGTTCGTGCATCGCGCTTAGCGCAGTCTCGATCCCCTCGGGCTTGCCTTGAATTTCAGCCTCAACGGTCCCATCGCGCAAGTTTCGCACCAAGCCAGTGATCGGCAGTGAGCGAGCAACCTCAGAGGTGTGATAGCGAAAACAGACGCCTTGCACACGGCCAATGAAGACGACGCGAATGCGCGTTTTCACGCCAGTCCGGTTCGGCGTCTCAGGATCCAGTCTGGCAGCACCGCGATTACCACCACCAGCAGCCACCACCAGGCGTCGGCGAACGGGTGGGTGATGGTCCGCATCTCCACCTTCTCATTGACTGGCAGCGAATCGATCGCGTCGGCATCACGATAGTGTTGGTAGATTCCGCCGGTGACGCGGGCAAGCCCTTGCAACTGTTGCTCTGCCAGCGGCATCGGCTGCGACTCCAGCCCGACCTCGACTGCCAGGTAGTCAGTAGACTCCTCAAGCGCCTGGCCATCATCGCCTTTATAGACCACCTGCAGGCGACACTCGCCGGTACGCTCGGGCACGAAGCGCCCTTCGTAACGACCATCCACACGGGCGCTGGCGAACAAGCGCAGCGGCTCGACTTCGCCGTTTTGACGGCGGAGTTCGCAGCGAATATCCGCCCGCGCATCGGGCTCGAACGAGGGCGTTAGCACGTCTACAATGACGTCTACAGGCTGCCCCACTAATAGTTTTCCTGGAGCGGGACGTACCGTCAGGCGATCCTGCGAGGCAGACGATGCCCAGGCGATCAGTTTGCCCCACAGCATGGCGTAGTATTGCCGCCCGCGGTCCTCATTCATCACCCACTGCCAGGTGTCCGTCAGGTTCATCAGCGCGACCTTTCCAGCGCCGTAGTTGTGCACAGCCAGCGCGGCCCACGGAGGCACGTCCACATCTGCCAACACGGAGGCACCGGGCTTCAAGTCGCCAGACTCGAGCCGCGCCATGCGGGCAAAATCGGGCAGCGCCAGCCCGCTGGTGATCTGCCGCAGTTCGCGCGCCTTCAGGTCGGCAAAGGCATGAGATTGGTGTACGCTGATGGGCGTAGCGGCCACTTGGGTGACGGCAGCAGGAGCCTTCACTGCGGGCAATAGACGCTGAATTCTCTCGGGGCATTCTGCGGTGTGCCCGGTAAAAAGCACGCCACCACCGCGGCGTTCGACGAAAATTGCGAGACGCTCAATCTCCTCTTCCGACAGCAGATACAAGCTGCCCAAATCGACAATCAGACATTCGTAAGCTGCCAGCTCCTCCATGCTCGGAAATCCGGACGCCGACCGGCCCTCGCGCTCCACACCGTCGACATGGAAGGTCTTGGTCCCGGTTCGGATCACACAGGAGAGAATGATCTTCTCCCGTTCCTTGGCAAGGCCGCGCAGGAACTTGTAGTCCCAGCCGACGTTTGCTGCGTAGTAGAAGGTATTGAACTCATCTGGACTGCGAATCTCGATGCCAGCGAAATCGACGTTGTTCAAGGCATTCTCGTTTGCCTGCAGGCGGGGCACGCGCACCTGGTAGGTAGTGAAGCCAGCGACAAACGGGGTAGCCTCGAAGGTCACATCTGCCGCCTTCTCGCCGGGCCCAAAGCGAACGGTCTTGGACGCGAGTTCGCGGAGGCCATCGGTGAGAGAGACCTCCGTGCTCATCGCGCCAGAGGTGGTGCGGCGCACGGTCGCTGTCAGCGAGACTGGCTTGCCCTTAATCCCGGTGTCGGGCGTATGGCTCCAAGCGACGCCGATATCATCCTCCAAGTCTCGCTCACCAATCCCGATGACATGCACAGGAATGCCTGCCTGGCGATACAACGAGCCGGCGGCAGAAAGCGGCCGCTCCACGTTATCCTGGCCATCGCTTAGCAACAGCACTGCCCCGATCTGCGCATTGCTTGCCGACTGCGCAAGCGCGTAGGCTAGCGCCGCATCGATATCTGTGTCTCCCGGAAGGACGGCAAGGTCCGCCTGTGGCGAAAACCGGCGGCGCTCTGCCCCAGAGAAGGCATAGAACGTGGGCTTGGCTTCGCCGAACACGCGCTGGTAGAAGGAAGAGTCGGGCGAGAGAAAATCTTCCTTCATCACCTCGATGCGCTGCCTTTCGCGGCAGTCTCCGATAGCCATACTCCCGGTAACGTCGGCCAGCACGACATGCTGAAAACGCCGCTGATCTGGCTCCTGCTCCACCCAGTACGGGTTCAGCAACAGCACGGTCAGCAGGACCACCCCCAGCGCCTTGGTCGCCATCAGCGCGTACCAGGTGCGTCTCATGATGATCGCCAGCAGTCGGCGATACAACAACACCCAGAGCAGGCAATAGGCGATCGCCAGAGCGATGATGGCCTGAATGGGAAGGAATGGATCGAATTGCAGCATGAAGAATGAAGTGCCTATGCGAAGAGGTGGACGATGACAGCCATGGAACCCAGCGAGACCAAGGTACTGAGCATAACCGAAGTGGCCGCAAGACTCTCGTCTGCACCCATTTGTTGCGCCATGACATACCCCGCGACCGCGGATGGCGCACCTAGAAACAGTAATGTCACAATCATTTCATGCTCACTCAGCCCGCAAGATCTGGCAATCAAAAATCCTACGAACGGCGTCAGCACGGACTTCACCATGGTCGCGGCGCAGGCAGGTAGCACGCGCCCCCGCAGCCCCATTTCAGCGATTACGCCCCCGATGCACAGCAACGCAGTTGGCAGCGAAAAAGCGCCCATCGCGCTCAGCGTACGAGAGAGCAATAGCCCCAGCGAGGCGTCCCCCCAACTCAAAGTCAGCCCAATTGCACAGCCGATCAGCAGCGGATTACTGAACACCTTTCTTAAAATCAACGGGATCGAGCGCACGCCGAGTTCATGACGGCCGATCAGCAAGACGATCACCGAAATCAAATTATAGAGCGGCACGACCACCCCTAGTACCAGCGCGCCAAGCGCCGCACGCTGGGCTGAGACATCTGCTGCTGCGCTGTAAATCACCACAGGCAGGGCTAGGAAGGCTAGGTTTCCACGGAACCCAGCCTGCAGGAATGCGCCCAATTCGGGCCCCTTCAACTTCAGCAGCATGATGAACGGGCCGCAGAGCGCCAGCGACAGTAAAGCGCAGCCACCCACCACCGCACCCGCGCGCCCAGCCCCCGCGAAATCCGGCGGCGCCGCAGAAATCTTTACGATTAGCAAGGCGGGCAAAGCAACCCAGTAGTTGATCCAGTTCAACGTTTGCACCATGTCCCCGCAGAGGCGGCCGCTCCGATGCAGCAGGGCACCGGTCAGCATCAAAAGAAAGACCGGCCCTATCGCATTCAGTACAGTCATGTCGCGGATCATCGCGGGGTCAGGGAAAACGGGCACTTTACCGCGACGCGGCACAAGTTCCTCTCCAGCTCCTGGCGCCAGCCTTTCTTGGGTAGATTGCTCATTGGTTTTCGCATTCGGGAAAACCGCACTTGACAATTGCCTCGGAACCCATTCTTATGCGGTGCTAGCTTGCCGCCCCGCGGCATCCATCCTTCCCCGGAGAATTGTTAATGTCCAGTCCCCAAGTTGCGCTGCTCATGGGCAGCAAAAATGACCTACCAAAGCTTCAGTCCTGTGTCGATGCACTCATTGAGTTCGACGTTCCACACACCGTGCGCGTAATGTCCGCACATCGCACCCCAGCAGAAGTGACCGAGTTCTCCAGCAATGCTCGCGACAACGGCCTGAAGGTGATTATCGCCGCGGCTGGCTGCGCCGCACATCTCGCAGGCGTGGTCGCCGCACACACGACGCTTCCCGTGATCGGGATCCCGGTAGAAGGCGGCCCCTTCAAGGGAATGGACGCGCTGCTGGCAACCGTGCAGATGCCTGGTGGCGTGCCAGTGGTCAGTGTGGCAGTCGGCGGCGGCGGCCCGAAGAATGCGGCATTGACGGCGATTCGCATGCTGTCGATTGCCGATGCTGACCTCGCACGCAAGTTGGACGAGTTCAACCAGCGCCAGCATGACAAAGTAATGGCCGCAGACGGTGAACTTCAGGCTGAGCTCGGCTAACCCCAAATCATGCAACGATTCGTTTGGCATGCAGATACCGCGGCACACACTGCGGTAGAGATCGCGACGCTCCTCAAGGGCGGTGCGATCGGGGTGCTTCCTACGGAAACCGTCTACGGGCTGGTCTGCGCGCATGGGCATGAAACTGCCCTAAGCCGCCTTTACGCAGCGAAAGGCCGCGGCCATGACCAGAAGTGCCAGATCCTGATCGGCACGCCTGCAGACGCCGAGGCCTTCTCGCTTCAAGCGCCCGGGCCAGTAGTCGCCATCGGCGAGGCATTCTGGCCTGGGCCCTTGACGCTGGTCTGTGACAGCGCGTACGGCACCGTCGGGCTGCGCTGTCCGGACCATTCGTTCGTGCAGGCGGTCATCGCCGAGCTAGGCACTCCGTTGGTCGCCACCAGCGCGAATCCGGCAGGTGTGTCGCCCACGGAGAGCCTCGCTGCGGAGTTCGCAGATCTGCCGGGCCTGGACTTCGTGGTGCGGAGTTCGCAACCCCTCACCCGTCGGGCCTCGACTGTGGCCAAACTGCATGCCGGCGAGCTCACAATTCTGCGCGAGGGGGCCATCGCCCTCAACGCGCTGCAGAGGAGCCTGCTCCAGCATGGCTAAGAAGCGAAATCTGTTGACAGCCGTCGAGATCGGCACCTCGACCTTGAAGGTGCTAGTTGCCGCCGAAGAGCCAGACGGCGGACTTGCCTACCTCACCCATCACCAGTTGCCCACCAATGGTGCGGTCATGAAAGGCGAAATCATCGACGGGCCGGCCGTGCGCGACTTGTTGGTCGAGGCATTTACCTCCTTGGAAGGCAAGTTCAAAGGATTCCCCGGCGTGGTCTGCCTGGCCCTGTCAGGGCAGCATATTGAGTGCCAGCCGGTCCACGCGACAGTCGCCTTGTACGGCGATTCCACCGTGCGGGAATCGCACAAGAAGGAGATCGACACCAAGCTGCGGCAGAACCGCCACATCGGCCGCACTGTGTTGTTCTGTGAGCCACACACCTACTACGTGGATGAAGCCCCTAAGCTTGAGCCTGTGGGCTTGGTTGGCGCGCGCGTTTCGGGCAGTGGTTTCATGGCCTCCGCCTCGGACAACGGCGTCCACACCCTCGATCACATGTTCAAAGAGACCTTGGGGGAGGAAGATGTCACCATCGCCTTCCCAGGGGTCGCTGCCTACAGCGGCCTCGATCCATCCCAGCACCTCGATGGCACACTGGTCGTAGACATCGGCGCTGGAGTGACGGAATTTGGCCTGTTCGTGGGCAATCAGTGCGTGCATTGTGGCTTGATTTGCGTGGGAGCGGACCACGTGGCCAACGATGTATCGGTCGGGTTGAACCTGACCATCGAGCGTGCGAGAGAGGCCGTCGAGCGCTACGGTGCCGCCGTGCAGAATAGCAGTACGCCCAATCGAAAGTTTCCGGTCTCCGTGGCTCCCAAGCAAAATAGAAATATTTCGGAGAGCGCTCTGAACACGATCATCGAGTGTCGTCTCCGAGAGACGCTCACGATCGTCCGAGACCATCTTGCCGAGAACGAAGACCTGGATCGCCTCCAGAGCATGGCTCTCTGCGGCGGTGGGGCAATGATTTCGGGCGTAGATGCGCTGGCCTCAGACATCTTCAAGTGCCACGCGGTTCGCAGCATCCCCGAGGAGTTCTCCAACCTTGATGCAGCCATCAAATCGCCACGCTGGGTTACCGCAGCCGGAATGCTACGCTGGGGCCAGGCCGTCCTGCACCACAAGGACGATTCTCCAGGGGGCTTCGACATGTTCAAGACCGAGATTGTGAACATGCTCGGCATCATGAAGGACTCGTTGAGGATCTAGCCTCAATCATTCATGCAACGTCGACACCCGCCATGGGGTCTTGAATATCCAACAGCTAACAAGGAATATCCAATGTCCAAGTCCGGGAATACGTGCTCGATGGTCTTCATTTGGCAATTGGAAATTGGCGCTTCGCTCCCGATCCATTTGGTCGGGCTCTGCCCTTCGGGCGGTCGTTGTTGGCTGTTGGATATTCCACCGTCTGTCATCCGGTACGGATCAAGAAGCCTGGGGCTAGTCTGATCGGATCCCAATCCAAAAGCATTGGACGGAAAACAACCAGGCACCATGTTCTCGCTGGCTCCGCCTGCGGATTGGTGGCTATGCTGCCACTACTGCGCCTGCTCAGGCCAGGCTTCTATCCGACCGAATTGGACATCCTCCAATATGTGATGCCACTCCGGGCCGTGGCCCAGGCTGGTCTGGCTGGCGGCTTCTTCCCGCTGTGGGATAGCTACGCGCAATGTGGCCAGGCACTGGTCGGATCGCCAGTATCGGCCTTATTCTATCCGTTTTTCTGGCTCAGCCTGTGGGGAACATGGGGCGGATTCTACGCCTACGTGCTGGGCCATTACTTTCTCCTAGGAGCTGGCGGCTACGCATTTCTCGCGGGTGGCTTGCGAGTCGGGATCTGGCCAGCCATTGGCGGTGCACTGGTCATCGCCAGCGGTGGCTATATGTCCAGTATGTTCTTCTCGATTCACTTCACTACTACCGGCTGGCTGCTGGTCACCATGTGGCTGTGGTTGAGCGCGCTACGCGGTCGACGCGGATACGCTCTGGCTGCAGGCATCGCGCTCTCCTTGGCCTTTACCTCTGGGTTTCTCCAGGAAGTCATCACCGCCTTGGTGGGCCTGCTGCTATTCACCGCACTCTGGGCTTGGCGCGGCCGCCCCCGCCTGCGGCTGTCCTGCGCAGTTCGCACAGTCGCCACAGCGGGCGTCACCTCCTTCATTCTTTGCGCCGCGCCGCTCTGGTACCTGATCCGATCGCACGGCGACTCAGGACGTGCCGGAGGGCTGCAACTGGCAGAGGCGCTCGCCTGGTCCGCACATCCAATCCGCGTGCTGGAACTGGCGATCCCGTATCTCTGGGGCATCCCGACACCGGGCCATCACAACGTAGCCCAAGCTATTTTGAGCAGCCTGGGTGAGCATCATTCGGTCGAATGGGCACCGGCAATCTTTCTGGGTGCCCTGTTCTTTGCCCTGGTTTTCCTGCCAGTTCGGCAGGCACGGCGCGGGCTTCATCAGGCCACATGGCTGGCACTCGTCTTCTGTCTGTTGCTGGCATTCGGAAAATACACGCTGGTGCTCCCGCTGCTGCTGGAAACCGCTCCTGCGTTCGGCATCTTTCGCTACCCGCAAAAGTGGCTGCTGTGGGTAACTGTGCTGGCGGGCGTACTCACCGCGCTGAAACTCGAGCGTGTCGGCCGTGGTGCCCAGCCCCGTCGCCTCGCGCTGCGCGTAGCCGCAAGTAGCGGCTTGCTCGGGCTGCTAGCACTGGCAGGGGCTATGGCGCAGAAGGTAGCGGGATTGCCTGCGGAAATTGCCACGCGCAACGCCTGGACCGGAGTCGCCTCTTTACTGCTTAGCGTTGGCGTGATCCTAGCTTGTAAG
>Ga0115566_10004622_pt1 | contig 10928 bp, 9 predicted proteins | sample COGITO_mtgs_1204_3_FD_87173 | JGI IMG/M metagenome (GOLD analysis project Ga0115566, IMG submission 87173) | Pelagic marine microbial communities from North Sea - COGITO_mtgs_120405 | ecosystem: Environmental > Aquatic > Marine > Epipelagic | place: Germany:Helgoland, sampling site Kabeltonne...
ACCTCCGTTTCTCCTTGGCCCACGCCTACGCTTTCTATGAGTATGGTATTATAGCCAGCTGCCTCACATAGTAGCATAGCTAGTCGTGTGTTTTTGGCAAGTCCACCTAGTTGAGATCCACTGGAAGTAGGGCGAATGTATGCTCTGCTGTGTGCACTAAGCTTGTTCATTCGGGTTTTGTCACCTAAAATACTTCCGTGTGTCTTCCCGCTGCTAGGGTCTATGCTCAACACAGCCAGTTTCACCTTTTCGTCCTTTAGCTGCTCCAATCCCGCAGCTTCTATAAACGTGCTTTTACCGGCTCCTGGTGTTCCTGTTATTCCTATTCTAAAGGTATCGTTTTGTGGTCCAAAGTGTGCAATTACCTCCAGTGCTAAGTTTCGTTTTTCAGGTATAGAACTTTCGGCCAAGGTAATTGCTTTACTTAGGGTTCTGGTGTCACCAGCGGCTATTCCTGATACGAACTCTTCTTTTGTCATTCCTCAAAAAATATTCGGTTTACACGTTCACTTACATTGGTCAGTATTTCATACGGAATAGTTCCAATAGATGCCGCGAGTTCATCTACGCTTGGGCTATCTCCAAAGATAATTACTTCGTCTCCTTCTTGGCAAGTGATTTCGGTTACATCGCACATGGTCATATCCATACATACATTGCCTACTACGGGTGCCATTTTTCCGCTAATGCTAAAACTCCCCTTACCTTGGCTAAAAAGACGGCTATACCCATCGCCATAACCAACGGCTACAACGGCTATCTGTCTATCTTTATTGGATTTATCATGTTGTCCATAGCCTATTCCTGCTCCAGCAGGTACCGTTTTTATTTGACTTATATACGTCTTAAAACTGCTAACAGGTAGCAACTTAGTATCCTTGTCAATTGGAGATATTCCATAAAGCCCAATACCTAATCGCACCATGTCAAACGTTGCCGAAGGGAAACGTTCTATGCCGGCACTATTGGCTATATGCTTAATCACCCTTTTGCCAAGTGTAGCTTCAATAGCTTCACAAACAGAGGTAAATGTAGCAATTTGCTGGTTCGTAAAATCGTCTAATTCGCTGGTATCAGAAGCTGCTAAATGACTAAATACCGAAACGACGTCTACCTTAGAATTTGTTTTTAGAAGCGAAAGTAATTGAGGCAAATCATGTTGATCAAAACCCAAGCGATGCATACCCGTATCAAATTCCAGGTGAATTTTTAACGCAGCATTTTTTACTTTTTCAAAGCTTTCAAATGAATAAATAACCGGTTGAATGTTTTGCTCTATGTAAGGTGTAAGGTCATTCAAATCGGGATTCAACACCATAACAGGCAATACTATCCCTGAGGATTTTAAGTCAGTTGCCTCATCGGTATAGGCTACACCAAGGTAATTTATCTGATTAAACTCAAGACGTTTGGCTATTTGATATCCACCACTGCCGTAGGCCAATGCCTTAACCATCGCCATTATTTTTGTCTGCGGACCAACTTTATTTTTAACCACATTGAGGTTGTGCTGCATGCGAGTCAAGTTTACCTCCAGTACCGTTTGGTGTGTTTTTACCCGCAATCGTTCTGCTATCTGTTCAAAAGCAAAATGACGTGCTCCTTTTAGTAAAATAGTTTGATTTTTTAACTCATAAAGAGAATGTTGTTTTAAGAATGTTGCCGTATCTGGATAAAACGTAGCTGGTAGCGTAAACAGACGAGACGCTTCTGTTATATCCTTTCCGACGCCTATAAGTTGATTTATAGAATGATCGTTTAAGAGCAAATTTAAATTAGCATACAGGACATTGGCTCCGGCATTAGATTGCTGAATATCCGAAATGATAACAGTAGAATACTGCTTGCTGCTTTGCTGTTTCATAAAGTCCAACGCCATTACAGTAGACTGGTAGTCAGCATTATAGTAGTCTAAAATCAGTTGACAATTATTAATGCCAGCTACATGCTGTAACCTCATATCTACTACAGGAAGCGTGGAGACACGCGCAGCGGTATCACTTAATTTGGCTCCGAGCGCTACTGCCGTAGTTAATGCAGTTAGGGCGTTTTCGATAGAGGCTTTATCATACTGCGGAAGATAAATAGAAGTACTTTCGGTTTTGTAGTTCAAGGTAAACTGTCCATTTTCACCACGCGCTACGTTTATATCAGAGGTTGAATCGTATCCGAAAGAGAATACTTTTTTTCCGCTATTGTTCAGTGCTTTTATTGCCAATTCTTCACTGCTTGGACATACTACAAATTCACAATTTGCAAAAAGCTGTAGTTTTTCAGTCAATTTTTCTTCATCGGAAGCAAATTGAGCAGCATGCGCATCGCCTAAATGGGTAAATACGCCAATAGTGGGCTGAATAACGCTTTCTAATCTCTCCATCTCATTGGGCTGAGATACTCCTGCCTCAAAAACCCCTAAGGAAAAATTAGAGGAAAGTTGCCAAACGGATAAGGGAACCCCAATTTGAGAATTATAACTTTTTGGACTTCTGCATATGGCAAATTTATCTTTTAGCAGATGATTGATATATTCCTTCACAATCGTTTTCCCGTTGCTTCCTGTTATCGCGATAATAGGAATGGAAAACTGTTTACGATGGTATGCAGCTAGTTTTTGTAACGCTTCTAGCGTATTGATAACCAAGATATAATTGGATTCCTCCTTTGGTTTTTCACTAACCAATAGTCCTGCAATATTTTGCCTTAATGTTTGAGGTATATAATGGTGCCCATCATTTTTAGGAGTAATAATTGCAACAAAAAGACAAGATTCAGCAAGTTGAATCTTACGAGAATCAGTGGTAATATTTTGAATGATAACCGAACCGTTACCATGCAATTGACCACCTACTATTTGTGCTATTTCGATTAAGGAGTACAAGTGAATTACAAAAATAGGCTTATTGTACACTAATTTAGCAGCCTTCAAGTGTTAGAGCAGAATAAAAAGAAATATACCCCCACTCAAGCTAAAAGCCTAATAGCTAAATATTGTGCCTATCAAGAGCGCTGTCATCAGGAAGTACGTGATAAGCTATATAGTTACGGGTTAGCCCCAGATGATGTAGAGCTCCTAATTTACGAACTTATTCAGCAGGATTTTATCAATGAAGAGCGATTTACATTAGCTTTTGTACGAGGAAAATTTGTCTATAAAAAGTGGGGCAAAAACAAGATTGTACAGGAGTTAAAAAAGAGAAAAATATCGGATTACTGTATCAAGAAAGGACTCAACGAAATAAATATGGATAAATATGACGATACGCTGGTTGATCTTCTAACAAAAAAAATACACAGTTTAAGAGGAATAAAAGGGTATCAAAAAAACTATAAAGCGGCCCAATTTGCCATTGGTAAAGGCTATGAGTCAGACATGGTGTGGTCCATAATTAAATTGCATTTCCCAGAAACAAATTAGCAAATGGACACTTTAAATCACCTTACTATTCCAAGTCCATTACATCAAGTGCGCACTGCTTGGAGCGATGCCGAGGCCATAGAGTTGTACATGAAAAGGGATGATCTCATTCATCCTATAATTTCGGGTAATAAATGGCGGAAATTATCAGGGATTTTAAGTCATTATGACAGGACTACCTATGGTGAAATTATAACATTTGGAGGCGCATTTTCAAACCATTTGGTTGCTACGGCAGCTAGCTGTGCGATACTAAAAGTACCGTGTACAGGAATTATAAGAGGAGAAGAGCCAAAACAACTAAATGGTGTTTTAAAGCTATGCAAGATGTACGGTATGCGTCTATCATTTGTAACGCGAGAGGAATATAAAGTGCATAATCGCCAATTAGGTGTTCATGAGGAAAAGCTCTTTATACCAGAGGGTGGCGCATGCGAGCAAGGTACAAAAGGATGTTTTGAGATACTAAATGAAATAGATTTAAAAGGAATCTCTAAGGTGTTTGTGGCATGTGGAACGGGCACAACTCTCGCGGGAATGTCAAAATTTATGGATAGTATAAATTACGACACACAGTTGTACGGCATACAAGTGCTAAAGGGTAATGGCTACATAGCCAAAGTCCTCCATGATACATACGGAATTGATAGGGTAAAGATATACGATGAGTTTCACGGCGGTGGATATGCCAATACATCACCAGAGTTGATGGATTTTATCAAAGAATTTACAGCCGAGACTGGAATACTATTAGATCCTATTTATACAGGAAAAATGATGCTTGCCATAAAGAAGCTATGTATTTCTGGAGATATAAAGCAAGGCGATAAAGTGATTGCTATTCATACCGGTGGCCTTACGGGCTGGTTTGGTAAAGTGGATGAGTTGTAATATTCTAGAGTTACGCTCGCCATTCGTTAATGGAAACGTTATAAGTTAGATTAAGAGTGAAATCAATTGCAAATGAAAGTACTTGAGCGGTGAATTTTCTCTAAAACAAGCATTTAATGTAAATAAGACTTGACATTTTGACAATCTGTATTACTTTTGTCAAATAAACTTTACATTATGAGAAAAGAAAGACAAAAAAGAACCTTACAATTAGCTTTATGGACTTGGACTTGGGTAGCAACTTTAGCGATTGCGACATTTGGTCCAATATTCTTTTGGGATGGAAACTCAACATGGACGGCCCTGGCCATTGGTTTTAACCTTCTAATTGGAATTTTAATGATTTTGGCAAACAGAAAATTATTTAATCATTATGATGAGCTTGAACGCAAAATACATTTGGAAGCAATGGGTTTAACTCTCGGAGCGGTCGTTGTCGTTGGCTTAAGCTACTCTCTTTTAGGCCAGAGTAACATTATATCTTCAAAAGCTGAAATCAGCCAACTTATTCTGTTTTTGGGAGTTTTTCATATCATTGTTCTTGGGATAAATAGAAAAAGGTACTTATGAAAAACAAGGTGCTTGAACTCAGAAAATCAAAGGGTCTTACACAAGAACAGTTAGCAGATATTATCGGTGTTTCGAGGCAAACCATTAATGCGATCGAAAAGGAAAAATTTGATCCAAGCTTACCAACAGCATTCAAAATGGCAAAATTGTTTCAGGTGCCAATTGAGGGCTTTTTCTTTTATGAAGATGTAAAGTAGATTTTAGTTGAAACCATACAATATAAGCACCCATAAAAAAAGCCCCGAGGTTAGTCGAGGCTTACTTTATAGTTTAGATTTTTTTATTGTTCTGGAGCTACTAGTACTGTAGGAGCTACTACTGGCGCTGCTTTATTAACGTTGCCACGTATAGTTAAAAACTCTGTTCCTCCCTCACCACTGTGGGTTACCGTAATTGTTTTGGTAAAGTTACCTGGTCTTCCTTTAGAATCAAAAGTTGCAGTAATTACGCCTTCTTTTCCTGGAGCAACTGGCTCTTTAGTCCATTTAGGAGTGGTACATCCACAAGAAGCTTTTACACTGTTTAAAACTAGAGGTGCATTACCGGTGTTTTTAAAGGTGAATGTCACGGTTGCTTGAGTACCTTCTTCAATTGTCCCAAAATCATGCTCGTTTTTTTCTAAAGTCATTTTAGCTTGAGCCTCAGAAGACAGTGTAATTTTCTCGGCTGTAGTTTCTACCTGCGCAATGCTTGTCGCTGTAAATCCAAATACAAATGCTGATAGTAAGATCAAATTTCTCATTTTTTATTTTTTATTAAGTGTCAAAATTAATGTTCCGTATGATAAGAACAAATAGAATGCCAAAATATAATTTTGACTTATGTGTAATTGGGTTTTCGTTTTTCTATGAACGCTGTCGTACCCTCCTTAAAATCATTGGTTTCAAAGCTTCTTGCAAAACTGTCTATCTCAAACGCTAATCCGTCCTTGTTTTCATACAAAGAGTTGGTGCATTTGATAACCTCTGCTATAGCTAATGGCGATTTGCCTACTAGTTTTTCTATGTAAGTAATACATGCAGGAAGCAATTCTGCCAGACTAACTACTTGTGTTACTAGTCCATAATTTAATGCCGTAATTGCATCTATAGACTTTGCGGTAATAAGCATATCTAGGGCTCTTCCTCTGCCTATGAGTTGTGCCAAACGTTGAGTTCCGCCATATCCCGGAGGTACACCAAGATTTACTTCCGGTTGACCAAACAGTGCATTTTCACTCGCAATGCGTACATGACAAGACATAGTGAGCTCGCATCCACCACCCAGCGCATACCCATTTACGGCAGCAATAACGGGTATTTCACTTTGCTCTATACAGCTAAATACTTTTCCGCCTTTGGCACTCATTTCTTTCGCTTTAGCTTCGTTAAAATGAGCAAACTCACTAATGTCTGCCCCAGCAGCAAAAGCTTTTCCGCCTTTTCCGGTGATTATAATTCCTCTGACGTTTTTTTCAGCGTTTAGTCGAGCTACCTCTTGACCTATTTCTTGAATCAGATTTACATTAAGTGCATTTAGCTTGTCCTCACGATTTATAGTGATGATCTGCACTACGCCACGATTTTCTGAGATGATATTCGTATACATTGAATTGCAAATGTAGGAAAGTCCGTATGTTTCTGATTAAGCAATTATACTAATTTAAATTTAGGCACACAGCAAAGGCGAATATCTTGGAGTTATCTACCTTTGTCCTAATGCAATTGGATAAAACACTGTCGTTTGATGAGTTTACTAAAGCTAGTATAGCAGATTGGAAAGCAAAAGCAACCAAGGACCTAAAGGGGAAGAACCTTCAAGAATTAACGTATACTACTTCTGATGGCATATCATTAGAACCCTACTACACGGAAGAGGATAGTTTAGTTAGGAGTAACGATTTATCTAGCAATTGGCAGATTACTCTAGTTTCCTCGAGCGAGCTTGAAGGCGTTGAAAAGACTATTACAAGCCTATCAGAACTGGGAAAAAGTGGCGGACATTTGCTTTTAGAAAACTTAAGCAATGCTCAAAATCGAGCCAAAGTACATTTCGAATTGGGAACCAAATTTTATGAAAATATAGCCAAACTTAGGGCACTTCGAATAGCATTTCCAGATACTGAAATAAATGCAGTAATTCCTGCTTCAGATGACGAGTTTACACATAATAACCTCGTAAGACAGACCATAGCTGCAGCTTCAGCTATAATTGGAGGAGCTAAGCATATTTGTATTTTATCTTTTAACAATCAAGATACAGATCAAAGTCTCAGATTAGCCAAGAATATCCTTTTGCTTCTTAAAAGTGAAAGTTACATGGCCGATATCCAAGACGCTGCAAGTGGAAGTTGGTTTTTAGAAAAACTAACGAATGAATACTTGAACCGCATCCAAGATTCAAAAGAAAAGGGCGCAAGCAGAAAAGGTTCTAGTTTTATATCAATGGGTTCACAACCAGGTATTCCGCCGTATCTCCGTGGTCCATATTCTACGATGTACGCAGTACGTCCATGGACCATAAGACAATACGCAGGATTTAGCACAGCGGAAGCCAGCAATGCATTTTATAGACGCAACCTTGCTGCAGGACAAAAAGGACTTTCAGTAGCGTTTGATTTAGCTACACACAGAGGTTATGATAGTGATCATCCTCGTGTTACCGGTGATGTTGGAATGGCAGGAGTTGCTATTGATAGTATTGAAGACATGAAATTATTGTTCAACGAAATTCCATTGGGTGATATTTCGGTGAGTATGACGATGAATGGAGCGGTACTGCCAATTATGGCATTTTATATTGCAGCAGCTAAAGAACAAGGAGTTGACAAATCCAAACTTACTGGCACTATTCAAAACGATATTCTAAAGGAGTTTATGGTGCGGAACACCTATATCTATCCGCCATCGCCCAGTATGCGAATCATCTCAGATGTTTTTAAATATACCAGCGCCCACATGCCAAAGTTTAATAGCATAAGCATAAGCGGATACCATATGCAAGAAGCAGGTGCCACGCCAGAACTGGAGTTAGCCTACACCATTGCTGATGGACTGGACTATGTGAGAACAGGTATAAATGCAGGATTAGCAATAGATGACTTTGCCCCTAGACTTAGTTTCTTTTGGGGTATAGGCATGAATTTTTATAAGGAAATCGCCAAGATGAGAGCAGGCCGATTATTGTGGGCGAAGCTTATTAAAACATTTGATCCTAGGGATGATAAATCGATGGCGCTTCGAACGCATTGCCAAACAAGCGGATGGAGTCTTACCGAACAAGACCCCTATAACAATGTTGCTCGAACAACTATTGAAGCCCTTGCTGCTGTTTTTGGTGGGACGCAAAGTTTACATACCAACAGCTTTGATGAAGCGATGGCTTTGCCAACTGATTTTAGCGCCAAGATTGCTCGAAACACACAGAAAATAATCCAAGAAGAAACCGACATCACTAAAGCGATAGACCCATGGGGAGGTAGTGATGTAATAGAGAAATACACCAAAGAACTTGCAGAAAAAGCATGGGAATACATTCTAGAGATTGAAGAACTAGGAGGCATGGCAAAAGCAATAGAAAGCGGTATTCCGAAAATGAGAATAGAAGAATGTGCAGCCATAAAACAAGCCAAAATTGATGCAGGCAAGGAAGTTATTGTAGGGATAAATAAATTTAAAGTAGACGAAAAAGCTGACTTCGATATTTTAGAAGTAGATAACCAGGCAGTTCGAATTAGTCAAATCGACAGAATTAATAAGGTCAAGTCTCTTCGAGACAATACGTTGGTTGAAGGAATTTTAACCAAGCTTGAAAATGCTGCATCAACGGATGAAAATCTCTTAGAAATTTGTATTGAAGCTGCAGAAGCAAGGGTAACGCTAGGTGAGATGTCATTTGCTTTGGAGAAAGTCTTTGGTAGATACCAAGCGAATAATGCAACCATAAGTGGCGTATATTTGAAAGAAGTGCAGAACAATGAAACCGTAATAGCAGCGCGCAAGGCTGCAGATATTTTTGCCACTAAAGACGGAAGAAGACCTCGTATATTAGTAGCTAAAATGGGTCAAGATGGACACGATAGAGGTGCCAAGATAATTGCTACAGCCTTTGCAGACTTGGGCTTTGATGTGGACATAGGACCGCTTTTTCAAACTCCGGCAGAGGTTGCCAAACAAGCTATGGAGAATGATGTTCACATTTTAGGCGTATCTTCCTTAGCGGCAGGTCATAAGACTCTTATGCCCGAAGTAGTCCGCGAGCTTAAAAAACAAGGAATGGACGACGTTATAGTTGTAGCTGGCGGCGTAATTCCAGAACAAGATTATGACTACTTATATAAAAATGGAGTTGATTTCGTGTTTGGTCCCGGAACTGTTATAGCTGAAGCGGCAATAGGAATATTAAACAAGCTGAGCTAGCTTTTATATTCTTTTAAGAAATATTCACTTTTCTGTACAATTTTTAAGGCTATAATGATGTTGTTGATTGCAGTAAGATAAGAAATGATAAGTTTGGTGCAAAATAGAACGTTGAAAATAATCAAAACGATAGCTCTTATGTGTTTGGGAGCACTGACACTTGTTATATTTTTTGAGTCATTCAAAATAGAACCTGAAGAGCAAGCGATTTGTCACACACAAGGATTGGAATGTGTTACACCATCCATCGACCTGGAAGAATCCAAAGTAGATACTAATGCAATCATTCAACTTGCTGCTCAAAAAAAGAATGATGAGATAAAAGACGATTTTTTTAGAGCCCTCGCGGGAAAGAAGCTCTGGGGGATAGATATTTCCAAGTATCAGCGTAATATTAACTGGTCGCTTATGGTAAGGCGCAACAAGCCAGATTTTGTCTTTGTGAAGGTGTCTGAAGGAACTACGATTCTAGATCCATTATACAAGACACATAAAAGAAATTTGGAGAAGCACAACATTCTTCATGGCGGCTACCATTTTATGAGTTTTACAAGTAGTGGCAGAAGCCAGGCATATAGATTTATTAAGCATGCCGGTCTTAAAAAAGGCAATATGGTTCCTGTGTTAGATGTAGAATACACCAGCAGACACTTGCCCAATAAGCGTAAAGTTATAAGTGAAATCAGGAATTTTTGTACAGTCATAGAGCAGTATTACGGGGTTAAGCCTATCATCTATACGCATCCACATTTATACGCTAGATACCTTAAGGGAAACTTTGATAACTACCCATTATGGCTATGCGATTATAAGAATACACCCAGATACAAGTGGGATATATGGCAACATACCGCTAGTGCAAGATTATACGGTTATCAGGGTCGCGTAGATAAGAATGTCATGAAAAGCGACAAGAATACGTTGAGTAAATTAGTGATGTTCTAAACTGCTACAGGCCCACTAATTCTGGCGTGCGGGTCATAACCTACAAGCTCAAAGTCGTTAAAATCAAAATCAAAAATAGATTTTTTATTTGGATTTAATCTTACTGTCGGAAAGGGTCTTTCCTCCCTGCTTAACTGCTCTTTTACCTGTTCAAAATGATTACTGTAAATATGTGCATCACCAAAAGTATGTACAAATTCACCGGGTTCTAATCCGCATTCTTGAGCTATCATTAGGGTAAGAAGCGCATAACTAGGAATATTAAATGGCACTCCTAGAAACAAGTCTGCGCTGCGCTGGTAAAGCTGGCAACTTAATTTTCCATTAGCAACATAAAACTGAAAAAGACAATGACACGGAGTAAGAGCCATATCGTTTAGTTCTCCAACATTCCAAGCATTTACGATTATTCTACGACTATCAGGGTTGTTTTTTAGCGTATCGAGTACGTATTGTATCTGATCTATTTTTTCACCGTTGGGAGCTTCCCACTCACGCCATTGCTTGCCATATACGGGACCTAAATCCCCATTTTCATCCGCCCAAGCATCCCATATTTTTATATTGTGGTCCTTAAGGTATTGTATGTTTGTGTCCCCCTTTAGAAACCACAGAAGCTCGTGTACCACAGACTTCCAGTGTACTTTTTTAGAAGTGATAAGCGGAAAAGATTCTGCCAAATCAAAGCGTAATTGACCGCCGAAAACACT
>Ga0115566_10004625_pt1 | contig 10924 bp, 8 predicted proteins | sample COGITO_mtgs_1204_3_FD_87173 | JGI IMG/M metagenome (GOLD analysis project Ga0115566, IMG submission 87173) | Pelagic marine microbial communities from North Sea - COGITO_mtgs_120405 | ecosystem: Environmental > Aquatic > Marine > Epipelagic | place: Germany:Helgoland, sampling site Kabeltonne...
ACGCTGTCACTCGTCATCGGAATCCTCGCGATGTCCGCGCGGACAAACACCAGGTCATCAGACTGGTCGACCAGTCCCTCCTCGCTCGCGAACGTCCTCGCCTGTCGAAGCATAGCGTCGCTGAAATCCAACGCCACCACGCAGCCGTAGTCCTTACTCTTCACGAACCGCCTGGTGAACAAGCCACTGCCGCACGACGCGTCCACCATCACCTTGTTGCGGCCGTGCGGTAACAACTCAGCCTGCGCCAGCTCGAACTCCTCGTCGGGACCCGGGAAACCGGCCCGTTTGAACGAGTCGCGCCAGCCGCGTTCGTACGCGAACGCCACCTGGGGCGTCTCGAACGTGCTCGTACCGAGGTAGGATGACGTGGGGATTAATCCGCGGAGCTCGGGTGGAAGAAACGAGCGCGCGAGGTCCTGGAGAGACGTGGGTTCGGTGGACGTGCCAGCGTTGGTCGCCGCGCCGATGGTGAGGTCCCAGATGCCTTCCGTCTTGCCGTACTGGAGGCCGTTCACGCGGCTGTATCCGGCGTCGTCGAGCGCCTGGAGCGTGACGGGGCACGCCAGCGGGGCCTTGACGGAGGTCTGCGCCGCCACGACGGGTTCCTCGGGAAGAGCCGGGGCTCCCTCCGGCATGTCGTCGAGGACTCCGTCGGGCTCGATTTCAACGGCATTGGAAACGACGGTTCGGCCTCGCAAGGGCCGTCCTACGACGCGGCCACGTCGAGTCGCCGGGACGCGAGGGGCGACGGCGACTACCGTGAGGGTGAATGACGTCGTCGTCATCGAATCGGGGTCGCGCGGGGCGGGGTGTGCCGACTGGAGACCTCTGCTATGGAAGTGTGCCGACGACGTGTCTTTCTCTCGGAACGATTTTTTTTCTTGGCGGAGACGAGGAGGAGGAGCTCGTATGGGCTTTTTAGGTAAATGCGCAATTACGGCCATGAACTTGTATGTAGTTCAGTTACGTTTGACCCGTTTGACCCCATTTACGATTACCGCCCCGTTTTCAGGGTTTAAAGCAGAGGGTCAAGTGCAGTGCGGCGGGACGAAAGCGCGCGGGAGATCGCCCCACACGCCCACACTTCACGCGCGCAGCACCGGCACGCGTCGAACTTCAGCTCACTCGCGAGCGTACACGGACGCGATTCAGCGCCGCAGGTGACCCAAAGCGCGTCCTAAGCCCCGTCGAAGCGGGCGGATCGTTATCGCGGCAAGCGCATCTTTTTGAGAAGCATGGCTGACACCGAGGCGCCGGTGGCTCCCGCCGAGCCCGCGGGCCCTTCCCCGTACGAGGAAAAGGCCCCGTACTACGCCAAGCGCATCGAGCTCTTCGAGAAGTACTTCGAGCGCGAGGGCACCAAGGTCGAGGAGGCCAAAACCACCAACGAGCCCATCAAGGTGGTCATGCCCGACGGCGCCATCAAGGAGGGCGTCAAGTTCGTCACCTCCCCTTGGGACATCGCCATGGGCATCCACAAGAAGCTCGCGCAGGGATCCCTCCTCGCCCACGTCGACGGCGCGGACTGGGACATGCGCAGGCCCCTCGAGGGCGACTGCTCCCTCAAGCTCTTCGGCTTCGACGACCCCGAGGGCAAGGAGCTCTACTGGCACTCATCCGCGCACGTCCTCGGCGAAGCGCTCGAGCTCGAATACGGAGCCGACCTCACGATCGGTCCCTCCATCGAAGAGGGCTTCTACTACGATTGCTTCCTCGGCGATCGCACGCTGAGCGCCACGGAGACGGAAGGCATCCAGAAGCGCATGGAGAAGATCTGCAAAGAGAAGCAGCCCTTCCAGCGCATCGAGGTGAGCCGCGCCGAAGCGCTGGAGATGTTCCAGGAGAACAAGTTCAAGGTTGAGCTCATCAGCAACCTGCCGGAGGAAGCCACGATCTCTTGCTACAGGTGCGGACCGATGGTGGACCTCTGCCGCGGGCCCCACCTCCCCGACACCGCGTGGATCAAGACGGTCTCCGTGAACCAGTGCTCCCGAGCGCACTGGAGGGCGGATGTCACCAAGGACCCCTTGGTCCGCGTCTACGCCGTCACCTTCCCCGACAAGAAGCTCATGGCGGAGTACAAGCTGCGCATCGAGGAGGCCAAGAAGCGGGACCACCGCCTGATCGGTCTCCAGCAGGAGCTCTTCTTCTTCCACACCCTCTCCCCGGGCTCGTGCTTCTTCCTGCCCCAGGGCGCTAAGGTTTACAACAAGCTCATGGAGTTCATGCGCGAGAAGTACTGGGAGTACGAGTACGACGAGGTCATCACCCCGAACGTGTACAACTTCGACCTGTGGAAGACCAGTGGTCACGCCGCGCACTACAAGGAGAACATGTTCTCCTTCGACGTGGAGAAGGCGGAGTTTGGGTTGAAGCCCATGAACTGCCCCGGGCACTGCGTCATGTTCGGCAACCGCAAGCGCTCATTCCGCGAACTGCCCATGAGGCTCGCCGACTTTGGCGTGCTCCACCGCAACGAGTTCAGCGGTGCGCTGCACGGCCTCACCCGCGTGCGTAGGTTCCAGCAGGACGACGCTCACATCTTCTGCCGCCAGGACCAGATGGAGAAGGAGCTCGCGGCTTTCGTGAAGATGCTCGACGAGGTGTACGAAGTCTTCGGCCTCACCTACGAGATGAAGCTCTCCACCAGGCCCGAGGGGTACCTCGGCGAGCTGGAGACGTGGAACAAGGCGGAGGCTGCGCTGGAGAACGCGCTCAACGGAACGGGCAAGGAGTGGAAGCTCAACCCCGGCGACGGCGCCTTCTACGGGCCCAAGATTGACATCACCGTGTTTGACGCGCTCAAGCGCAGGTTCCAGTGCGCCACCGTGCAGCTCGACTTCCAGCTGCCCATCCGCTTCAACCTGTCCTACGTCAGCGAGGCGAACGAGCCCGAGCGCCCGATCATCATCTACCGCGCCATCCTCGGCTCCGTGGAGCGCATGTTCGCGATCCTCACCGAGCACTTTGCCGGGAAGTGGCCGTTCTGGCTCTCCCCCAGGCAGGTCATGATCGTGCCCGTCAGCGAGCTGAGCAGGGACTACGCGCACGAGGTTCGCACCGTGCTGCGCAAGGAGGGCTTCTACTGCGAGGTTGACGATTCCGACCGCAAGATGCAGAAGAAGGTTCGCGAGGCGCAGCTCGAGCAGTGGAACTACATCCTCGTCGTGGGCGAGGGCGAAAAGACCAACCGCACGGTTAACATTCGCACGAGGGACAACGTGGTGCACGGCGAGCACAAGCTGGAGGAAGGCCTGCTGGAGACCTTGCTCCGTGAGAGGAAAATAAAGAGCCTGACGTGCTTGTTCGGCGTGGAGAAGAGTGCGGCGGCGGCGGCGGAGAAGGCGGCGGCGGAGGCTGCCGCGAAGGCTCTAGAGGAGGCTTCGATCTCGAAGGAGTAGACTGGAGGCAAATTAGCGCTTGAAATATTATCCAGGCTTTGTGAAGTGACAGCTGTGGCGGCGGACCTCATCGTAAGCGCGCGCGCCGACCGATGACGAGCGCGGAGGAGGCTCCGCGCGATGCGATACCGTCGGCGCGTGAGAAGGACGCGCCGGCGGAGGGAGAGGAAGGATGGGACAGCCGGGAAGGCGAGACCGAGGAGTCGCGCGGCGGGGGGGACCCGACTCAAAAGAAAGACTTGCTCGATATCCTTGCGCTCGCGGCGGCGGCGGAGCAGGTCGAGGAGCCCTCTGTGGCCGAAAAGGCGGCATCTTTCTTTGCCGATCCCTCCGAGGGACGTAAGGGCTTCGTCGATACGCTGCTCGGAGGAGGTGGAGCGCGCGCCCGGTCTCGCCGCGGCCTCCAAGCGCCCCGGAACCTCGCCGACCCGCTCAGTCGACTAACAGGAAAAGAGCCGAAGGAAGTCGGGTTATGGGACAACGCCGAGGTCAGAGGGCGCGTAGCGGACGCGGCTAGGTCTCTGAAGGTGGAGGCATCGATCGCATCGCGCGCCGCGCCCGCCGCATCGCTCCCCTTACACGACGATCCCGCCCCGCGTGAGAAAGGCGCGGAAGAGAGCTTCGACCTCGGCTCGCTCGGTCACTCGCTCAGCGGCGGCCGCCACTCTTCCCCGCGCTTCTCGCCCCCGATCGCCCCGGTGACCGGAAAGCCGCGAGTCGACCGAGAACGCAAGCGCCGGAACGCCGTGTTCAACTCGTCCCATCGACTCGACTCCCCCCATCGACTCGCACCGTGGGGCGAAGGCGTGAGGGTCACCCCGTCGTTGTCGCTGTCGCCGCGCCACGTCCTCGACAAGTACGACCTCTCAGACCCCGACGGTCCGTCCTTCGAGGAGACGCACGCTACCGACGACCTCCAGTTCCAGCTGGACATGGAGTGGGACCCCGTGGGACACCACGCGGCGACGCGGGGTGAGCGCCGCGACGACGTGGCGACGCCGGAGCTGTCGAGCGACGGCGCCGAGGAGTCGCCGGTGAGGTTGCGATCGAACCGGATTAGCGCCGCCTCACCGCGCTTCACCTCGCGCTTCTTCGGGCGGTGATGCCTGATGTGTCACACGACGACGGGCTGTACATTGCGGATATGATAGTGATGAGTTGAGCGCGGTCACCGCCTCGAGACGAGACGACGTTAGACGAGAACTTTTGTAACTACACAGCTGTGCACAAGCTCCCCTGCTCATTGCTCCTTGCGCGCGTCGACCGGCCTCCCTCGAAGGGGCGCCTCGACGCCGTGCACGCGCGATCATGGCGTCATCATGGGACGATCTTCGCGCCACGTTGGCCAGCCTGGCGGATGCGTTCGGCAACCAGGCCGTCAAGGAGCTCGAGGCTGAGGGCGAAGTGGGCGCGAACGCCGCGCGCGAGTTGGCCGGCGCAATCGCGGGCGAGCCGCGCGGCGCAGGCCGCCGGGCCGCGGAGGCTGCATGGGCGCGGCTTCAGGACGGCGTCGGGTGGACGACTCCGGCGTGGCGGGAGTGCTACGTCATCGGGCAGCTGAGGGAGGCGACCGAGGCGGGCGAGGATGCCGAGAGCGCCGAGGATGCCGCCGCCGACGACGAAAAGGGCACCGAGGGCGAGGGACGCGAGGGGACCCGCGGCGCGCTCCTGAAGCGCGCGATGCTCGCCGTGGACATGGCGCACATCATGGGCGGGCCCGGGGAGATCGTCCAGCGGTTCGGGCGCGCGATCGAAACGCTCGTTCGCCGGGACCGGGAAGGCGATGCGAAGGATGCGGCCAAAGACGAGGTGCTCATCCCCGACGTCGTCCCGTCCCGCGCGGCGGTGCGAATCGACCCGGCGCACGCGCTCGAACGCGCCGAGGGCATCACCGCGAAGGAGTTCAAACGCAACTACTTCAACCCCGACAAGCCCGTGTGCCTGGGCAACATCGGCGGCGCGTGGCCCGCGGTGGGCAAGTGGAGGGACCTGCGATGGATGGCTCGAGCGCACGGGCACCGAAACGTCCCGCTCGAGGTTGGCGCGTACGACGACGCCGCGAACTGGAAGGAGGAGGTCATGCTCCTCTCGTCCTTCATAGACGAGTACCTGATGCCGGGCCTGGCGAAGGAGCTATCGGGGGTGGATGAAGGGAAATCGCGCCGGATAGCGTACCTGGCGCAGCACCAACTCTTCGAGCAGATACCCGAGCTGCTCGGCGACTTCGACAACCCGGCGGTGTGCGACGTCGCGGGCGGGGTGCAGCGCGTGAACGCGTGGATAGGCACCGCCGGGACGGTCACGCCGTGTCACTTCGACAGCTACGATAACCTGTTGGGTCAGGTTGCGGGGTACAAGTTCGTGCGGCTGTACTCTGAGGATGACTCGCCGTTTCTGTACCGGCACCAGGGCGCGTGGGCGGAGAACAGGTCCTGGCCGGCCGAGGCGGGTGACGATTCGAATCCAGGTGGGTCCACGAATCGACACACAGGTGACGGGGCACGTGTTAGCATGGGTAAACCGAGGCGGGACGCGCAGGGGAACATATCGAGGGTCGACGTCGAGCACCCCGACTTGGCCAAGTTTCCGCTGTTCTCAAAGGCGAAGCACATGGACGTGGTACTGGGGCCCGGGGAGTTCGTGTACATACCCGCGCGGTGCTGGCACTACGTCAGGGCGCTGACCACCAGCGTCTCGCTAAACTTTTTGTTCTAGCCAGTACTAGCCAGCTAGTAGTAGCTCACTTGAAACCAGAGGCGCGGAGTGCCAACTTCACTCCAAGAGCAGTCCAGCAGTCTCAACTTCTGACAAATCGGCCGACCGGACCGTCACGACCGGCCGCCTGTCCACCGTGGATTTAGGGGTCGTGAGATTCGGAAGTGCGTTTTCGATATTTCGTCATCATCGTATGGTTATTGAGACTGATTTTGTCGATACCCAACCGTCGGATTCCGCGTTTCTCACGAGTATGGCTCGCATTATCGGTTGAATACGCATCGCTGATTGGACACGATTTTTCGATTTTGAGGTCGCTCGTTCGAGCTCGGATTAGCTTCACGGGTTCCGGTTGGAACTCGGCGTGTTTTTCAGGCTCCGCGGGATCCGGCGAACGGGCCATTACCGCACGCTCCTGTATCACCTTCCAACGAAACACAGCACAATGGCCGCTGTTGTCTCTGCTTCCCGCGTCGTCGCGGGCGCCTCCAGCTCCGTCGCGCTCTCCCGCGGCCGCGCTCAGCTCAAGGCTGTGAAGATGGGCAAGGCTCAGGCCCGTGGCTCCATGGTCGTCCTCGCGGTACGTAAATGGCGCATCCTTCACCCACGCGCGGCGTGAAACCCGCCGCGATTAGCTCGACGATCTCGAGGGACGGTACCTCGAATAGATGGCGCGTTCGGATGACGCGTGCGTCGCGGTTAACCCGCGCGGCGCGCGCCCGTCCGGCGTCGCAATCGGCAAAAAAAAGAGGATATCGGCCCGCGTAGGGTCTGAGGGCCCCCGTTTTATCCGCAAGCAATCGCGACCCCGTTCCCCGTCCGTCGCCGCGTACTGACGTTTCCGATCCCGATCATCCACAGGCTGGCGCCGTCGCTAGCGGCTACGCCTCCGCCCTCGTCGAGGCGTGCGCTGACGCCAAGGCTCTCGACTCCGTCCACGGCGACATCGAGACCCTCTCCGCGTACATGGCTGCCAACCCCGCCATGAGCACCTTCCTCTCCAACCCCACCATGGAGGGCAAGAACAAGAAGGACGTCCTCGCCAAGCTCGGCAAGGAGGCTTCTTTCCACCCCTTCACCTCCAACTTCCTCAACCTTCTCGTTGACAAGTCCCGCATCGGTCAGCTCGACGCCATCGCCGAGGAGTTCGAGTCTCTCTACTGCGCCCAGACTGACACCCAGGTGAGTGAACACACCCCCGCCCTCAAAAGTTTTTTTCCCTTTTTCGCCGCTCTTTGGATAAAATGCGCAGATCGCGTCCCACCCTCGAACGATTACCTGACTGTGTCACGATCCCACCCTATCCCCATCAGGTTGCCACCGTGACCTCCGCTGTCAAGCTCGAGAACGAGCAGCAGTTCATGATCGCCAAGAAGATCCAGGAGATGACCGGCGCCAAGAACATCAAGCTCAAGCCCGAGGTCGACCCCTCCCTCCTCGGCGGCTTCGTCGTCACCTACGGCAAGGACGGTTCCGGTTACATTGACATGTCCGTCGCGGGCCAGGTTAAGCAGCTCAAGAACGACATCGTCGTCGCCTAAACAGCGATCACGTACGCGGTTCTTAGCGGGTGTGTTTGGCCAAGGTGGCATTCCATGGCCAGCGGAATATTGATTTGTTTTCCAAAAATTCGAGCATTCGTGCTATAGCTATTTGACGGAAGGGTGAACGCGTCGGCGCGAGACGCATCTCAGGATTGTGATATATAGGGGAGCCTATTACCCATTCTAAAACTAAGTGTTAACTCATCTCATCGCAAGGCCCAGACGGCTCACCATGCTCACCTCGACCTCGAAGCCGCGGATTTGAACAGCTTACTCGCGACGTACCGAACCGACTTGCTCGGGCTCGTCGCAAGCGCGCCCGCCACGAGCTGCCTCGCACTGGAGTTCCGCACCGTCCAGGCGATGCACTCCCTCAGCGACTCCACCGCGGATCGACCCCCGGCGTCCTCGAACTTGACCAGCATCTCCGCGGACTCACCCCGCATGTCGTCCGAGTCGGGCAGCCGCACGCCGCCGACTTCCCCGATGGGAGTCCCCCGCTCCACCCGCAACAGATCCGGCGGCAGGTGGATCACCATCGTCCTGTGCAGCGTCTCCCTCGGCAGCGTCGCGAACAACGCGGACCTCGCGCCGGGACGTATGTCCTGATGCCAGACCTCCCCGCCACGTCCCGAGGTCAGACCCGCGAGGCCGAGCCCGATTTCTTCCCTCGCGTCTCGATACATCTCCATCAATCCAACCTCGCTCCCCGCCGCGATCCTCGCCACCTTGTCCAACGCCTCCGCGCCGAACATCACGCGCACGTCACCCGTGTACGACAGCCCGCACAGCTTCGCCGCGAGGTCCCGTGAGGTGAACTTCTCGGGCAGGAAGAGGAGCGCGGCGGCGAGCGCGGCGTTCGCGTTTGTCGCCTGCGCCGCGGTTACCCGCAGGTCCGGCGCGCCCAGCGTCGCCACCGGCTTCTGCATGCGTCCCGCCACGAACATGTGCCGCCAGTTGGTGAGGTCGTCGCACATCGAGTTCACGCTCACGACGCCGTACTTGAACATCTCCGGCGCGAAGCCCGACGAGCCCGGCGACGAGGATGATTTCGTCCAGGGGATGAGGGTGTTGTAGTGGACGCCCGCGCCGACGCCGTCCGCGAGCGCCGCGACGGCCCAACCGCCGAGCGCGCGGAGGTGCGGGGCGTAGTGCGACGGGTTCAGACGCATGTTGGCCCGGTGCCACTCGTACGGGTCGTCCACCGCGAACACAAAGTCCACCACCGATCCTTTCGCCGCGTTATTATCGGACCTCCCGGACGCGCTAGGGGAACCGTCGGCATCTCGGGGCTGGGGAAGGACGCCGGAGCCGTACCCGAACGCTTGATTGACCGGGGGGACATCGTCCAAGACGGCGCGAAGCTCCGTCTCGATCGAAGGATCGATCATACCCGACGTGCGGCGCGGTCAGCCAATGGTCCTTGGATGGATAAGCGAGTTGGAAAAGCGACTTCGACTTGTTTTGGTTATATTCGTCGCCGAAGTGGCTTTGGCAATCGCGGAAACGCTCGACGCCGAACGCCGCGACGCGCGTGGATGACTCCGCTCGTGTATGCAAAACCTTGCTTGAATTCAGCTCTATGTAGCCCTCTAGATACACACCCGCGGCTGCTCCAGCCACCCCCCCCGAGACGTCCCGTGGAAATAAAAAAATCAATCCCAACCCGGCGTCCTCCGGCGCCTCTCTCGCCTATTTGCCCAGGGTCCTGGAGGTGAACTCCTCCGGGGTGATCTCGTCGTAGTCGGTGGCCTGGTGATCGAGGTGGACGCCCTCCAGCGCGTTGCGCAGCGCCTGCTTGCTGCTCGCGTAAAGCATCTTGGTCTTCGCCTTGCAGGTGTCCGGCACCCACGACACGAAGAAGATCTTGGAGAGCTGGCACCCGTCGTCGTTCTCCACGTTCCAGTCCAGGACCAGGTACCTGGGCTCGTCCGCGGGGAGCTTATCGAGGAGGTCCTGGAACTTGAAGTCAGCCTGTGGCACGTGGCGAACACGGGTGGTGAGGTCAGAGGCGCGCGGGGAACGGGGGAGAGGATGGGAGACATTTCTCGCGCCAACGGACGTCTGCCTCGCGCTCGGACGGACGAGACCGCGGTGGGACGTGATGCGGGGTCCGCGTCGGAGCCGGAGGGCGGCGATCGCGTCGAAACGGCGATATCCACCGATGCGTCGCCCCAAAGAACCGCGTCGGTCGCGGATGGGCGCGCCTCCCGCGCCCATCACACGCGTTGTTGGCACTCACCGAGACTGGACAGACGTCGCACACATCGGTCATGGTTCCGGTCGCATCGATCTTGAAGGTGATGAACTTGTACGCGCGCTTCTCCCGGAGGATGGCGAACTCCGCCTTGCACTTGTCGGTGGGAAGGACTCCGGACATTTTGAGTTTCTGTCTCTTCTGCTCGGCGCCGCGAACAGTGCCGTCAGGGGTTGATCTGCGAGTCGCACGGTCCAAGGCACCTTTTCCCCCCGCGTCCGCCCGATTTTTTTGAACAAGCTGTTTCTTTGGACGAGCCGATCCCTCCGTGTCCCCTCACACCCTCCCCACACCGCCCGTGCTCCAAGCCCGGGTGCGTAACCAGACGTGACGGCTTGCCTAGCCGCTCCGCTCCCCGCCCGGCGCTACGCGTCCGCCCCACGAGCGTTCCGCCCAGGGTTCCCCCACAGACGCACCACGGATCTACCCGCATCGAGATCCGGAGTAAAGATGGCCGTCCCAAAGGCTGCCGCGCGAGGCGCCTTCATCCTCTTCGAGGGCGTCGACCGATGCGGCAAGACCACCCAGTCCACCAAGCTCGTCGAGTCCCTCAAAGCCGCCGGGGTCAACGCCGAGCTGTGGCGCTACCCCGACAGGACCACCGAGATGGGCAAGATGATCAACGCGTACCTCCAATCCTCGCTGGACATGGACGACGGCGCCATCCACTTACTGTTCAGCGCTAACCGCTGGGAGAAGCGCGCCGCCATGGAGAAGGCGCTGAGCGACGGCGTCACCCTCGTCGTCGACCGATACTCCTACAGCGGCGTCGCGTTCACCGCCGGCAAAAACGTACCGGGCCTCGACCTGGACTGGTGCAAGGCTCCCGAGCGCGGGTTGCTCGCGCCGGACGCCGTGCTCTACCTGGACATGCCCATCGAAGCCGCCAAGACCCGCGGGGGGTTCGGGGAGGAGCGCTACGAAACCACCGAGCTGCAGGAGCGCGTGAGGGATAACTTTCGGAAGCTGCGCGAGGACTGGTGGGACGTCGTCGACGCCGCCGG
>Ga0115566_10004631_pt1 | contig 10914 bp, 9 predicted proteins | sample COGITO_mtgs_1204_3_FD_87173 | JGI IMG/M metagenome (GOLD analysis project Ga0115566, IMG submission 87173) | Pelagic marine microbial communities from North Sea - COGITO_mtgs_120405 | ecosystem: Environmental > Aquatic > Marine > Epipelagic | place: Germany:Helgoland, sampling site Kabeltonne...
AAACAAGAATAAAATATAATCCAAGATACAATACTTAATGATGATATTATATATATTATATCAATCCATATACTTTTAATATCTTTATGTGAAATTACCCAACTTAAACCAAATAATATATATAATATAGGCCAAACTATACCAAATATATATCCAGGTGGTTTAAATTTTACAATTTTACCTGAATTACCCATTGTTCTACATTTTTCAATAAATAATAATAAATATGATAATAAACCACAAAATAAAAATCTTACTATATTAAATTTATTATTATTTAATATATTTAATATATTCATTATATATTAATTAATATATTAATAAATATGTTTAGAAGTAATAATTATTATTGTTATGTAATAAGTTTGTTACAATTAAAAAAATAAATGATATTAATTAATATATATTAGGTGTGTTAAATATATTAGGTGTGTTAAAATAAGTATTATAAAATGATATTATGGTAGTTTTTTAATTTAAAATAATATATATATAATATTATATATAGATATAATATTATGGATTTAAAAATTATGAATATTATGGCTAAAATTAAAGAAAATGAAAAGTTTGAACCATTATTACAAAAAAATAATAATAGATATGTGATTTTTCCAATTAAACATAATGATATTTGGAAGTCTTATAAAAATGCTGTATCTACTTTTTGGTCTCCGGAGGAATTAGATTTAAATAAAGATAGAACACAATGGGAAGAAAAATTATCAGATGATGAAAGATATTTTATTAAAAATATTCTTGCTTTTTTTGCTGGTAGTGATGGTATAGTAATGGAAAATTTAGCACAACGATTTATGAATGATACAGATATAAGTGAAATTATTTCTTTTTATTCTTATCAAATGTTTATTGAAAATATTCATGGTGAAACTTATTCATTATTAATTGATACATATATTAAAGATGAAGATGAAAAAAATAGATTATTTGATGCGATTAATACTATTCCTTGTATTCAAAATAAAGCATCTTGGGCTAAAAAATGGATTAATAATGATGATGCAACATTTGCTATAAGATTAATTGCATTTGCTATTGTAGAAGGATTATTTTTTTCTGGAAGTTTCTGTGCTATTTTTTGGTTAAAAAAAAGAGGTTTAATGAGTGGATTAACATTTAGTAATGAACTTATTTCAAGAGATGAAGGAATGCATACCGATTTTGCTGTTTTATTATATTCTAAAATTGTAAATAAAATTCCAAAAGAAATCGTTTATAATATTATTGAAGAAGCAGTAAATATAGAAAATGAATTTATTACAGAATCAATTCCTTGTAAAATGATTGGTATGAATTCTGATATGATGACCGAATATATTAAATTTGTCGCAGATAGATTACTTAATCAACTCGGTTACGATAAATTATATAATGCTAAAAATCCATTCGATTTTATGGAAATGATATCACTTAGACCAAAAAGCAACTTTTTTGAAATTAGAGTTGGTGAATACCAAATGGCAAATGTTGGTAAAAAAAAAGAAGAATTTAGTATTGATTTAGATTTCTAAATTATAATATTCTATTTATTTCATATTGTATTTATTTAATTATATAATTAAATAAATTTATTTTATAAATAAATTATAATATTATTTATTATTCTACTTGTTCTCCTTGTTTTGGTTCTACTTGTTCTTCATGTTCTACTTGTTCTACTGGTTCTACTGGTTCTACCGACACTCTACTATTATGTGTGGTTGTTCTTCCAACTCCATGGAAAAATCGATTAAAAGAACATTTTTTACCTCCTTGAAATACTTTACTTAGTCTCAACCATTGATCTCTATAAAGAACAATTGCTTCTCTTTTAATACCGTGACAAGAAACAGCACCACTTCGTGTACGTCTAAAATATGGAACATCTGGAACTTTCTCCTTAAATGTGAGTTCCTTCATTACATTATCCAATGATTCTTCATCACTCTTAAGTCTTTCCAAAAGAACTCTAAGTTTTTCATTAACTGTATCCCTGTGTTTAACACGGCGATAAGTATTTCTTGTATGTTGTTGTTGTTGTTGATTACTCATTATATATTTATAAATAATTATATATATAATTTTTTAAATATATTTTTATAATAAATATATTTTAAAGAAAATACAATATTATATATATATATATAAATAATGAATAATGAAGGATTGAGTGATAATGAAGGGGTGAGTAATAATGAAGGGGTAAGTAATAATGAAGGGGTGAGTAATGAAAATGAGAGTGTAACAACTGAGGATATTCGAAATTTAACAAATAAAGTTATTATAAATTACACATATGAAGAATTATTAAATTCTATAAAAATTGAATTTACAAAAACAATCGGTGATTGTATTGATATAATATTAAATAAAATGAATTTATATATATATAATATTGAAAATATTAAAATAATTTTAAAAGATGTATCATGTAATATAATAAAAGAATATAATATAAATAATGATATTAAATTTATAAATACATTATTATCAATTTTAGAAGATTATGAAAATGCTCATTATATATGTTTTGTTTTTTTAAAAAGATTAAGACTTGAAAATGGTAATATAAAAAATAAAAATAATAATTTATCTAAAAATTATAATAATTATATAATTTCAAGAGAAGACCAAAAAATGGCATATAACTTACAAAATAATTTTAATAATACACATACTAATAATAATGTATTAAATAATTTTTCTAATAATTTACTAAATATTATTAATAATCGAATTATTAGAAGATATGAACGATCAACTATTCAACAACCAAGTATTCAACAACCAACTATTCAACCATCAACTATTCAACCATCAACTATTCAACCACCAACTATTCTACCATCAACTATTTTACCATCAACTATTCAACAACCAATTCCCCATCAAATAAATGAAACGATAACTATAAATATAGAAACTAATAATGAGTCTGATAATGAAATTAATGATGAAATTAATAATGAAATTAATGATGAAATTAATAATGAAACTGATATTAGTAATAATAATTATATTTATACTAATTTAAATACTCAACAAATTATGAATAATCTTGATTTATCTAATAATTTTATTGATAGAGTTGTTAGAAATTATACAACAGCAGTAAATTTTACAAATTTATGGAATTTATCATCATATTTAAACACAACTGTTCCAACAAATAGTTTAAATACAACTGTTCCAACAACTGTTCCAACAAATAGTTTAAATACAAATGTTCCAACACCTGTTCCAACAAATAGTTTAAATACAAGAGGATATACAAACGCATATATAAATGCATATACGAATGCATATATGAATAGTTTAAATACAACAGTTTCAACAAATAGTTTAAATACAACAGTTCCAACAAATAGTTTAAATACAAGTATTCCAACAAATAGTTTAAATACAACTGTTCCAACAACTGTTCCAACAACTGTTCCAACAACCGTTCCAACAAATAGTTTAAATACAACCGTTCCAACAAATAGTTTAAATACAAGTATTCCTACGAATAATGTATTAGGTAGTAGAAATAATTTAGTTTATAATAGTTATTATCCAAGTAATTCAAATAGATATATTAATAATTATACGAATCCATATATTCGATTAAATTATAATAATTTAAATAATTTATATAGGGTATATAATAATAATAGATTAAGACAAAATACTAATAATGAAAATATGGAAGATGTAAAAGTAACTTTAACAAATAATGAGATAAATAATTTGAATGTTATAAAATATAAGGACAGTGATAAAAAAGATAATAATTGTAGTATATGTCTACTTAAATACGAAGATGAAGATGATATAATAGTATTAAAATGCATTCATATATTTCATAAAGAGTGTGTAAATGAATGGTTGAAAAATAATAGTAATAAATGTCCTGTTTGTAGAGAAGTTGTATCAGAAGGTACACCCGATTATTTACAGAATATTAATTAAAAATGATTTATTATTTTTATATTATAAAAATATATAAAAATATTATACTTTATTAAATTTATATGATAAATGAAAAATTAATACCAACAGATATTAAATTAGAAAATGATATATCAATTATAACAAATAATATTGATAAAATAAATATAAATAATAGAAATTATACCCATATATATATAAATGTATATAATGTAACTGACCCAAAACAATATATAAAAGATATAATATATTTAAATTGTGTTTCAATTTTAATAATAAAAAATAATAATAAAGATAATAATAAAAATTGTATAAAATATAAAAATATATTAAATAATTTAAATAAAGAATATATAAATTATGAATCTAAAATAAAAATAAAAGATAATTATTTTAAATTTGTTTTTTTAAATAAAAAATATAAGTTTGATAATTTTAAATGGTTTGATATTTATAATTTTTATACATTATTTGAACAACAAGAAAATATAATCGACCAAATATTAAAAAATAAATTAAATTATAATAAAATAAATAGAAAAATAAATATTATAAAAAAAATATATAGTCCAGATAAAAAATTTAAAAATAGAGTATTTTATAAATTAAATATAAAATATATATTTTTAAATATACAGAAGAATTATGATAAAATTTTTTAATTTTATACAGAAGAATTATGATAAAATTTTTTAATTTTATACAGAAGAATTATGATAAAATTTTTTAATTATTATAATTTTTTAAAAAATGATTTAATATATTATAAATTAATATATATATTTAAATACATATTAATTTACATATATAATGACAGATTATAAAAATTATATTAATGTTTTATTAAAATCAATTCATAATATTCGGGATACTGAATTTAAAAATAATAATTATATTCCTCCAACAAATATAAATAAACAACCTAAAAAGATATTTACAAATAGAGAAAAACAAGATATTTATTTTGTTAAAAGAAATATTTATCAATCAAAAAAAAAGAAAGAACTAAAAACGATAATGATGAATAATAATAAAAATTTTGTAAAAAAAGAAGAAATTGAAAAAGATAAATTAGATGACAATACTGATATATTAACAGATACAAATATATTTAATGTTATTAAAAATGAAGATGAATTAATTAAATGGAAAGAATTAGATTTAGATATTAAAAAAGAAAAAATTAATATTTTTGTTACTAAATATTATAGTGATATTCCAAAAGAAAAACTTGAAAGAATATTATTTTTAATTGAAAAGAATAAAATTAATTTTAAAAAATATATTTCATACAACAAATTAACACAAAATATAGATGATATGCCAATTATAAATAATACAGATGGATATTCTTTAAATTATTCAACAATTAAAAAAAAGAAAAGAAAGAAAATTAAATTTTAAAACTTCAAGGGGGGAGAAGAAAAAATGTAAATAAATAATATATAATTCATCTAAAATTTTTATTTTTTAAAATTATTAATTTTTATTTTGTATAATTATTAATTTTTATTTTTAGAATTATTAATTAATTTATATAATATTAAAAAAGTGTATATATATTTATTTTGTGATTTTATATTTCCCAAAATAATACATCGATATTATCATATGTAATTTTGTAAATATATTTTTTTATTTAATTATTTTAAAAATTTAATAATTATTTTTTATTTTTTATTTTTTAATATTATTTAATTTTATTTTTTTTAATTTAACAGTATACTTATTTTTAATTAAGTTTGAAGTATTTTTTTTAACATTTATTATTTTTTTAATTTATAAATACTTGTTATTTATTTATGTTTAATATTATTTTTATAATTATTATAATACAATTAATATATTATTTAATAATATATATATATGTTAAATAATATAAATAGAATTGCTAAAAAATGTTTACAGGAATGTGAATTTCCATTTGGTGATAAAAAATATAATAAACAAATATTTAAAGATGATAAAGAATATCAAAAATCTTTTAAAGAAATTAAAGTATTTTCAGATAAATTTAAATTATCACAAAAGAAAAATATAAATTGTATTATATTTAATGAAAATAATGCGGATGGTAAAACTGCTGCATCAATAATATTAAGATTTTTAGCTAAAAAATTAAATAAAGAATTAACAGATAATGATGTAACACTTATTAATGTAGGACCACATAGTGGAGAAGGAATTGACTATAAATTAAAAAAATTAGAAAATGATATTAAAGGTAAAAATATTATAATTGTAGATTTAGCATATAATATTGAGTGTTTAAATTATTTTAAAAAAATTGGTAAAAGTGTTATACTAATCGACGACCATCCTATTACTAATAATATTATTAAAAAAACTAAATTAAAAAAAACAGAATATTATATTGGAGATGATAAACATGGTGCTTGTGCGTATACTTGGAAGTTTTTATATCCTAAAAAAAAAGTACCATATTCAATACAAATGATAGAAACATCTGATAGAAAACAATTTTTAAATTTTTTAGGTAATACAAGACCATATATGAGTTTTTTAAATTATCGTATATTATTTAATAAAAGATTAAAATGGAATAATTTGCAATCATTTGCTAAATTATTAGAATACCTTTTTAATACAAATACTAATTTTTCTAAATTTGTTGGTCACTATTATGACCAAGTAGTTAATAATATAAAAGAACAAATCGCTATAAACGCCCAATTAAGATATTTTGAAGGACATCCAGTTTATGTTCTTAATTATAAAGATCCAGCATTATATAAAATGGTCCAAAGACAAATGTTAACAAATGCTGAAAAAAAAGGAGATAAAATACATTTTGCTGTATTATGGACGTATGAATATACAATAAACGCATATAATGTAAGTTTATCAGAAATACAACATACATCACCTAAATATAATTTACCAGGAATAGCATATAAATTAGGAAAAATAGGAAAAATACCAAGAGGTGGTGGTGGTTCTAAAAATGCTGGTAATTTCTATTGGCCCCGAGGTAATGGTAAAGATATTTGGGATTTATTTAATAAAACTCCTAAATATTTATAATTTATTTATAATTTATTTATAATTTTTTTAATAATTTATTTATTATTTATTATTAAAATATATATATATTCAATTTAAAAAAATTATTATATTCAATTTAAAAAAATTATTATATTCAATTTAAAAAATTATTATTTATGGATATATATATGAGTATAACAATATCACCATTAGATAATAGATATAAAAACAAGGTTGGTAAAGTAAATAAATTTTTTAGTGAATATGATTTTTTTAGATATAGAGTTAAAGTTGAGATAGAATATTTTATAAGTTTATGTAAATTAAAATTAAAAGAAATTAATATGGAAAATCCAGAAATACTTAGAGAAATTTATAATAATTTTTCAATGAGTGATTATAATAAAATTAAAGAGATAGAAAAAGAAATAAATCATGATGTCAAATCAATTGAGTATTGGTTAAGAGAAAAATTCACAGAATTAAATATTAAACATTTAATTTCATTTATACATTTTGGATTAACTTCTCAAGATGTAAATAATACAGCACTTAGTTTATCAATTAAAGAATATATTAATGATGAATATAAAAAATCAATAAATAAATTATTAGAAACATTAAATGAAAGAATAAAAGAATTTAATAGTGTTGTAATGTTAAGTCATATACACGGTCAACCAGGTGTTCCTACAATTATGGGAAAAGAATTAAATGTATTTAAATATAGAATTGAATTACAATTAGAACAATTATATAATATTAAATATTATGGTAAATTTGGTGGAACATCTGGAAATTTAAACGCACATAAATTTGCTTATCCAGATATTGATTGGATTAAATTTGGTAATGAATATTTAAATAATTTGGGTTTAATTCGTAGTAAATTTACAACACAAATTGATAATTATGATAATTTATCAAATATTTTTGATTGTTTAAAAAGAATAAATATAATTTGTATTGATATGTGTCAGGATATTTGGTTATATATATCAATGAGATATTTTAATCAAAAAATCAAAAAAGAAGAAGATGATACATCAATAATACAACATAAAATTAATCCAATACAATTTGAAAATGCAGAAGGTAATCTAGGTTTAGCAAATTCATTATTAGAATTTTTTTCAAGAAAATTACCAATATCTCGTTTACAAAGAGATTTTACAGATTCAACCATATTAAGAAATATTGGTGTTATATTCGGTCATATCGAATTGTCATTTAATAATATTAATAAAGGATTAAATAAATTATTAATAAATAATGAAAAAATAAAAGAAGATTTAAATAATAATTATTCCGTTATTACTGAAGGAATTCAAATTATATTAAAAAAAAATGGATTAAATAATTCATATGAACAACTTAAAAAAATATCTAGAAAATCAGGAGGAATTAATAAAGATTTAATTGATTTATTTATTATAAATCTATTTGAAGAACAAAAAATAAATGAAAATGTTAAAAATAAAATAATAAAATTAACAGTAGAAAAATATATTTAATTTATTTATGATTTCATATTTTTATTTTATTAATTGTTTGTTATTATATTTTGTTTAGTTTTTTTTATTATATTGTTTTTGCCATTTTTGTATTTTTTGTATATTTAATGGTGTTAAATTATTATTATTATATTTTTTTTTTACATTTAATATATTTTTATAATATTCAATTATTTCTCTATTTTGATTAGTTTTTGTTTCTTTATTTTCAAAAAATTTAATAGCTGATTCTATTTTTTTTTTGTTTGAAACATTTTTTAAATATTTTTTTGCGATTGGGTTTTTTTTATAGTTTTGTAGTGCTGTTAAATGTAATTTTGCTCTATTAGGATGTATTTTTTTCAATTTTTTATAATTTTAAATACGTTTTTTTATGTATTCTTCTATTGTTTTTGGTAGTAATGTTTCTGGTAATGATGCTGCTGGTGTTGCTGATGGTGTTGTTGATGCTGATGCTGGTAGTTGTGTTGTTGTTCGTCCATTATATGGTATTAATTTAAATCCATTATATTTTTTATCTTTTTGTTGTAATAATTTTTTTAATTTTTTTAATTTTTTTAATTTTTGTTTTATTTTTTCCTGTGTCTTTAGATTAATTTCATATTTGTTCTGTTTATTTTTATAGTTTTGTTTTTTATTTAAATATTCTGATCTTTTAGTTTGATATATTTCTTGATTAGTACGATAATTTAATTTTTTTTGTTTTGTTATATTTGGTTGATAACTCCTAAATTTAGCTTTAAGATTTTTTCTCATTTTATTAAGATTTTGATCCATTATGTTAAAATTTTGTAAATTTTGTTGTGTTTTCTTAAATTGATTTTTTCCTAGTTTTTTTCCTAGCTTATAGTTTTTTTTTAATTGTTCTATTTTTTGTTCAATTTTTTTAATATTCGCGTGTTTAATTTTGCTTTTTTTAAATGGTTTTGTGTTAAACGAATTGTTTAAGTTTTTTATATTTTTTAATTTTTGTTTTATTTGTTGGTTTAGTGTTTTTACTGGTGCTGCTGGTGGTGCTGCTTGTGGTGATTCTGCTGATGTTACTTGTGGTACTACTGGTGGTGCTGCTGGTGGTGCTGCTTGTGGTGTTGATGGTGGTGTTGCTGATGCTGGTGCTGCTTGTGGTGCTACTTGTGGTGATAATGTTGCTGGTGCTGCTTGTAGTTTTAATTTTATTGGTATCAATTTACATTTATTTGTTTGTCGATGCGGTTGTAATAATGCTTCTTCTGTTTCTAATCTTAAATCTATCGGTTGTTCTGCTGTTTTTTCTTCGGGTGATGCTTCTTGAGCACCGTTATAGTCGTCATTATTTTTTCCCTTTTTTTCTTCATCTGTCTGTTCCTGTTCCTGTTCCTGTTCCTGTTCCTGTTCCTGTTCCTCTTCCTCTTCCTCTGCCTTTTCCTCTCCCTCTTCCTCTTCCTGTTCCTGTTCCTGTTCCTGTTCCTGTTCCTGTTCCTGTTCCTGTTCCTGTTCCTGTTCCTCTTCCTCTTCCTCTTCCTCTTCCTGTTCCTGTTCCTCTTCCTCTTCCTCTTCCTCTTCCTCTTCCTCTTCCTCTTCCTCTTCTTTTTGTTCTTGTTCTTCTGATTCTGATTCTGCTGTTTCTTCTATGGTTGTATCTGACTCTGACTTTGACTCTAGTGTTGGTTCTGATTTTATTGGTACCCATTTACATTTATTTTTTCGTGTTATTGGTAGTCGATGCGGTGGTAGTGGTTGTGATGCTGTTATTATTGTTGTTGTTGGTGTTGCTGTTTGTTCTGTTGCTGTTGTTATTTGTGGTCCTAATAGTTCTGCTGCTGCTGCTGGTGCTTCTTGTGCTGCTGCTCCTGTTGCTGCTGGTTCTGCTATTGTTGTTTGTGGTCCTGTTGCTGTTGTTGTTGCTGCTGCTGCTGCTGCTGTTGATTTTGTGGATGAATCTGAATTTGAATCTGACCCTGTTGCTGATGGTAGTAGTGATGAATCTGTTGATTCTGTGGATGACTCTGCTCCCTCTTCCTCTGATTCTGTTAATGAATATATGGTTGAATCTGTTGATGAATCTGATTCTGTTGTATCTCCTATTGCTGCTGCTTCATCATCCCCTAATTCGGCGGGTAAATCTATGGTTGAATATGGTGTTGGTTCTGATTTTATTGGTACCCATTTACATTTATTTTTTCGTGTTATTGGTCGATGTGGTGGTAGTTGTTGTAATGCTACTGGTGGTTCTGCTGCTGATAATAATGGTTGTGATATTGTTGATAATAGTCCTGTTGCTATTAATTCTGTGGATGAATCTGAATTTGAATTTAACCCTGCTGCTGCTTCTTGTGCTACTAGTTGTGGTGCTGCTGCTGGTGGTCCTGTTGCTTCTTGTATTGCTGCTTCTTCTTGTCCTGTTGCTTCTGCTGCTGCTGCTGCTGGTCCTGTTGTTTCTTGTACTGCTGCTGCTCTTCTTTCTTTTCTATTATTCAAGTTTTTC
>Ga0115566_10004633_pt1 | contig 10911 bp, 9 predicted proteins | sample COGITO_mtgs_1204_3_FD_87173 | JGI IMG/M metagenome (GOLD analysis project Ga0115566, IMG submission 87173) | Pelagic marine microbial communities from North Sea - COGITO_mtgs_120405 | ecosystem: Environmental > Aquatic > Marine > Epipelagic | place: Germany:Helgoland, sampling site Kabeltonne...
ATATCTCTGCAGCATGCGCCTTAGATTTTGCGAGGGTTGTTAAAAAGAAAGCCAACGAAAATATGCACCCTAATATAATACGGTGGCGGTCAGGTCTTTCCCAAAGAAAGAGCTTTAACATTTGACTAAATAATTTTTGAACTTCGGTTTATCTATGGCTTTGGAAAGACCATTAACTAATAAAAACTGTAACAACCCATGTATGCCTAAAAACCCTTTTTAGAGCCAATATAATAATGCCCGTTAGGCGCAGCTATAACATTGATAGTTATTTTCATATCTCTAGTCATGCAGAGATTAAAAGGCTATGATACAAAATGACCTCATTGATGAGGTTGTTCTGCTCGAGTCTAAAACTGATATATTAATATTGAACATATGTAATATTTAAAGATAAATACTTCAAATAATGAATAGTTTAGTAAAATTTTTAGCGCTGGGTATTAAGCAAAATAAGAATATAATTTAGAGAAGTTGTTTCAAAAAATTTATTTCGCAAGACATGCAGGATTACCATATACCATTGTGTTTGTTTCAACATCACTAACAACTACTGAACCAGCACCAACAGTACAATTATCGCCAATAAGAATTGATTGGCGCACACAACTTCCAGTTCCTAAAAGGGCATTATTTCCGACTGATACATTCCCAGACAAAATACACCCTGGTGAAATGAGGGTATTACTACCAATTCGGCAATCATGATCTATAATGGCTCCGGTATTGATTACAGAATTTTCTGCAATTTGAGTGCCCGTATTAATAATTGCCCCATGAACGACCACAGTACCCGCCCCAACAATAACATTATCTGCAACCTGAGCTGACGGCGCAATTGCGCTAAAGGGATTTAGACCTAATTCTGATACATGTTTAAATAATCGTCTTCGAGAAACGCACCCAGCTTTAATCGCACCGATTCCGATAATAAAGTCTGTGATTAGCCTTTTTTGCATAAGAGACTTTATATCTTGGTCTGTTCCAATCACTTCTGCAAAACTATTCTTGTAGTTAGTATTTTTATCAATAAATCCTGCAATTTTTACTTTTTCACCAGACAGCATCATAGCTTTGACAACTGAAGCGACTACCCTAGCATGACCGCCAGCGCCTATGATAACTATTTTTCTCATTGAACACCATTTAACATATTAAAAGATTTACGTGTACAGTTACCTGCTGTCAGAAAAGAGTCGATAGCGTTAGCAATTTGAGGTCCAGCAATACCACTACCATAAACATTCTTACGCTTATCGCACAGACTTTGAAATTCTGGGGTCATCACAGTTTTAATACCGTCCATAATACTTTGAAAATCTCCATTTACATCCAAAGTATTAGGAGAGCGCTCTCGGCCTGCTTGCCTTTCGCCAACATTGATTGTAGGAGTAGCAAAGCTTGCTGCCTCTAAAATGCCGCTAGATGAATTGCCAAGAAAAAAACTTCCGTGATCCATAGCGGAATAAAAGCCTTGTGTACCCATATTTTCTACCACAAGAACTTTTTGATTTTTCTTTGAGTAATTGTAAATTTTTGAGTTTAAATCTCGCCCTGCCGCATCAGCATTCGCAGCTGTAAACACAGCATACATATCCAGTGCATCCAATGCCGCGCAAATCGCTTCAAACTCTCGCTTTGTAGCTTCTGGATTAATAGTTACAGGGTGATAAGTTAACAGTATATATGGTTCACTGTCTGGCAATCCAAATTGTTTGGAAAGCTCAGTACGACTTAAGCGTTTTACAGACAGCATATTATCAATAGCAGGGGCACCCACAATATGAACATTTTCTGGATTTTCTCCCATCTGAATTATTCGTCTTCCAGCTAAAGAAGTCGCACAGAAATGTAATTGTGAGATCTTAGTTAAAGTATGTCTAAAAACATTATCAATGGCGCCTTCTGTTTCATCTCCCCCATGCAAGTGTGCCAAAGGTATCCGAAACGGTACAACCCCCAAAGCCGCAGCGCACATTTCAAAACGATCCCCGAGTACCATAAGCATATCAACTGGATTGGCCTCTAGTGCTTCCGCCATTCCTATAGTCGCTTGTCCCATACTGCTTGATATACCAATCGGAGTATCACGCGGGTCAAGACAAGAAAACTCGGCCAAAACTGGGAAACCACTTGCACGAACATTATTGGAAGTCATCCCAAACTCTTTTGAAAGGTGCATCCCTGTCATAAAAACACCAACGCTTAAAGCGGGGTGCTTTTGCATAGCTTTAATTACAGATGAGTATATACTAAAGTCAGCTCGTCCAGTAGTAAGTACGCCTACTTTGAAGAATTTTTTCATAATGGTTGAATATCAGAAAAAGAGATCAAGTGATCCTCTGCGATATCGAATAGAGCTTTTTGTCCAATCACATATTGCAACATATTGGGCTTCAAACCCGTTCCGGGTCTTTTGCAAATTAAGTCAGAATCTGTGATAATTGCACCTGCCTTAATTTCACGTGCCGAAACAATAGATCGACGAGCCGCCTCTGCAGTTAGAGCTTCTGAGGGTTGAGGTCGCTTAATTCCCGTCCCCAAAGATAAACTAACATCTCTAATTTTACGAATAAGCTCTGAGAAAGCTTCGGGTTCGAGCGAAGCTTTATGATCTGGGCCCTGCATATTAGCATCGAGAGTATAATGCTTTTCGAGTATTTTGGCACCACGGGCAACAGCTGCAATTGAAATAGCATCTCCGAGTGTATGATCTGACCATCCAATTGGACAATCGAATGCATATTTCAATGTGTCCATAACCCTCAAATTTGCCTCGGCTGGATGAGCAGGATAATTACTCACGCAATGTAATATTCCTATACCGCTTGGCATAATATCTTTGATAGCTAAAACGGCCTCCTCGATTTCTGCTAAATTAGACATACCTGTGGATATTATCATTGGCAGACCCTTAGCGGCAATGTGCTTCAGTAAAGGTAAGTTTGTTAGGTCACCTGATGAAATTTTGAAACCACTTACCCCCACTCTTTCCAATAAGTCAGCTGCCTTTTCGTCGAAGGGGGTAGATAAGAAAATAATACCATTCTTATCACAGTATGACTTACAAGTACTAAAATCGTCTTCCGATAACTCTAATCTCTTGAGCATTTCATACTGACTATCCTGTGAGCTATCATTCTCGATTTGGTACTTAGCTTTTTTTGCCGTGCGTGTAACTAAACTTTCTGTATCAAAAGTCTGAAACTTAACGGCGTCTGCTCCACTCTCAACAGCAATATCTATAAGCTTTTTGGCTAGCTCTACCGATCCATTATGATTTACACCTATTTCACCAATGATAAAACAGTCATCACTCTCATCTGCCAGCCACTGAGTAATATCTTTCTTCAAGTTAGCCATGAAGTCTCCAGTTTCGTGTATATAAAAAACGTGTTGAAACCTCACTGTTTCTACATTATGACGTACAAAATACAAGGCCTTAGTTAACAATCCACCACCTGTCAGTACAGAGCAAGTAAAAGCACAAATTATTTAATGATTACTTTAGCAAAAAATATTTCTATTTGCGAGAATTCAACAATAAGAGAAGGTCTAGAGGCATTAGAAAGCTCACGAATTAAAATATTACTTTTAATAAATGAAGAAAAAAAGTTAACAGGCACATGTACTGATGGTGACTTTCGACGCGGAATTCTAAAATATGGAAACACGGAACTTAAAGTTTCCAAAGTCGCGAACATGAACCCTTTCACTGCACTCGAAACACTTAACCACGGGGAGTTATCAAACTTATTAAAGGAAAAAAACCTAAAACATATCCCATTAGTAGACAAAGAAGGGGTGCTTAAAGGTTTATATTTAGATTCTAATGGATCAATAGCCAACAAGCTAGATGTTCCAGTTGTTTTGATGGCTGGTGGTCTAGGGAGGCGGCTAATGCCATATACGGAGCATATGCCTAAACCTATGTTGTATTTGGACAATAAACCCATATTGGAGCACATCATTGAAACCTTATCTAAACAAGGCTTCAGAAGGTTCTATATATCAGTTAATTATTTAGGTCATATGATTGAAGATCATTTTGGAAGTGGTAAACGCTTTGGCGTAGAAATTAGTTACTTACGAGAAAATAAACGCTTGGGTACAGGGGGGGCGCTATCTTTACTCCCACAAAACATGTCCTACCCCTTTCTCATTATGAACGGCGATCTCATATGCGAAACTGATTTCAATGAATTTATCGACAACCACCTTACTTCTGGCGCAGTGGCTTCTATGTGCATCCGCGAACATTCAACATCTATACCATTTGGGGTTGTTAAATTTGAAGGCAATAACTACATCAAAACAGATGAAAAACCAACGTTGAAGCATCACATTAACGCGGGGGTTTATTGTCTTTCACTTGATGCATTAAGTGTAGTGCCTAAAAATGAATTTTATGATATGCCTTCTTTATTTGAAGACTTAGCAAATAATGACCACCCCTGCGCAGTTCATATTGTTCGCGACAGTTGGATTGATATTGGTACTATACCAGAATTTGAGGCGGCTCAGAAACTTTATAAAAACTTAGAGAACTAGTTCTTTATCACGAGGATATATATATGTTATCCAAAACAGCTACACGACGAGAAACATCTCTCTTCACCTCTGATATTAAAACCTATGACACACTCATCAGAGAGGCTGTAAATAACAAAAATATTCTTGTCATTGGTGGTGCCGGGTCCATTGGGTCAAATACAATCCATACTCTAGTAAAATATAGGCCCGCAAAACTCCATATAATTGATCAAAATGAAAATGCTCTTGCAGAATTAGTACGCGAACTTCGTTCTTCTTTGACTCCCATGAATATTCAGGACTTCAGAACCCTACCATTAGATTTTGGATCTCCAGTTATGCATATGTTCATGCAATCACAAAGTCCTTATGACCAAATATTAAATTTCGCAGCAATTAAACATGTACGCTCTGAAAAAGATACATTCTCAATACTACAAATGTTTGACACAAATATAGTTAAACAAGCCAGATTCCGTGGTTGGATTGCTGAAACATCACCAAATGCTGATTATTTCAGCGTTTCTACAGATAAAGCTGCCAATCCAGTATCATTCATGGGCGCAACAAAAAGAGTGATGGAACATATACTATTCGATAATGCACGAGAGTCTGGTCTGAAAGGTAAAATCACATCGGCCCGTTTTGCTAATGTTGCTTATTCTAACGGGTCACTTTTACAAGCATTTGAAAAACGGTTAGCCCGCGGCGAACCTTTAGCATGCCCGCTAAACATTAAGCGTTACTTTGTTTCGCTAGAAGAGTCCGGAAACATATGTACGCTTGCTTCAATAATTCCACCCCACGAACATATAGCAATCCCTAGGCTTGACCCCAAAGAACATCTCATACCTCTCCAGAGCATCGCAGAGCGCTTCCTGAATTTGCACGGATATGAACCTGAGTACCATGATAATGAGAGGAAAGCCATTTCAGGTGTATCACTTGCAAGATCTAAAGGAAAATGGCCGCTACTATTAACACCTGCAAATACTGCAGGTGAAAAACCCTATGAAGAGTTTGTTGGGCGCAATGAAATTGCGAAAGAGATAGGAATGGTGCAAATCCTATCTATTCCATATGTAGGAGTCTCCAAACAAAAATCTTTGTCGGAAGTGCTTTCTAAAATCGAATCTTCTGTGATAAGATGCGATACAACTTTTAATAACAAGGAAGCACTGAAGGCAATTATTGGTGAAATCGAACCTAACTTTTTACAATCCCATATCGAGTCGCAGTTTAACCTCGATCAGCGCGTTTAGGAACTAACATGACTGATAGGATACCTTTAGCTATTCCAAATATTGGTCAAGGAGAGGCAAAGAATCTTCAGCGCTGCGTCAAAACAAATTTTGTATCCTCAGTTGGTGAATTTGTTAATCAATTAGAAGACCGCATAGCAACCCTGTCGGGAACTGGTGAAGGCGTAGCAATGGGAGCAGGCACTCTTGCCTTGCACATGGCTTTGCATAGCTACGGTATAGGTAAAGGCGATCTTGTAATTCTACCAAGCTTTACATTTATTGCTAGTGCTAATGCAGTTATGCATTCGGGCGCAAGGCCTTGGTTATTTGATGTAACTGAAGAAAGCTGGACAATCGATCCTGCGCAGGTGCGGCATGAACTAAAAAAAAATACATTCCGTGAAAATGGTGTACTTAAATATAATAAAACGGGTGAACGTGTTGCAGCAATTATGCCGGTCTACACGCTTGGAACGCCAGCATACATGAACGCATTGAACTCAATAGCTCGCGACTATGGTATACCTATTATTGCTGATGCGGCTGCGGCCATTGGAGTGACATATAAAAACCAAGCCATTGGCCAAGCTGCAGACTTAACTTGTTACTCATTCAACGGTAACAAAACTATCACTTGCGGCGGCGGCGGCATGGTGGTCGGAAAAGAAAAGTCTCGTTTGGAACGTATTAAACATATTAGCACAACAGCACGCATCTCCAAAGATTACGATCACGATGAAGTTGGTTACAACTACCGCATGACTAACCTTCAAGCTGCTGTAGGTTGCGCGCAACTCGACAGATTAAACAATTTCCTTCACATAAAAACCAAAATTCGAAAAGCCTACGATGCCGCTTTTCAAGATATACAAGGCATATCAAAATTTCCTTACCCGGATGATAGGACTTCTACCTGTTGGTTCTCAGGTATCGTTGTAGATAAGACTCATCCAACTCCAAGCGAAATATGTGAGCGGCTTAATGACTATAATATCGAAGCCCGTGTATTTTGGAAACCTGTACATCTTCAGAAGCCCTACTCCAAAGCTCCCGTAGCAGATCAGAGCTACACCGAGAATATTTACAAACGAATTGTAACTCTTCCCTGCTCAACTAGTCTGGTAAAACCCGATTTAACGCGCGTCATTACAGCAGTTCGGGAAATATTAGGAGCTACATGATGCGAATTACGGCATTTATACTTGCAAGATCTGGAAGCAAAGGGCTACCAGGAAAAAATATTCGGCCTCTGCAGGGTAAACCATTGATTTGCTGGAGTATTGAAGTAGCTAAATCATGCAATGATATTGATGAAGTAATTGTTTCAACTGACGGTGAGGAAATATCTGAAGTAGCTTACGCAAGCGGAGCTAAAGTTATGATACGTCCTGAAGTATTGGCTAACGACACTGCAATGCCTAAGGATGCGCTTCGCTATCATCTGCATGAGATGAGTGAGCAAGGAAAGCTACCTGACATTACAATATTACTCCAACCAACGTCTCCCCTACGGACCACCAAAAATATCCAGGACTGCATAGATAAAATTGTTAAGGATGGCTATGATTCCGTAGCAACTTTTGTAAAATCTCCGTTTAGTCCTTATAGGGCTTGGAAAGTATGTGATGCTGGTGGCTTTATACCATTTGTTAAAGACTTTGACCCTTGGCAACCGCGTCAGACTTTACCGGAAACCTTTAATTTGAACGGTGCAGTTTATGCTGCCAAAACAGGCATCTTTTTAGATGATACCAGCCACAGTTTTTTACCCGGAAAAAGTTCAATGGTTATCATGAGCTCAGAACAGTCTGTAGACATTGATACCGAATTGGACTTCAAAATAGCAGAGTCAATCCTCAAAAGTAACTAGTTATTAATCGAAAGATTCCAATATTAATTTTTAAAACGGAATATGCGCACAAAACTTTGAATCATGCGAAGCAAATAGTCAATGCGTTCAAATTCATTTCTGTTATGGGGGTTCAACAGAACACCTAAGCTTGCTGTGCCCGCATTTAAATCATTACGAAGATGGTGGTTTTGTATTTTTATCATAGCAGTCAAATGATCAACTCGTTGTGTGTTTGCACTATATCCAGACTCTTGAGGGCGCAGTTCTTGATTTGCTAACACCATAGGACAGACCACCATATCACCTTTCAGAAGTAATCTTAACCACAAGTCCCAATCCTCTAGAACATCGAGATCTGGATTTATACCACCGCAAGCCATTGCCATGTCACGTCTAAATAAAGTGCTAATAGTTAACAGACTATTTTGATAAGCAATATCTTGAAGTTTAGGTGGCATCTCTACTTTGACAGATGTCACGGTTTTTTTATAGCTAGAGCTAAAAAGTGCTTTTCTGCTTCTATGGATATTGTATCCACAGATAGATGCAACAGCACTAGGGCTACTCTCCAGTTTAATAAACAAATTTTCAAGGGCGTTATATTCGAGCCAATCATCATCATCATGTATGAGCAAATACTTGCCATTAGCAGTTTCCATTCCAATTAATGCAGAGTGTCCTCGGCCAAGATTATTCTTATTCACAATTATGCGAGGTTTGAGAGGAGCAAATTCATAGAGAGCGGGTTCAAGAGATTCCTTATCTCCTCCGTCATTAATAATGATCCACTCAAAGTTTTGATATGTTTGAGAAGAAAGGTGTTTGGCAACTCTTGCTAACAAATCAGGTCTATTAAAAGTACGAGTTACAATAGAAATTTGAACACTCAAGCTCATGCGTAATTATCTTTATTTTACAGTCACTTTAGGACAGTGGAATTTCTCTCATTTTTATATATCGCATATCTCATTAGATTTGTATAGTTACTATAAAAATGTTCTCAAATAGCTTTGCATTAACATAGATTAAAGATCTATCCCGCATTTCTAAGAGTAAATTCTTTTTAGTAATTGTACACTTTTTACAGCCTCTTGCGCAGAGACAGCAGTACTATTATGCCCTCTTAGGGCAAGGCAAACTTGTTTTGCCTGAAACAAAAAACCTGGCTTGTATTCGGAAAAAATATCTGAGAATTTGACTTCATTGATAGTACGTTCACCATAATTTTGAAACTGCAAATTCTCTAACGGACGCAATTCCCAGCGTTTTGAGAATGTACTAATAGTACAACTCCATGGACCAGGGCCATTCCATAATGCTTGATACAAGGCAGTGTCACCGCTAGAAAAAGTTATATGGGCAACAACTATGTCAGGGGCCTCTGGTTTCCAAGGCTCAAGAATTTTAACTTGAGTTACGTACCCTCGTCCAAAAGTAAACGCATAATCTACTAAATGAATGGAGTTAGCATACATCCAGTTTTCAACAACAACTTCTGCATGACCAATTGCCCTAGCTTTATCCAAACTCTGCTGGTCTTGAATGTGTATAAATCTTCGTTCCTGGCGGCCATCTAAATCTTCCAGAGCGGTACGAGTAGACTCCATAGCACGACGATTTAGTCCCACAAATACTGGCTTATCACGTGCATTCGCCCATACAACCAATTGATCCGCTTCGTTTAGGTTAAGACCTAATGGCTTCTCCATAAGAACGGCACAATCATATCCAAAAATCTCTCTAGCTATTTTAGTAATTGCAGGCTCATAAACGGCCATTACAACTAAATCTGGCTTACATGTATCCATTAACTCCTTAATGCTGTTAGCAACATATTCAACTCCATATTTTTCAGCGAGAATATTTGCTTTTGTGCGTGTTCTATTCGTAATGCCTACAATTTTAACATTTTCTTGTGCTTGAAATGCTAAAATATGTGCTTCGATCATGTTACCTGCGCCAACCATGGCAACTTTAAGATCCATCATATTTATCCTAATTTTCTAAGTTTTAGAGACCACTGTTTCTTCTAATGGCTTCAAGCGTTCAGAAAGATTTTCATATTGGATAGCTTGTTGTCTGGAAAGACGTCCCTCTATGCCTGCTATCATGCGGTTCATCCGCAGGCGCAAAACGAATAAGCCGGAAACTAATAGACACAAATTCAAAATCGACAACATTAAGAGCGTCATCACTGGAGTAGTAAAAGTTAACATCATTAAGCTCAAGACTAGCACTATCGTGATTAAAAGTACACCTAGTATAGAAGGATAATTTTGAGCTATTTCAAATTTTTTGATACAAATATCAAGAAGTAAGTCAATAGAATTTTTCTGTACAGAATTACCTAAAGCACTTTCTTTATCTCCAAACATTTCTAAAGGCTGAGCAGAAAAATCTAGTAATTTACCTCCGTTTTCACATATTAAATTTAACTGAATACTCAATTGTAGAAAATGTTTTGTTTTATAATCACCTACTGGTAAAATTGAGCCAGGCTCAAAACGTAATAAATCAGTAAGAGAACGATGATAATTAACATCGTTAGCGTGCTTCCAGTGCACACCACTAGTTTCTTGATTTTCAGCTAGACTTATCCCAGAAAACCTAAGATTATTTGATAAACTTTGAGCAATTGGTAAAGCAAGAGTAGTCAATACATTTCCAGTTGGCTGAGTTTTCCAAGAATCATTAACAGGAACATTCGGAGCAAATGATGACTCTGTCCTTACTGGAATAGTCAAAACACGCGCTTTAATATCATCTCGCCAATGCGACTGAATCACGCCTGACACTTGAGCGGGGACGATCAATAGTGCTTTTGTTTTATAAAGTAAAAATTCTACTCGCGCTTTAAAATCTAAAGCAGGTGCCAAATTACTGAACTGAGAAGCACCATCAGAAGCACATATAATGTCCGGAGGAAAACGTTGAGTTAATTTAGTGTCCAAAATTGCACTGCCTACATAGAGACACAGAGGGTTCTTCAATTCCAACTTATTGGTTTCTTTAAGTGAAGAATTACCAAGACCAGGGCCAATTATCAAAACATCTCGATTTTCTGCCAAGGTAGTCGCCCGAAGACGTAAAAATTCTTTAGGCGGCTTATTAGTTTGATTTAATTTAAATTCTAATACTGAGCTAACCCAAGCATTAAACTTATCTGTGGCCGCTACAGAAGCATAAGGGTCACATATGACAGCTTTGCGACGCAACCATGCTGGTGATCCCCAATAAGCTGCGCTGTTCCAAAAAATTACCACTTCAGAATTTTTAGCATGA
>Ga0115566_10004635_pt1 | contig 10909 bp, 9 predicted proteins | sample COGITO_mtgs_1204_3_FD_87173 | JGI IMG/M metagenome (GOLD analysis project Ga0115566, IMG submission 87173) | Pelagic marine microbial communities from North Sea - COGITO_mtgs_120405 | ecosystem: Environmental > Aquatic > Marine > Epipelagic | place: Germany:Helgoland, sampling site Kabeltonne...
CCAAGCGCGTCAAGCATCTTGTGGCGCACGGGCTCGTCCTTGTGGCGCAGACCACCGGGCGACAGAACTTCGGAACCGTCCACAACGACGGCGTTTTCGTAAGTCCCACCCAGCGCCAACCCGCGGGCGCGCATCGCGTCCACGTCAATCGAGCGGCAGAAGGTGCGGCTATCGCACAACTCGTGCACGAAAGTGCCATTGGCCATGTTAAGCGACTTGTCCTGAACGCCAATCGCTGCGTCGGCAAAGTCGATGTGGAAGTCGATGGAAAGCGTCGCACCGGGGTCCAGACGCGCCCAGGCATCGCCGCGCCGCACTTCGACAGCTTCCAGAATTTCAATGGCACGAACAGGCGCATCTGAACGACGCAGCCCACGGGCGAGGATGGCGCTGACAAATTCTGCCGCGCTGCCATCCAGGATCGGCACTTCCGGTCCGTCAATTTCAATCAGCACGTTGTGAATGCCGCAACCGGCTATCGCCGCCATAACATGTTCGACGGTAGCAACCGACACGCCATCACTATTGCTGATCCGGGTGCAAAGCTCCGACTCGCTCACCGCGTGCCACTTTGCAGCGATCAGAGCGTCCCGGTCGGTAACATCCGTGCGGCGAAACCAGATGCCGAATTCGGCCGAGGCCGGGTGCAGCGTCATCCGAACCGGCTGGCCGCTATGTAGGCCGACGCCGGTAAAACTGATCGGTGATTTCAAAGTGGCTTGCACCAAAGTCCCCATTTTTTTGTTGGCCAGATCAGAGTTCGTCCGGCATCATTTTCGTAGGCTTTGGGAGCGATATCCTCAACTCAATCTTTGCAACGGGTTGAAACACGCGCGTCAGGCATTCGGCGGGAAATTGCCTATTCTCAACATTCAGCCCGCAACGTGCTGATCTTAAAAGAAAAAGGGCCAGCGACTGCCGGCCCTTCGTTGTCACAATTGCCCGAAATTAATTTGCCTGCCGGCGCAGAAATGCGGGGATTTCGATCCGCTCATCCTCGGGCGAGAAGGTATCTTCGTCGATGCGCAGCTTGCTGTCTTCGCGTGCGACGACCGGCTTGGGGGCTGGCTTGCTGACCTGCGGCTGACGGCGCGGCGGCGGGGAGGAAGCGGTCGTTTCTTCATCGCCGTGGTGACCGGTCATCCGGTGGATCAGTGAGTTGATGCCAAAGCGCGGCTTGTCAACTTCGGCTTCCTTTTGCGGGGTTGGTTCCGCGCTGCTGCGCTGAACCGCCGCCTGCAATCGCGCCAGCGACTCTGGCGTCGGCGTAGACGCACGCGCCGAGGGCGCAAATTCGGCCACTGGTTCGGCCTCGGAATAGACCTCCTCTACCGCTTCTGCCGCATTCGGCTGGTAGGCTGGGGGCGGAACCATGTCTTGGGCATCATCCACGTCGTCGCTGAACAGGCCCATATCGGACGAGTCCGCCTCAGGCTCATCCAGGGCGCTGAATAAAGGGCCATCGTCTTCTGCTACCTCCGTTTCAACGTCCGGTTCGCCCAGGTCGAAATCCGGGGCCGATGCTTCGGGCATTGGCGGGATCGTATTGGCAAGCGGCTCGGACAAGCGGCGGCGTGGAACCGGCACATCCAGCGTCATGTCAGCCGCGTCGATGCCTGTTGCGACGACCGATACACGCATGCGGCCTTCCATCTCGGTATCCATGGTCGAACCGACGATGATGTTGGCGTTCGGGTCCACTTCCTCGCGGATCCGGTTGGCAGCTTCATCCAGTTCGAACAGGGTCAGGTCGGTGCCACCGGTGATGTTGATCAGCACGCCATGCGCGCCTTTCAGGCTGATCTCGTCCAGTAGCGGGTTGGCGATGGCCTTCTCGGCGGCCTGCGTGGCGCGATCTTCGCCCTCAGCCTCGCCCGTACCCATCATTGCCTTACCCATCTCGTCCATCACCGCGCGAACGTCAGCGAAATCCAAGTTTATCAGGCCGGGGCGAACCATCAGGTCTGTAACACCTTTGACGCCCTGATAAAGTACATCGTCAGCCATCGAGAAGGCTTCGGTGAATGTGGTCTTTTCGTTGGCCAATCGGAACAGGTTCTGGTTCGGAATGATGATCAGCGTATCGACCATCTTTTGCAGGGAATCGACACCTTCTTCAGCCTGACGCATCCGTTTTGCGCCTTCAAACTGGAAAGGCTTGGTCACGACGCCGACGGTCAGAACGCCAAGCTCTCGTGCGGCTTGCGCGATGATAGGGGCAGCTCCGGTGCCGGTGCCGCCGCCCATACCGGCGGTGATGAAGCACATATGTGCGCCTGCCAAGTGGTCGACAATCTCTTCAATGGTTTCTTCGGCGGCGGCCGCGCCAACCGACGGGCGCGCTCCCGCACCAAGACCTTCAGTTACCTTGACGCCCATCTGGATGCGTTTCGGCGCCTTCGAGGCCGACAGCGCTTGGCTGTCAGTATTGGCCGAAACGAATTCGACGCCTTCCAGGTTTTTTTCGATCATGTTGTCGACGGCATTGCCGCCCGCGCCGCCGACACCGAACACGGTGATCCGGGGCCTCAGGTCCACCTCGGTGGGCATATTCAGGTTGAGTGTCATTGGTCTGCCGCCTCTCATCTTTTTTTGCTTTGTTGTCCCGCCACGCTGTCGCGCTTATTATTAAGCAGATTCTTTACCCGTTTATAGCCCCAAGGTCACGGTGTTTTTGACCTTTTCGCACAAAATATGTCGTTTGATCGCAAGACGACAGCGGTATCTTGCCATTTTACCCACATGTTGCGGTTACCAGTTGTCGCGGAACCATTTTACCGCGCGCCTGAAAGAACGGGCCGGATAGCGATCTGCAGGAATTTCGAAGTCCCACCATTCGTCCTGCGGGTTGGCAGCGAACAGGCATAATCCTACCGAGGCCGAGAACGGCGCACCAGTTGCCGCCTGCGGCAATCCCTGAACGCGCAACGGTCTGCCGATCCGCACCCGTTGACCCAGTATTTTTGGAGCCAGCCCGTCCAGACCCGGGATCTGACTGCCACCACCCGTCAACACAATCTGCTGACTTGGCAAATGCTCGAAACCGGCGGCATCCAGGCGGGCGCGCACCTCTTCGAGGATTTCCTCGACCCTTGGACGCATGATTCCAATCAACTCGGCCCGGCTGGCAGTGCGGCGGTCACGTTCCCAGTCGCCGGTGTCGCCGCCAATCTCGATCATTTCGCGGTCGTCCATGCCGGTCGCAACAACGCCGCCGTGGAACGTCTTAATCCGCTCGGCCACGGACAGCGGGACTTGCAGACCCTTGGAAATATCGTTGGTCACGTGATCGCCGCCGAGGCGCACGGTATCGGCGAAGATCATGTGTTTCTTCATGAAAATCGACACCGAAGTCGACCCGCCGCCCATATCAACACAAGCCGCGCCAAGCTCCTGTTCGTCTTCAACAAGGCTAGCCAACCCGGCCACGTAACCTGACGAAGCAATCCCCGCCACGTCCAGATCGCAGCGCGTGACGCAATGCACCAGATCGCGCACGGCCAGCGCATCAACGGTCAGCAAATGCATGTCACAAGCCAGATTATGACCAATCTGCCCACGCGGATCTCCAAGGCCCGACCGATGATCCAACGCAAAATTCACGGGCTGCGCGTGCAGCGTATCGCGCTCGTCGCCGACATCCGGCACATCGCAGGCAGACATCACGCGTGCCACGTCGGCCTCTTCAACCTCGCGCCCGTCAATGTCGATCTGCCCGGCCAACCCATAAGATCGCGGCTTGCCGCCAGCAAAGCTGAGAATGATGTGATCAACCCTCACCTTTGCCATCTTCTGCGCCGACTGAACGGCTGTGCGAATGGCGCGCTCAGTTTCCTGCAGCGCGCGGCTTTCGCCGAATTCCATCCCGCGCGAGCGTGTCGTGGCCGCCCCAATCACACGGAACCGCGATTGCCCGGCGAGACTGCCGACAACATCAGCGGTGTCGATATGATCAATCGGATCGAAACGCAGAACCAGGCAGGCGATTTTGGTGGTTCCGACGTCCAGAACCGCAATCACGCCGCGCTGCATGGCGGCATTCCGCATGGCGCGCATGGCACGCTGAGTTTCGTAGAGATCGTTCATGGGGCTAGTTCTCTCCCATTTCAAAAGCAATCGTGCGGCGGTGATCCGCAGCAGCGGCGGGGCCGAGGCGCAGGGTCGGGCGATCAGGGCGGCGCATATCGACGTGCACAACGTCGCGAGCCAGGATTTCCTGCGGTGCCTCGTTCATGGCGATAACCGCTTCCAATGCGGTCACGGGGTCAATTTCAGGCAGCATGATGCGCTGATCGCGATCCAGCATAACGTCCCAGCGGCGCTCTCCAACACGGCGCAATCCGCGAAGACGCGCTTCTATCGGTCGCGCGGCAGCAATCACGGCCAAGGCTTCCGGGACATTGCTTTCGGCCCCATCGCCCAGGATCAGTGGCAGATCAGGGCGGTCGCTGCGCTCATCCACTGGTGCAACCTGATGTCCCTTGGCGTCCAGAAGCGCCAGCCCCGCCCCGGTGCGCCAGACCACCGCCGGAACACGTTCACTTACCTCGATCCCAAGCACCCCGCCCGAGCGCACCCGAACCGTGGCCGATGCCACCGCATCCAGTTTTTCGACCGTGACCCGCATCGCGTCGAGGTCCAGATCAAACGAGCTGACTGGGAATTCCACTGGGATCAGCGAGCGGATCTCAGCGCCCACATCTTCAGTCGCGCCATCGATTGTCATCAGGCGGACCATGAATTCGGGGCGCTGTTCGATTTCATTCCTGACGTCCTGCACGAAGTTGCGGATCACATCACGCCGATTGGCATCCGACAACAGCAGCACGAATGCCATTACGACAGCCAGCACAGGCAGTCCCGTCGTTACCAGCCCGCGGTAGAAGGGTGTCAGCAACACCCTCTCCACTCGGTAAACCAGGCGGGACGGTGCGGGATCACGACGTCTGAGACGGGTCATCTGGGGCATGAGGCATCCTCGACTATCCAGCGGCAAAGCTTGCCAAAATCCATCCCCGCATGTGCCGCCTGTTCAGGGGCCAGCGACGTTGGCGTCATCCCCGGTTGGGTGTTTGTTTCCAGCAGGATCAGCCCGTCCAGCCCGCGCGTCTCGTCCCAACGGAAGTCGGTGCGGGTAAGCCCGCGACAGCCAAGCGCGACATGGGCGCGAAGGGCATAATCATTGCAGGCGGCGGTGATTTCTTCGGGGATATCGGCCGGAATCACGTGACGCGACCCACCTTCAGCATACTTCGCATGATAATCATACCAGCCGTCGGTGATAATATCCGTCACCCCCAGCGCCCGGTCTTCCAAGACCGTCGTGGTCAACTCACGCCCTGCGGCGAAGGCTTCGACCATCACCACATCCGGCATCGTGTCAGCCAGTTGCGGCGGGCCGTTGGCATCTTCATGCACAATATAGATCCCGACGCTGGAGCCTTCATTGAAGGGCTTCACAACATAGGGTGGCTGCATCACATGGCGCGCGCGCACATCGTCGGCACTGGCCAAAATGCTGGGAACAATCGGAAGACCTGCAGCGACATAAGCCGCCTTGCTCTTTTCCTTGTCCATCGCCAGGGCCGAGGCCAGCACGCCCGAATGTGTGTAGGGGATTTGCAGCCATTCCAGGACGCCCTGGACGCAACCGTCCTCTCCCCAGCGGCCATGCAGGGCGTTGAACACCACATCCGGCGCAAGCTCGATCAGGCGCGCGGCAACGTCTGGACCCGCGTCCAGTTCCACCACGTCGTAACCTTCGCCCCGCAGCGCTTCGGCACATTCGGCACCGGACGACAGCGAAACTTCGCGTTCCGCCGACTGCCCGCCCAAAAGGACCGCCACCTTGGGGTTTGTCCTGCTCGACATACCCACCACCGTTCCGAGCCATTTTCGGCCCGTTATTCTTTTTTGTTATCCGGATCAGGTTCGCCGACCCGCATAATCTCCCACTCTAGCTGAATTCCAGCGTTTTGGAAGACCTTACGGCGCACTTCTTCACCCAGATTTTCGAGATCGGCGGCAGTCGCCCCGCCCGCGTTGGTCAGGAAATTCGGGTGCATGGTGTTCATCACCGCCCCGCCCAGCGTCGCGCCACGCATTCCGGCGTCGTCGATGACCTTCCAGGCCTTGAGGTCCATTGTGTCATCCGCAGCCCCGGTCGAGCTGTAGCCCGCCGGGTTGCGAAAGGTAGAGCCGGCGGTGCGGTCCTTTGTTGGCTGGCTGGCGTCGCGTTTGGCAAGCTGGTCGTCCATGGTGGCGGCCAGTGCTTCGGGGTCACCTGAAGGACCGTCAAATATCGCCTCGACGATCACCATGTCAGGCGGCAATGCAGTCTGGCGGTAGGCGAACTGAAGTTCATCGGGGGACAGCATGATGACCTCGCCCCCCCGCGTCACGACCGTGGCGCTGACGAAATGATCCGCCACGTAGCGCCCGTAACAGCCCGCGTTCATCCGCACCGCGCCGCCGATGGCACCGGGGATGGTGCGCAGGAAGGTGAGGTCCACGCCCGCCTCAGCCGCCTTGCGGGCGACATGGGCGTCCAGTGCGGCGGCCCCGGCGATGACGCGCAGACCGTCGATGCGGATCGTGTTGAATCCCCGCCCCAGCCGGATCACCACCCCGCGAATGCCGCCATCGCGCACGATCAGGTTCGACCCGACGCCCATCGGGAACACCGGGATCGCCGGGTCCAGCGCTTTCAGAAAATCGGACAGGTCCTTGAGGTCCGCAGGCTGGAACAGCCAATCCGCCGGCCCGCCAACACGTAGCCAGGTGAGGCTGTCGAGCGGGCGGTCGGGAGTCAGAGTGCCGCGAGGGATTGGGAGTTGGGTCATTCGCAACCTGATGAAGTGTTAATGTTGGGCATCATTGATCTTCTCAGGTGCTGTTCTTCGACGAAAATAGGCTACCAGACATCCAATTGCGAACCCGCCAGTTAGCACCAGAAGCGGAAAGAAAAGAAATAGAGCCCAGGCAATCACCGTCTCGTCTTCGGGGGCTAGAGAGATTGCTGCAATCCATATCAAGATGATCACAGAACTCGAAAGCCAAAATGCTCGCTTGCCATTATTACGCAATAGGTGAATCGATGCATATGCGATCATTGCGACGCAAACAGCCAGAACGACCATGCCTATTACTTTTCCAGTCATGGCCCTCCAAAAGTGAGAACAATCCTCACTTCACACCCACCACCCGCTTCACCCAGCGCCACAGGTATAGCACCGGCCAGCGCAATATGCTCGCCGCAGCGATCAGCAGGATCAGGGCGATCCAGAACCCCTCCTCGACATAGACCCAACCCAGCAATGGCAGGCCGATGGCGATCAGCACATAGGCGGTCGGCCAGTGATGATGCTTGCTGGGAAACATGCCAGAGACGTTCGCGGCCACCAGCCAGCACAGACCCAAGATCAGCGGCAAGCTCACGGCGCTTTGTCCCGCAACTCCGGCGGCAACTCCACTGGAACGCCGCGAAATCGTTTCCAGAAATATATCAGTGGGTTACGGAACATTGACAGGAAGGCCAGCAGCCCGATCAACGCAATCCAGATGCCGTGTTGCCAACCGATATAGATGATTAGAACCGGCGCCGCGACGAGCAGCGAGACGCCCGGCACGTACTGACGTCGCATCGGCAACAGCGCTACAACGGTCGCCGCCAGAACCCAGAGGCAGCCGAGGATCAACGACAGGCTCATACCCGAAGCCGATCCGGCAGATCATTGGCCCAACCGGTGATCGTTCCGGCTCCGAGGCAGACCACCATATCACCGGTGCGCGCCTGATCGCGCACCAGCGCCTCCAACGCGTCCTCATCCGCCACCGCAACCGCATGGCGGTGGCCGTGGCGCACCAATCCTGCGACCAGATCGTCGCGGGATGCGCCATCAATCGGGTCCTCTCCGGCGGCATAAACATCGGCAATCCCGACGATATCTGCATCGTTAAACGCAGCACAAAAATCGTCAAACAGATCGTGTAGGCGGCTGTAGCGGTGCGGCTGATGTACCGCGATGACTCGCCCACCGCTATCACCCAACGATTGCCGTGCAGCCTTCAGCACCGCCAGAATTTCCACCGGGTGATGGCCATAATCGTCGATAATAGTTACACCATCAACCTCACCCACCTTGGTAAACCGCCGGTTAACACCGCCGAAACTCGCCAGAGCTTCACGGATCGTCGAAGGGGAAATCCCCAGAAACCGGGCCACCGCCACGGCGCTGAGCGCATTCGAGACGTTGTGGTCCCCCGGCATCGGCAGAGTGCAGCCGTCGATCCGCGCATCCTCGCCATTCAGCTCAATATCGAAATGCGCCACCCCGCATTCATAGCGCAGGTTAACCGCCCGCACATCGGCCTGGGCGTTGAAGCCATAGGTCACCACGCGCCGGTCGCTGATCCGTCCGACCAAGGCCTGAACCTCGGCATGGTCAGTGCACAGAACCGCCAGCCCGTAGAAGGGTATGTTCGAGACGAACTGATGAAACGCATCGCGCAGCGTGTCGAAGTCGCCCCAGTGCTCCATATGCTCGGGGTCGATGTTGGTGACGATGGCGACCGTCGCGGGCAGCCGATTGAAGCTGCCGTCGCTTTCGTCCGCTTCGACCACCATCCACTCGCCGTCGCCCATCCGGGCGTTGGAATCATAAGCGTGGATCACCCCGCCGTTGATTACAGTCGGATCGATGCCGCCCGCATCCAGCAGTGCGGCGACCATTGTGGTGGTGGTCGTCTTTCCGTGCGTCCCGGCGACCGCAATGTTGGATTTCAGCCGCATCAGTTCGGCCAGCATCTCGGCACGGCGTACGACTGGCAGGCCCTGCGCGCGCGCCGCGTCCAGCTCGGCATTTCCCGGTTTGATCGCAGTGGACACGACAACAACCGAGGCCCCCTCAAGGTTCTCGGCCCGCTGGCCGATCCGTACGCAGGCCCCCAGTTTTTCCAGCCGTTTAGTAATCTTGGTCGCCTTCAGGTCCGATCCCTGAACCCGATAGCCCTGCTCGATCAAAACCTCGGCGATACCCGACATTCCGATGCCGCCGATCCCGACAAAATGGATCGGGCCGATTGTGGTGGGCAGCTTGGTCTTGGGGCTCATGGGCGGTCGCCTGCGAGGTTTTCGACCAGTTCGACCAGCCGTTCGGTTGCATCAGGCCGCCCATACTCACGGGCCAGATCGGCCATCTTGGCGGCGGCTTTCGGATTGCTCAGCACCGCCTCTATCTGGCTGGAAAGCACGCCCGGCTCAAGCGTGTTTTCCGGGATATGAATTGCGGCCTCTGCATCGATCAACCCGCGCGCGTTAGCGGTCTGGTGGTCAGCGGTCGCAAATGGATAGGGGATAAGAATGGCGGGCCTTCCAATGGCTGAGATATCGGCAATCGACGACGCCCCGGCGCGCGAGATCACCAGCTGTGCCTCTGCCATGCGACGAGGCAGATCGTTGAAGAAGGGCTGCACCTCGGCCGTGATACCGTGGTCTGAGTAATACTGGCTGACCGTCGCATGATCCTCGGCCCGCGCCTGATGGGCCACGCTGATCTTTTCGCGCAAGGCATCAGGCAATTGCCAGATCGCTTCGGGCACATTCACCGACAGTGTCCGCGCGCCTTGCGAGCCACCAATCACCAGCACGTTGATCGGCGGTTTGCGCGGAGGGCGGTACTTTGCCCCCGTCATCGCCCGAACTGCGGCGCGCACCGGGTTGCCGGTGTGAATGCCCTCGACCCCATCCGGCAGAGCCGTGGGCCAGGTGCCGCAAGCCACGCAAGTAACTCTGCGGGCAAACAGTTTGTTAACCCGCCCCAACACGCCGTTTTGTTCGTGGATCATCCGTGGGATCCGCAGCGCCAATGCTGCTGATAGAGCGGGGATCGACGGATACCCGCCGAACCCGACAACAACTGTGGGTTTGGCGCGAAAGAACTGCAAGGTGGCGCGCGTCACACCCCCGGCGATCCGGAACGGGACCGCCAGTTTGGACAGCCCGGCGCTTTGTGCGAAGCTGGCCGACTCGAGTTTGTGAACCAGCACCGCCGCCGGGAAACCACCGGCATAGCGCGCCCCGCGCGCGTCCGTCGTCAGCGTAACATCCCAGCCACGCAGCAGCATCGCCTCGGCCAGCGCCTGCGCCGGGAACATATGTCCACCGGTCCCTCCGGCTGCGATCACCAGATGCCGTTTCATCGCATGTTTCGCTTGAGGATGTCCTTGATATCCCCTTGCGGGCGCGACCGTGTGAAAGCCAGCAGCATACCCACGGTGATCCCCCCTGCGATCAATGACGAGCCGCCGTAGCTCACAAATGGCAATGTCATGCCCTTGGCCGGTAGCAGGCGCACAGCTACACCCATGTTGATGATCGCTTGAATGCCGAACGCACAGGCGAGGCCCGTTCCGGCCAGGCGCACGAAGGTGTCCCGTTCGCGCATTAGGCGGATCAGGCTGCGCACAACGATTGTGGCGTAGAGCGCGATAATGGCGAGGACCAGGATTAATCCGTATTCTTCAGCCGCAACTGCGATGATAAAGTCGGTGTGGGCGTCAGGCAGCGACCATTTGACCTCACCGCCGCCGATGCCGACGCCGAAAAACCCGCCTTCGCGGATGGCGTTGGAAGCATATCCAAGCTGGGTGGTCGGGTCGAGGTCGGGCGACAGAAACCCGTCGATCCGGCGCGCGAAGTGGTCTGAGGCGCTGTACGCAAACGTCCCGGCCAAAGCGACCGCGCCTGCCAGTCCGATCAGCAACAGGATCGGCGCGCCAGCGACAAAATACATCACGCCCCAGGCAAACAGGATCAGCGCGGCCTGTCCAAAATCAGGCTGCATCGCCAGCAGGCCGACAACCGTCAACGCCAGCGCCAGCGACATCGTGCGGCCCGGGGGGCCGCCGA
>Ga0115566_10004636_pt1 | contig 10909 bp, 13 predicted proteins | sample COGITO_mtgs_1204_3_FD_87173 | JGI IMG/M metagenome (GOLD analysis project Ga0115566, IMG submission 87173) | Pelagic marine microbial communities from North Sea - COGITO_mtgs_120405 | ecosystem: Environmental > Aquatic > Marine > Epipelagic | place: Germany:Helgoland, sampling site Kabeltonne...
TAAGTACCAAGTACTAGGTACCAGGTACTAAGTACTAAGTAACGGTTACGAAGTACCAAGTACTAAGTACGTAGGTAGGCATATACATTCCTTGCACACAGAGGGTGTTGTTGGTATTGGTTATGCTTAGTTGTTTTGAGGCTGTGTGTGCACTGCAGCTGACATATGTAAATACGTACGTATACGTACACATCAGTAGTTGTTCACAGCTTCATTCTCACCAACATAATGAAAACAACAGTTTTTGAACGATTTCATTTATAGCCACCGATTCACCGACTTGGCGTTGAGCCATTTGGCTGAATTTTTGGCGTTGAGACAGTGGCGACAACCCCTTTGCATCAGGGTGGTTGCTAGTGCTGCAGCGCTGCAGACACTTTGTGGGGTGGTGGCTGTAAGTCTTTGCTACCGCTCCCACACCATTCAATCTTCTTGCCGGAGGACTCCGCGAGCGCCAAGGCATGAAAGAGGCAGTTGCCACGGAGCGCTGGTCCAGCTGCAGCGCAGAGGTCAGCACAGATCAGCCAGCAGCAGAAGCATTTGGAGCAGCACCGGTGCACCAAAGTGTCCTGACCCGCGCAGAGGCGGATGCAGCCACGACAACCTTCAGTCTCACAGAGTTCCATATCTTCTTCCATGCCCTCACGATTAGTGACAATGATCGCTATAGCGCGATCATTGCTGTTCTCGAACACAGAGAGTCGGCAATGGTTTCTTCCCGTTCAGCAGCTGCCGCACCCGCCGCAGATGATGACAACGAGGATGAGCAGGTCCTGACTCCCGAGGATCTGCGCAACAAAGCTAAGGAGGACGCCAATGCCAAAGTCATCGAGGCCCTTGCCAGCATCGACACGGCCGAGGAGGCCTGTGGCGGACTCTTTGCTGACGAGTTCAAGCTGGCTCGCGAGACGCTCCAGGCCTGCACGGATCCGCTTGCGGCTGGGGCGGCAGCGGCGCAGAATATCATACGCACCATCCTGATGAAGTGCCCCTGGAAGAAAGCCGAGAAGGTCGTGAAGAAAGCTGACCGAGATACACGTGATGTTGTGGTGCTGCGCTGCCGTGCACTTTGCAAGCATCAAAAGGACCGTGTTGGCTTCTTGCAGCTGGTAGTGCAGGCCTACGGCCGCGAGCTCGACAAGGAAGTTCGCGCTCAACTGCTTCTCGCCTACCACAAGGACTGGGGGTGCAACTCCAGCCCTTAATCATGTTCCAATTTTGGTTTTTGTGCACATGTCCAGTTTTTGGCGCGCTATCACACAGCCACAGTGGGTCTGCAGGGCCCTGAGGGTTCTGGGCCAGACCAGTTTGGTTTTGTCTTGGGGGGGGGGCAAGGGTGGTTGGTGGGGAGTAGTGGGGGCCGCGACCCGGGGGGGAGAGGCCTAAGACAACAATAAACATAAATAGATTCACCAGTCATGGGTTTGCTCATCGATCGATTAATAAGAGCAATGGAAACATCATTACGCAACACTATCGTTTAGTATTGTGATAGTGTTGCACCTCTAAGACTTATTACTTATCATCATTTGCTTGTCAAATTATGTCTTGGCGTATGTTGCAGCAATGACTGTTGAACAATGTGGCACGAATGTTTAAATTCCATTGTTGGTTTTGGTAAGTCTTGCAAGGTGTTGGTATTACAGATCATTGTTTTTCAATGTGTGGGTGAATTCATGAGACATGAGAATCTTACACATTGGATGCGATTCATCGTACAATGTTGGCTCGCAAATAGTTTCTGTGGCTCATGCAGCTTATTGTGACCCAGGAAACTTGGACATTGGACACGATCCGTCGTAATTTGTTGGCCTGCAAACTGTTTTTGTGATTCAGGAAGCTTGCGCATTGTATGCGATTCATTGTAACTACTTATGCTTGCACCGTTTCCGAAGGCTTGCAGACACCTTCGTGTTATGTTCGTTGGCTCACAACTTACTTTTGCGATTCAGGAAGCTCACTCATTGGATGAGATTTGTCGTTAACTATTGGTTTGCAATTCATTTTTGCGACTCAGGAAACTTACTTGTGACTCAGAGAAACTTGCGCATTGGTTACAATTCGTTGTTGTTATCTATTGATGTCATTCTGTTTTAGGCTGAAATAATTCTCATGCCATCGGAAAATATGTCAGCTCAGCTAATGGATGGGTGCAATTGGTTTTGCTTCTGTTTGCCAAGGAGTTGCAGTCTGGCGAGTATCCCATCACGAGATCAAGCAAATTTTGTTTGTCAGTTGGCGGAAACAAAACATCAAAACGCACACGATTTCCAGGACATTGTAGTCCAGCAAGTGTTTGTTTTTCAGCCTGGCAACAACAAAACACCAGAACACGCACACGCAGAACAGACACATGCGCAGACTTGCAATCCCACAAATGTGAGCTTGCAGAATTCGCTAGCCCCAAAATGTGCAACTGACACGATTTGTCAGGCGGTTTCCTTGTCAAGCGACCTGTATTCAAGGATATCAAAGCCAAAATGTGAAATTCTGCTGCTTATATACAAGGGGGGAATCCCAAACGTGGAACATGATATGGACACAGAAATTCACAAGGACCCCACAGAGATGAAGTGTGGCTTTGTGTCAAACAACCAGGTGGCAGCCGATCGACGTGGGGGACCACGACCAAGGCGTCGACGCAAGAAAAATCCTAATGGCGACGCAGCCGATAGCAGCTCTCGCAACCAGGAGCATGCCAATACGGGTGGAGCCTCTGCGTCTGCAGGTCCATCATCTGCGAGCTGTGCTGCAGCCCTTCCGGATCCAGTCTACGTGACTGTGAATCCGGCGAACCAGCCAGGCTTCAATGGCCAGTGGCGCATGAAGATGCCGCCGTGGCAGGAGCAGGAAGTTTTTGGGCCAAGTGGCCTCCTTCCGCACATGGATGAAGAAGTATAAGCATCGGCACATGATCATCAGCATCCTCCAACAAATCAGCATCAACTTCCGATAGGCTATGGCAATGGAGGCCAGCCACAGAAGGGCTGGCATCCTTTGCCATAGCCCTGGTGATGTGTACACCTTTGATGATGCGTACACCACAAACGACGCGCTCGTTGCCGTTAGCTAAGTGCTGGCAGTTGGTAAATTTTTATGCTGGTCATGATTGTCATCAAGTCCCCAGTAGTCCTAGTTCTATCTATGAGGATGGTAGTAGTGACAATGGTCCGTGAGAAATGCCTGACAATTCGGTGCCGTGCGCACAGCACTGCTTACTCCTTGAGACCGCATGTCCTGAGTATCGATGTCAACCCCTTTATCAGTTGTGCTAATCGCCATGGATATAGGATTCTCATGCGTATGGTGTATAACTGGCACATACTGTCTGTATATAACTTGGCCGATCTTAGGAGACAAGCTCATTCAGATCTTGCGATGCAGTATAGACTTCCATCCTCCACCCTACATCCTACGTAGATGAATATAAGTTTATTCAAGTATTTACAGATATGTCTAAATCTTCAAGACATGTCATGTCCCAAAATAGATTCTAACCTTTCAGAAGCATCATGTTGCCTAAGCCTGGGCACCCAGCAACTGGTAAATAAATAACTTCTGAAATTAATTAGCATGCCAACTTAGGTGGATAGGTCAAGTAAATGCAGCTAAACACTTAGTAAACAACTGAGCACGTACGTATCCGATACCTAGTCGTATTCACGTTTGCTTCTGTCCTTGCTGTAAGGCCAACGCGTGCAAGACAGAGTAGAGTGCATACGTAATCATATTGAATTGCTTTGGGCAGGTTGTAGTGCCTGATGATTTGCTGCGGGTCATGCCCGTGCAGTTGTGGTTCAGAAAAGTATGCATGTGCGCATGGACACCTCTGTCAGAAACATACACATGATTTGTGCGATCCATTGCGTGTCTTCTGGCAAGGCTCCCCTGCCGTTATCGTAACTTTCATTGCTTGGCTATAGCAGAGAATCAGCATGCCTTGTCACCGCATGGCCTCGTTCATCTTGTTGCATTAGTATGAGCACTGCAGTGAGGATGAGCCAGAACTTGTTGCAGTGAGCGTTCGTGCCCGTGCCCCTTCAAATTGGGCCAGGCTCAGACAAAAAGTCATTAACCACATTGTTACATTTTTGTTATATTTTTGATTGTGTTGTGTTTTTGGTATGCTTTTTGGGTGTTTTTTGGGCTCACTCAGGGTTCACTTGCGGGTGGTCACTTAGGGGATCACTTTGGGTTCACTTGGCCCAGAGTTTTTTTCTGAATATTCACCAACCGGTTTGTCACGTGTTTTACATGTTTTTCTCTGCTCCCATATTTTAGGTTTTGTTTACACCTTCTCATGATTCCAGGTTCCATTTGGGGTTTGTTTAGCATGCTTTTTGGAGTGCCGGGGAACCTGACAAGTTTGATTATGCGCAAGTTAAATCTAATTACACATGAGTTAAGTCTAATTTCACACGAGTTAAGTCTAATTACACGCAAGCTAAATCTTATTCCACATGAGATCGGTTCAATTCCCATGCCCCCCACCACCCCCACCAACCCACCCCCCCCTCCACCCACCCCCCACTCACCTCCCACCAACCCACCCACCCACCCCCACCCAACCCACCCACCCTCCCACCCACCCAAATTGAATTTCATACCACACGCGTTAAGTCAAATTCCACTCACGCTAAATCTAATTACACACAAGTTAAGTCTAATTACACACAAGTTAAATCTAATTACACACAAGTTAAGTCTAATTACTTACCCATGAGTATAGTAACTGCACTTGCTTAATAGTCTTGCACAGTTTTTGCTGCATCTTTATTCGATTTGCTCAAGGTGCTCGTGTTGTTTAAATTTCACCTACGTACACTTCTTTTCAGCGCCTCCCCAGCGTTGTACCATGGCAACAACACCTGGCGACACTCAGACAAATAAACGCACAGTTGCCGAGGACGATCATTCAGTGCCAGCGGGGAAGAACTCCAAGAGGTTGCGATTTCTCCCACCCCCATGTGGTTGCGACTGTCAAAATGAAAGATTGATACAGCTTCCCGGTGACTGGGAAGGTGTCGAGCTGATGCAATGCCCATGTCGGAAATGTGGCGGCGGACGTTGCTTAGTGATGGCCATGCCTATGCTGTTTTACGTTAATTTTCGGATGGGTCTGGAACCAGTGCGCGGCAGTTGTACTGACCATCATTAGGATTAACGTTGTAGCATTTGTTAATTCACGGCTCTCATCTACGCTCTCTACAGATTTTCATTGTATGACTTCGATGCATGTTCGTGTACATAGAGCTACGTACGCACATCTCGATTTGCAGGCACAGATGGGTGTATACCTTGATGGCCCAACTTGATGACTCCGATTGGGGTACCTACATCATGAGGGCCAACAACCATCACAGGACGCACGAGCATGTCTGCATCACCCATAAACAACATGCGCGACATACAACTGCAGCACATTGTGCTACTGTTCCATGCAGTTTTTTGCAACTCGCGTTCCTGCTCGCGAGCAGTCACATCATCATGCAAACGCGAGTTTATATTATAGCACCAGTTACTATATCTAGGAAGGTGCCGGCCCAGCCGCGGTACGCACCCCCGTGGTCATTGACCCAGACAAGTGTTGTCACTATGGCCCCGGCTTGTCTCCTCCGTCTTAGCCCCGATTTGCCCGTACAGTCGGAATCTGCAATAAATGTGCAGCTCCAGCGGCCTCAGAATTTCGGAAGTCAGAATCTTACGAAAAACCTCTGGCGGCCGGGCCGGTCGGAACACGGAATCCTGGAAAAGATTGGCCCATTCTGTTCTGCTCGGAATCATCGGAATCGGAATGTTTTTGTGTCCTCGAGGGTACGAACGTATTCATATATTGGTTCAAGATTGGACATCAGTAAGGTCATGCTCAGCTCACAATGGATGGCCGTTGCGAATCCCCACTTTCCTATTGATCAATGGCCCATATGCATCTCGTTCGTGCCCACGGTAGACTTGGTCCCACTGAGGCAGGCAACGCTGGAATGCCGAAACGCTGTTGACTGTTTTTTGGGCAGTATAGATGCCATGCACCAAATATTGACAGACTTTGCAGTGTATGATGCGGGCCCCACACATTGGAAAGTGCCAAATTTCAGAGGTCGTCATGTTGTGCCTCCACGCTACATTTCACATTTCTGCTCCAATGCTTGTCCTTCTATGAGATATTCCAACTTGGACGTGCAAACCCCCGGTATGGTGTGGTTATACGGACAATGGGTGTCTGCTTCTGTGTTTGGCTTGTTGGGGCTGCAGTGTGAATGGATGGATGGCGTTGCCTGGGGACAATTTGCAGAAATTACATCGGCAGTGCCTTGTGTGGTTTGTGGACGCCCAGTATATATACCGTTCTGTGAACTGAACCATGAGATCCTTTATTCATTAAGCTGTTGTTCGACACAGCTCAGTGTCTCACTTCAAACACCCGATGAAGTTGACGATTATATGATGGCGGCCAAACGTGGTCCTCAAAAGTTTGACAGTCATGGCGAGACGCTGGTTTTTTATGCACTGGCTGCAATTTGGCGTGACCTCGCGGCCGATGGCCACGTGAGCGACGTTGACGGATACACGCATCAATCTTATCATGAGCGTATGGGCGCTAGAGACCGGACAGAGCGGCTGCAAAAAGATACGGATAGAGTTAACCTGAGGAAGTTATGGGCACTGTGGGCCGTGTCCATGAAGGCGCTCCTGAAAATGAATGTAAGAATGAGGTTGCTGATCGGTGAGCGTCATATTGTAGGGGATCCTCAGCATGCCATACAGGGTAGAGTGATGGACGACACCGAAAGTGTTGTCAGTGTCTTGACGTACCACGTCGACGGAGTATCCGACAGCGCTGCAGCATGGCAGCTGACGTACCCTTGGCAACCTGTGGAACCTGACAGCGCTGCAGCATGGCAGCCACGCATGGCATGGCATTATGTTGTATGACTCTTGGCTCTGAGGGGTTGCACACCCTGACGGCGACCGTCAGTTGTTTAGTGGACGTGGATTGGCTCTGATGGGTGTCACACCCTGACGGCGACCGTCAGTTTTTTTGTGGACGTGGCGCTGTGAGATGCAAGGACTCATTCCCAAAAACAAAATGTGTGCCTGTGCATCTCATGTAAGTTGCCTGCGGTATGTGCCACAGTTCTCTGCGGCAGCTTTTAATTCCAAGTTTGGATACGTACGTACCCAACTTCACAAACAACGTGTGTATATATATATGAAGCATGCCCATGTATTTTTACACAAACAATAGATTATGACAGCTGTCATTTGTGTACTGGCGCATGCATTATGGGAACTATCATGGTGGTGAGGCGATTTCTGGCATCAATGGCAGTTGATGCCATTACGTATGTGTGTACGTACGTATACGTATCTTGTAAGTGAGTTCCCGGCAGTGCGCACCATGATTCAAGTGTGAATGTATGGGTCTCCCTGTTATTGCTCATCATCACTCAAGCGCGTTGCCTCTCCGTATACTGGAATACGTACGTACTACCTTCAGTTGTACGCTCGAGCGCCTTCCTGATGGCCGACCCTGATTCAGCGACCTCTAATCTATGGGATGATCCCAAACGACGCCGCCACACGGACCAGCTGGGCGTACAGGCTTGTCTTGCATCATTGTCATGACAAGCCCAATATTGCCGTTCATTTCAGAGGGATCGACTCTCATCTTGGGCATGTTCCCAACAGCCATATGCATACGTATGTATGTAGCCACTGTATATGCGTACGTATGTACGTACGTACGTACGTACATACGTACGTACATGTATCATACGTGCGTATGTACATACGTACGTATACGTAGTCGTATGTATCTTATGTATGTGCGCACGTATACGTATACGTACGTACGTACGTACATGCATACGTACGCAGTCTTTCGTATGTATGTTTACCAGAAAATGGACATGAAAATGACCCAGCGCAATATATGATAGCTGGCCAATTGGCTGCAACATGTCGCACATGTATTATTTATGTACGTACATATATCATTATATATCGTATGTGTGAGGCTAGAGTCTTGCATTGATCGACATGCCTCGCAATCCAAAACCGCCTTGGACCGTTCCAAAAGCCGTGACCGTCACGACGATGTCGACATGTCTGCCGGTGCACCAAATCGAGGTCAGCATCAAGTTTACACCGGGTCACTTCCGCCACCAGCACCGCTTCCGGGGATGTCAACTGCGATTGACTATCCAGCTCAGATTCGCATTGGAGCTGCACATCACGAATACATTTACAACCGGCAGGCAGGAAGCCGACTTGCGTATCAGTGCGAGCGCGGCCCAGATGAAGATAAAAATGGAAGCCGTCTATGGATGATGCAAGATCCAAATGGGCAGAAGAAATGGGTTGCTTTAGTCATCATTGGATATGGAACCCTGTTAGTGTCTCAAAGCACATGGACCGGACAACACACACGTTGAATGTGAAGACATTTCTGAAAACATGAAGCAACCTCAAACAATATCATAGCAATGCAACTGCGTGCGCGCCAATGAAAATCGCACATCATTAGGTCAGTCCGTGACTATGAACATGTAGGATGTGTATGGAGTTGTTGGGAAACTCATTCCAATGCGCATACGTACGTACGTATTTTGAACAGTGTTGTGGAGCCACTGTAAGAGAGGATGATCAATATGTTTGATGTGTTGTGTTGTGTCATGGTGATAGAACAAGTATTGGTGCGCATTCCTAAGGCCATGATATTACAAGACCATGTTAGTATTGGTGCAGCATGTACGTGCGCACGTACGTACATGCGCACGTAGTACGTAATTCTCAAAGCTACAATGATGTAATTTAACCTTCCTGATTGTGTGCGCTGATAAATACAAGGTTGCTTTCTCAGTCAAAGGAACAGGTATCCCAACTGAAATTGACTACGAGAACGCACATTTCTCAAGCAAAGAAAATGTTCTCGCAGAGGGAAAGCACTCCTGGTGCCTTGAGGCATATGACTCTTACAGCAAATTCCCGACTACTCACGGGCCGTTCTAAGTGTCTGACTTCGATCTGCAGGCACTGATGGGTCAATACCCTGATGGCCCATCTTGATGGCTCGATTGGAGCACGTATGTACATCATGATGTCAAACAACCATCACAGGGCGTGTCTGCATCACCCAGAAACAACATGCGCGACATGCAGCTGCAACACATTGTGCTCATGTTCAATGCAGTTTCTTTCAACTCACGTTCCTCTTCGCGAGCAGTCAGCGCATCATACAAACGCGAGTTTTTATTAAGGTACCAGTTACTATACCTAGGGTGTCAATCTGGACATAACGTGTTCTAGCTCCAACTTGCCTCTTCTATGTCTTCTCATTTGTCATATCTTCTCTCTCCTCCTCCTCCTCCTCCTCCTCCTCCTATGACCCACTGACTCACGCACTCAGGTGTGCCTGCCCCTGCGGCTTGCTAATTGAATGAATGCACGAACACACGCGTACGGATACGTACATACATGTATTTGTTTTGGCACAATAACATGTCTTGTCAACTCTGTCATTGCGTTAAGTTGACCTTCCTAGAATTTGAGGTGCTAGAACTTTGGCTTTGTATGATTGACCGTTGCACCGTGGCGGTGAAAGCAATGAACGCCAACATGACGGCAATAGTGAAGCCCGAAATGCTTAAAGCGGAAACGACACCCTTTTGTTTTCTGTCAGGTGTAAGAATCTCATTCGCATAGGTTCAGATTGACCCAAATGAATTCAGTTTCAGTAATAATTGGGCTCTCTGTGTGCAGCAAACATATAAAGCTGTATGACTTCACATGCAGCTGCGTACGTATACGTACGTACATTCATACGCACGTGAAGGGATTTAGGTCAAGTCTCCAAAACCCCATCATAGTAAGCAAACCATGAAGAGCTACCGGGTGATGTGGATCGACCGCCGTGGTCTGTATTGGTTTGAGAGGGCTGAAGGATACAACAACCGCTTCAGCAAGGCGCATAACAAGTCCAGAGCTCGAAAGATTCGCAGAGCGAATCCAAGTCATCGACATGTTTGGGTAATGTTTTGCTTCACCAATGTCTATTGGGTACCCAAGTGTCCATGCTATCAACCGGTGATCAACGGGTGTAGCTGTCCTTCTCCTATGAGTCCATGACAAGAGGAAGTCGTCGGCTCGTGCTCAGAAGGGTTGCATACCCTGACGGCAGCCATCAGCTTTTTCGTGATCGGCTGGGCGCTGACATGTGCTGACCACGAGTTGCAAGGGTACTGCGCTGTGAGATGCAAGGACTCAACACCAAAAACAACTTGCTTGTGCATCTCATGTATGTTGCTTGCAGCTTGTAATTGTTCACGCAGAGCAGGGCAGACAAGAGTTGTATGCATTCAATTTCACCACCAAGTGCTCCAAGGTTTGCATCTATATCAGTAGATATGTGCGCGCGTGTATCCTGCAAGAGAGTTCGCTGCAGTGTGCCTCATGATTCTAGCCTGGATGCATTCCACTCCTCATAGTGAATTGCCTATTGTATTGCATCTTTGTAATGCCTATGCTGCCAATCATTAGCTCAAGTAGCTAGATGTAAACATTGCAACGATGGGTGAAAGTCACATCTGAAGCGGCGCCGAGATAAGTGAACGTCATGCAGCTACAAACAAAGAGACAACATCAAGTCGTATTAAATGATGGGTTGTTGACCAACTTGCGTGAATTTGAAGAACAAAATCAATCCTGCAACTGTCCCTGGACAGTTGCAGGGTTCGTGGGACCCATTCTGCAACTGTAAATTTACAGTTGCGCGCTAAATTCTGCGATTGTAAATTTACATGTGCAGAATTTGAATTTTAATTCTGCGATTGTAAATTTACAATCTCAATTTTGGACCGTATCAGTTCAAGTATCCTGCAACAGTTCAATTGGCTCAGTATTTACCGTA
>Ga0115566_10004638_pt1 | contig 10907 bp, 9 predicted proteins | sample COGITO_mtgs_1204_3_FD_87173 | JGI IMG/M metagenome (GOLD analysis project Ga0115566, IMG submission 87173) | Pelagic marine microbial communities from North Sea - COGITO_mtgs_120405 | ecosystem: Environmental > Aquatic > Marine > Epipelagic | place: Germany:Helgoland, sampling site Kabeltonne...
GCTCGCCACGCTGAGACGCTTGCTGATCAAATTCACCATTTTCGGAACTTGAAGATGTTTGGCCACGAAGTGCTCGGTTTTCCCAGAATAGAACGTGGTTTTCAGCCTCAGAGTTTGCGAGCATCGCCTGAAGCTCGGTGAGACGTTTTTCCATTTCTGTGATGGAGCAAGTGTTGTCGTTAGATTCGCTACCGTCTGAATATCCAACTGTAATGATTGTCCCATGCGATGGATTTTCGAGGTGTTCCGATTCACTCGTCCCGGTTTGTTGAACCAACGTTCCGATTCGTTTCACGTCGAGCGATTTGGCCTGGTTTTGAAGCTGTGCTTTCAGGGATTCAAGCTGAGTTTTTTCAAGTTGAAGTTGTGCACGCTCGCCTCTAAATCTCAAAGCCAGGGACTTCGTTTGGGCACGAAGTTTTTCTTCCTTTCTTGCCAAGGCAATTTGCAACGCTGTTTGCTGATCCGGTATCGAGTCGCTCATCTCGTCTTTAGAGGAGGAGTCTTCAATCCTGGCTGCGTGCGGGCTTTGTTCGAAATGGCGTTGTTGCTTCCCCGCTTTTCGAAGTTGACGCCAGTATTTCGACTGAACGCCTTCCAGCAGTTGCGTTTGTTCAGTAATCGACTCTGCCAAAAATAGGAGCTGGTTGATGCGGTCGTCTAGCTGCTGTATCGACAAGGAACTCACGGTGATTTCCGGTGGTGGGAAAGTTGATGTAATATTCATATGCTGTGAAAATGCACTGATTTTGCGTTGAGTGAAGGTGCGTCCCATTTTCGGAATAGTCAAAAAATCATCCAAACTTATATCGAAAATAATTTGCCAGTCGTAATATGCGCGACCGGAAATTGATGTTTGGTAAGGCATATCAACAGCCCGCGAATTGGGATTCGAATTTGATCAAAACGTTTATAACCCGTGCAAAAACGGCCGTGGCATCCGTTTTGTGACAATTCCCCCCCTTGTTTTTGGTTTTTTTTAATCAGACGTGCATCAGTAGATCAACGGTGCGCCACAATCCATAATGCAGATGCAATGGTGTCGGTTAACCCGCGCAATTCATTTTTAAAATCAATTTTTTTCAGCGTAGCGAGGCAAGTGTGTTTCCTAAATTCATGACGCAATTCAACTGGGGCTATGGTCTCATTTTCGTAACGCTGCTGTGTTTGGTGGACCATGCGAAAACTTGCTTTGCAGGGGGCGGTCCAGAAAATGTTTCGCTCATTGTGAATTCTGACTCGCAAGATTCGTTGACGATTGCTAATCACTTTATCAACCTGCGGGACATTCCGGAAATAAACGTTATCTATTTAAACGGGATTCCCGACAAGGAAACCATTTCAATCGAGGAATGTCGAACGAAAATCTTAAAGCCAATTTTTACGAAACTGGTTGAGCGTAAGCTGATCGGTCAGATTGATTACGTCATCTATTCGGCCGATTTTCCAACCGCAATTAAGCTGCCCGCCGATGCGAACAAACTGGTTCAGCCAGTGGATTACCAAAAGTATTTCGGTACGACTGCGTCTCTAAACGCAGTGACTTACTTTATGCAGCAGGTGATGGCTGAGGATTATGCGTTTCTGCAAATCAACGCAAATTATTACATGCGGCAAACTTTCGACGTCGCATTGTTGAATTACTACACCGGTCCAGCCAAGGTAAAATACCAAGAACTCATCGATCTTTATGAGAAGAAAGACTATGACGCTGCGTTAGAGGTTGCCGACGTTCTGGTGAAGTCCCGATTTCCGAGACCTGTAATGCGCTATTGGAAGGCCCGTTGTCTAGCCAGATTGGATAAGAAGGAGGCAGCGATTGAAGAATTGAAAACCGCAATGAAGCATGGCTGGAGTTACGGGGCGCCAACGGCAGGTGACGATGCGTTTTCGGAAATTTCCAAGGATAAGGAATTCGTCACCCTCGTCCGTGCAATTGACAATCCAACCGAGATCCAACCAACCACAGGATTTCGATCTGGTTACACCTGGCGGCCGAATGGGATGCGATCAACTGATCCGGTCGAAGGCCGCAAGTTTTTACTTTCCATGATGCTGGGATGCACTCGTGGCAAAGGGAATACGATCGAAGAAGTGGTCTCTGCATTGGAGAAAAGTGTTGCTGCCGATGGCACCAATCCGACAGGGACATTCTACTTTGTCTCGAACAATCAAATCCGGGCTAAAACTCGGGCCCCCTATTTCGAAGAGGCGGTGGGAAATTTGAAAAAGATCGGTCGTAAGGCAGTGATCATCAAGGAGGCAATGCCGACGAAAAAGCCAGACGTGCTTGGCGCCATGACCGGTATTGCCAGCTTTGATTTTTCAAAATACGAATCGAAAATTTTGCCCGGTGCGATATGTGATAACTTGACCAGTTTTGGCGGTAAGATGTCGGGTAAACGGGGGACGGGGCAAACAACGGTGTCAGAGTTTATCGCCTACGGCGCGGCCGGTGCGAGTGGAACGGTAATTGAGCCGTACACCGTTCCGCATAAGTTTCCTCATCCGATGATTCATTATCATTATTCACAAGGTTGTAGCTTGGCGGAATCGTTTTATCAGTCCGTTTATTGTCCGTATCAGCTGCTGATCGTAGGCGATCCACTTTGCCAGCCTTTTGCCAACTTTCCGAAATTCGAGGTGAGTGGCCTGTCTGACGATCAGACGATCGATGGCAAGTTAACAATCAGCATGCGACCATCTGCCAATTCGCCAGTTCCCATTCGAGGCTACGAATTTTTCTTTAATGGTCAAAAAGTGAAAACATTAAAACCAGACGGCACGATAAACTTTGATTCCACAAAGGTTCTATCGGGATTGATAGAGTTTCGGATTGTGGCCATTGCGAACAATCGAGTTGAAACACGGTCTGGCCAAACATTTAATGTGCGGGTTTCAAATGGTGAAGCGGTCGAAGACATTTCGCCCCTTCGTATGGCATATAAAACGACGGACAAGCTACTTTTAAATTGTCCAGACTTTAAAAACGTAAAATGGACGTTGATGAATAACTCACGGGAAGTCGCTCAAGCTGATGGTCAGGGTAAAATATCGCTTGATTGCACGTCGCTGGGACTGGGCCCCGTTCGTTTAAGAGTCGTAGCATCAAATGGTTCACAAATGAGTCGGAGACAGGCTTTCATCGTTAACATTTCTGAGTAACAGACAACCTCAGGCCGATGCATCGGCCGCAAGCTGTTTGTGATTCATGGATTGACACTTGCCTAATTAGAAATTGAAGCCATCGTATGAATCGAGTTCTTGCCGTTGCCGCGCACCCGGACGATATTGAATTCCTAATGGCCGGAACATTGATCCGGTTAAAGGATGCGGGCCTAGAAATTCATTATTGGAACTTGGCCAACGGTTGCTACGGTTCGGCCAAAACGGATCGTGAAGAAACCATCCGGATCCGTGAAAAGGAATCCATTGAATCATGCAAACAATTGGGTGCGACTTTTCATCCGTCAATCTGCGACGATCTATCGGTTTTCTATGACCGCGAAACGTTGGCAAGAGTTACTTCAAAAATCCGGGAAATCGAACCGAGCATTATTTTGACGCACTCGTTGGAGGATTATATGGAGGATCACACCAACACGGCGCGACTCGTCGTAACCGGAGCGTTTTCACGGGCGATGAAACACTTTGCGGTCACACCGTCCCAACCGTCAACTCACCAAAACATTTGCCTTTATCACGCGCAGCCATATTCAAATTTGACACCGATGCGAAAGTTGGTCGTGCCGGACATTTTTGTGGATACTGAATCTCTTATTGCGAGCAAAAAGGAGCTTCTTTCCTGTCACAAAAGCCAAAAAGATTGGCTCGACCAGAGCCAAGGTTTGGATTCTTACCTGGAAACCATCGGACAGCTTGATGGCCAGGTTGGTCGGATGTCGGGTCAGTTCAAATTTGCCGAAGGTTGGCGACGGCACCTGCACCTCGGTTTTGGCGGCGAAGAAGAAAACTTTCTCGTTTCGGAACTTCATCAGTCTGACCAACAAACGCATGTGATTTTGGAGGAATGAGCGCTGCATTATTGGGCAGGCATAAAGCGGAAGCGAAAAACCGACCAAAAAAGCTAGGCTGTTAACTTTGTGTTGAATTACACTGTGCGGTGCGGTTTTTAACGTTCGCTTACCAAACTCAGGGATCACGCGCGATACCGCTGAACATCGATATCGTCTAAGCTATCCTCTTCGAATTTTTTTGCTCTGGATCTTATTTCACAGGATCAATGAAAAGTCTCCTATACGTCCTACCATTTGTTGCTTTAACGTTTTTCAGCTGGGGTGTTTATGGCCCCGTTCTTCACATCGGTCAGGAACAAATGGCTGATATGAAAGGCTTGAGCACATTGCGACCGTTTATTTGCGTCGGCTTTGCGTACTTCTTGATCGCTGTCGTTTTCCCCTTGATTGTTTTATTAACCAAAGGCGAAACCGGAAAATGGTCTACTGCGGGAACCATATGGTCCTTTTATGCTGGCTCGATTGGGGCGCTGGGGGCACTTGGGATTATTTTGGCATTCAAATTTAAGGGTGCACCCGTTTATGTGATGCCACTTGTTTTTGGGTGTGCTCCAGTGGTGAATACATTCGTCACGATGTACATGTCACGCACATTTGGCGATGCTTCGAAGTTGTTTATCGCATCGATCATTGTCGTTGCCATTGGTGCTGGTGGAGTCATGGCATTCAAGCCAAGCGTCGCCAAGAAAGAAAAACCAGCACAGGTCGGACCTGAAAAGCGTATCGAAAAAGTGACCGTCGACGGTGTGAGTAAGATTCGCATCGCAGAGTGGGCTACCAAAATTGACGATGAAGGGAATCCGGTTGTTGACGACCAAGGGAAGGAAGTCAAAGCTTGGATTCCAAGGCAGCAAGAATATGATTTGACCTCCGATGACGGAAAGAACATCCTTAAGGAGTACAACAAAGTCATGCAGCCGAATTGGCCACTGGTTGGACTTTCGATTTTGTTAACGGCGGTCTGCTGGGGCTCTTATGGCCCGGTACTGCACCGCGGTCAAATGAAAATGGCTGGCAGTAAGCTTCGCCCCTTCATGTGTGTCGGTTTGGCTTATTTTGCGGTTGCCGTAATTCTTCCGTTCTGCCTGCTTCCCTACTTTCCGGAAAAAGGTGCTTTCGATTTTGCCCATATCAGGGGACTTGGTTGGTCAACATTTGCGGGAACCGTCGGTGCTTTAGGGGCACTTGGCATCATTTACGCATTTAACTTTGGTGGTAAGCCTATTTTTGTGATGCCGTTGGTTTTTGGAATGGCGCCCGTTGTGAATACTTTCACAACGATTGTTGCCGAAGGTCTGTACGGAAAGGTTTCAACTTGGTTCTACAGCGCGTTGTTGATGGTGATCGTCGGTGCGGTTTGCGTTTTAATCTTTGCCCCTAAGCCAAAACCGAAAAAGCCTGCTGCGGACGAAAAATCAAAAACTGCGTAACATAAATTTGAAGCAAGATATTTCTGAATGTCTGGCCTGCTTTGGAGCCTGTGAACGCCTGCGAATATCGATAACGATTTGCATGGTTGGTGGTTGGTGATCACGCATTCGTTCGTTAACTTAATGGTTTCTCATATCAACCACTGTTGCGGACGACCAGCGGAATGCTAGACCTATTCGACAAGATTGAAGAATCAACTGCTTTTCTTAAATCCAAATGGGATAAAACACCTAAGGCCGGGATTATCCTCGGCACGGGGCTGGGTAGTTTGGTCGAAAAAATCGATGTGCAGGCGTCAATCGATTACGAAGAGATTCCAAATTTTTTAAAGTCCACCGCAACGAGTCACCGTGGCCGGCTCGTTTGTGGTGAACTGAATGGCCTGCCGATTATGGCAATGCAAGGCCGATTCCACATGTACGAAGGGTACTCGTTAAAGGAGATCACGCTGCCGGTTCGCATCATGAAAGCGATGGGGGCTGATTTATTGGTGGTTTCCAATGCCTGCGGTGGGATGAATCCGTATTACAAATGCGGCGACATCATGATGATTGAGGACCATATTAATTTGTTGGGCGATAATCCTTTGATCGGCGTTAATGATGATCGATTGGGCCCCCGGTTTCCCGATATGTGCGAACCGTATTGTCAAAAACTGGTTGACCGAGCGCTTGAAATCGCCCGAAAGGAAAATATTGTTGCTCACAAAGGGGTCTTTGTTGCAGTTGCAGGACCGAACCTTGAGACGCGTGCGGAATATCGGTTTCTAAGAACGATCGGCGCAGATGTTGTAGGCATGTCCACGGTTCCAGAGGTGGTGGTCGCGGTTCATGCGGGGATGCGTAGTGTTGGATTTTCTGTGATCACGGACATGTGTCTTCCCGATGCTTTGAAACCAGCGAATGTGGACGAAATCATTGCGACGGCGAACGAAGCGGAACCAAAATTAACAAAGCTGGTTTTGGGTGTGCTGGCGCAGGAAAAATAATTTTGTGATGGATGTCGCAATGATTTTCGTAACGAAATTGATCTGCCATTCAAGATGATGAATCAGACAGAATCCTTACCGACGCGTGTTCGTGCTGCTCGAGATGCAATCGAATACAACGTTCCGACTGGACTTGCTGCCCCGATCGTCGGAATTGTCTTGGGAACTGGAATGGGATCGGTTACAAGTCTGATTTCGGATCCCGTTCGAGTGCCCTATTCTGAAATCCCGTTTTTTCAGACTTCTACGGTCGAAGGACATGCCGGTGAGTTGGTATTCGGGCGGATTGATTCCGTGCCGATCGTGGCCTTGAATGGCCGGTGTCACTTTTACGAGGGGTATTCGACGGATGAGATTTGCTTTCCGATCGAAGTTCTTTGTTCATTTCAGATCGCTTCTCTCATTATTGGAAATGCTTCCGGAGGCATCAATCCAAAATTCAAAAGTGGTGAGGTGATGCTACTGGACGACCATATTGACTTATTCTTTCGAACGAAGCTTGAACCGGAAGTTCGTGATGGCCTGATCGCGGGCGATACGGGCCAAACAGTTGAGTGGTCACTTTTTAAGCAGGCAGCGTATTCTCACCGCTTAAATCAATGGGCTGCATGTCTTGCCGATGAAAATAATCTCGTGTTGCATCGCGGCGTTTATGCGGCACTGACGGGTCCCAATTACGAAACACGGAGCGAATATCGTTTTTTGAAGCGAATTGGCGCTGACGTGGTTGGCATGTCGACCATTCCCGAAGCGAACGTTGCCGTGAAAAACGGTGTGGAAGTTTGTGGATTATCGACGATTACCAATGTCGCAAACCCGGATGTTCGCCATACGACTTCACACAAGGAAGTGATCGCTGCTGTTGCGATCGCGGAAAAGACTCTTTTGAAAATAGTTTCTGGTTTGGTGGGGCGTCATCGTGTGGGCGATGGGTGGTAATTGTTCTGAACTAGTTTTTTCGATGCTTCATTCGATTTTTCAATTGAGCAGGAATTGGTTACAATGGTGGCGTGAAACAGATCATCGCCATCATTAAGCCCTTTCTCGCCGATAAGGTTCTTGCCGAATTGGATGATGCGCCGCTGGAAGCGTTGCAAGTTCACAGCGTCAAGGGCTATGGTCGTCAGAAGAATTATCTGGATCAATACACCGAGTCCGAGTACTCGCATGCGTTTTTGCCCAAGGTCGAAATTCGAATGTGGGTCCAGGATTCTCGTGCGGATGAGGTCTTGGACTTGGTAAGCAAGTCTGCTCGGACGGGACGCATTGGCGACGGTAAAATATTGGTTGTGCCTGTGTTGCGATGCGAAACAATCATCGATATTTAGGCGGTTGCGTGCAATTTCTGTTCGTGCTGCAAATGCCCATCGGACGAATGATCAGTTGAATTGCTATGCCAAATTGGGTTGCACTATTTCGTGGCGTTAATGTTGGCGGCAAGAACAAAATTCTGATGGCTGACCTAAAACGAATGTTTGAACGCCTCAAATGCGAAAACGTTCAGACGTATATCCAAAGCGGAAACGTTGTTTTTTCGTCCAAGGTCAAATCGAAACGCGTCATAGCAAAGCGGTTGTTGAATGCAACTGAAGAAGAGTTTGGATTCCGATCGCAGCCCATTTTGTTGTCGGCGATCGAATTCAAGGACGCGGTTAAAAGCAATCCGTTTTCGCACGTTGTTGGTGATCCAAAATCATTGCATTTTTTCTTTTTGGAATCCAAACCGGCGTCACCTGATCTCGACGGCATCGCGGAAAAAGCGATTGATTCAGAGCGATTTAAAATGATTGATTCAATATTTTACCTACACGCACCCCAGGGGATGGGACGCTCAAAATTGGCGGCCGTCGCGGAACGAAAATTGGGCGTTTCGGTGACCGCTCGAAACTATTCTACGGTTGAGCGGCTATTGAATATTCTGACAGAACGCATGTCGTAGCATGGATTTGTGGTGTGCGTCAGTGGTTCTGCGTTCTATCGCATCGTTCGTTCATGCGTCGTTCATTGACGCTTGGATGTTTATGAATTGGGCTTCAAAATTTAGATTGGTAAAATTTGTCGGTTTTTCCGATTATTCATGATGCTCCGCCGGTGTTCTGGTTGAGCCGATTTTGCAGCCGATGATTTCAATTGGTTAAACAATTAATGTACTTTCATTCTGGGGCATAGCAGTGGCAAAATCAGCGGCGATTCTCTGTTCGGCACTGCTTGTTATGACCGGCTGCCAGGCAAACCAGAATTCTCGTTGCACCTTGTCGCACAGCTACGCGGCTCCGGTTTTATTCGAAGAACAAGCTGCGTACGAATCGGAAGCTTTTTCTGAATCGGGTTCCATCGAAGATTTTGTTGAAACGGCACTCGCTCGGAATCCACGAATTCTCGAGGCTCAATTTAATATTGAAAGGTTGCGTCATCGGATTCCACAAGCACTTTCGTTGCCGGACCCAACGGTAGCGACGACAACTCATCTTGCGCCGGTGCAGACGGCGGCAGGTGAACAGGCATTTGTTTTGGGGGTCAATCAAAAGTATGTCAGCTACGATCGTCGTGCAACCAAAGCGTCGATCGTGAATTCCGAGATTGCTGCAGCAGAATCCAATTTGCGGGCGACTGAGTTGGAATTCGCGGTACGTGTTCGATCTGTTTGTCAAAAGCTTCTTTTGATTCAAGCGTCCTTGCTTATTACCGAGGAGGATGCACGAACATTGCAGCGAATCGCGGAAATGATTGAAGAGCAATTCGTTGTCAAAAAGTCTGTGACCCAGCAGGATGTGCTTAATGTTCAGATGGAGCAAGCGGCGATCGCAAATCGATTGACAGATTTACGACAGAACGAAACTTCCAACAAAGCTCGCTTGGCAAGACTTTTGCACTTCGACGCGAGTTCGGAGTTGATGATCACTGATAAGCTGAAAGTCGAGGAGCAGCGGTTTGATGTGGATGGATTAATTGCTCTTGCGACACAGATCCGACCGGAATTGAAATCTCAGATCGCACGCATTCAGCAAGCTCAAAAGAAGATTCGTCTCGCAGAGTTGGAAAACCGCCCGGACGTTACGATTGGTTTGAATTGGATTGCAACCTCGAATCGCGGAATCAGTCCCGTCGCCAACGGAGAAGACGCTGTTCTGTTGGGAGTGGGATTTAATTTGCCGATTTTCCAAGATCGGATTCGCGCGGGAATTCTGGAAGCACGAGCAAGCCAACGTGTAAATGAGAGCAAGCTGGATTCGCTTCGTGACGAAATTGCCGAAGAGGTTTATGTTTTGGTCGACAAGTTGGAAAGTTTGAAGCAGATGCTCGGATTGATGCAGAACGAGATCATTCCCAAGGCAAGTCGGACGCTTGAGCTTTCGATTGCCGAGTATGCGACAGGAAGTGCAGACTATGTTCAGCTCATCGAGAATTGGCGAAACGTTCTTCGCTTCCGGCTATCGGAGGCCGGTTTTCAGTCGCAATACAATCAGGCGTTTGTTTCATTGGTGCGAGCCGTCGGCCAATTGGATTTGACTGTTGAAGATTCTGCGGCAATCGAACCATCGAGTTCAGAATGGTCCAGCCGAGCGGTTCGCAGGGCGGCAGCAAGCGATCGTCTCCCATAATTTGCAGCCCATCGAATGAGTTGAGTTGCCATGCGAAGCGGAATCATGTCAATAACCGGTGGAAAGCATCAGTTTGTTGCCTTACTCCAGCGTTTTTTCGATCTCACGGCGCTAAATAAAAGCGATTTGGGACTATAATTGGGTAGGCGTTAAAAAGACTTGGTCTTGACTATGATGCTGTGACTATCAACAATTCCGACAATCTATGGCAAGCTTCACCCGCCCTTAAACCTATGACAATTTCCGGACGCAAAACTCGTTTGACGCAAATGGTTGGCTGTTGGTCGGTCCTCATTTGTCTTTGCGTGCCATCTAGTCTTCTCCGGGCGTCGAGTTGCACATGCAAAAAAGAAACCGGTGAGACGGAATCCGCCAAATGCTGCGGGAGCAAAATCGAATCGGTAAATTGTTGCTCAAATCAAACTTCAAGACCTGCGGCTGAGAAAGATTCCTTCCGCATGAAGGATTTCAAACTGTCTTCTTGTTGCGGGGGATCAAGTTGTTCGAGTAATTCGGTAGGGGAAAGTTGTCGTTGCGATCATTGCGAATGCCATGGCGTGGTCACTTTGCCCGAAACATTGCCAGCGAGTTTGCCGTCTGATTCCAATAGAACTGAAGTCGAACATCTTTCTGTTGCGGCAAACGCACAATGTTTCGATGTGCGATTGAATTGTTGCAGCAACAAGTTCATTCTAATCGATCCGCTTCTAAATGCTCGCACAGCCCAGCAAACCTGCGCGATGCTTTCTCGATTTACGTTTTGATCTGATAATTGTGGACGTGACTGCGCTGCAATAAGATTTTGCAATGTTGATTGCCGTTATTGACGCCGCTTGTCTAAGCACGCCA
>Ga0115566_10004640_pt1 | contig 10903 bp, 8 predicted proteins | sample COGITO_mtgs_1204_3_FD_87173 | JGI IMG/M metagenome (GOLD analysis project Ga0115566, IMG submission 87173) | Pelagic marine microbial communities from North Sea - COGITO_mtgs_120405 | ecosystem: Environmental > Aquatic > Marine > Epipelagic | place: Germany:Helgoland, sampling site Kabeltonne...
AATCCGTAAAATCACGCGCTCGCTTGCCTGCAACCATTGTCCTAAATTCTCGGGCAGCGTATAACCCACAGCTTCAATATTCTCAAAAACGCGGCGGGTAGCGTCTTCAAGATGCTCCGTTTCAACCGTCACGACCCCCTCGATTGCCACAAAGTTGAAGGGCTCGGCATTATTGATCACGCACAAATTAACGCGAGGGTCCTGTTCCATCGCACGACGTTTAAACGTTTTGCCGGGTGTTGACACCACAATCGAGTCTGCCTCAATCGCATAGGCAACCACCGACGAAGCCGGCGCGCCACCGCGCTTCAAATGCGTCAGCACCGCCCACCGGTGCGCTTGAATAAACGTATCAAAATCCGGATTCTTCGAAATCATTAGACCCCCTAACCGTTGTTTGTCACCAGCCAAAGCTCAAGCAACTTTGGCGCGTACAAAATGCCCATGTATTCTCGAGACAAATGACCGCCAAGGCTTACGCGCCTTGGCTCGCCCAAGCACAGTGTTTCAAGCCTACTGGGATATCTGGCCACCCTCACCTTGCGCTGTGGTCGCCATCGCAACCGGTGACTGCGCTCGGCCGCGATCAGAGCCGCTTTAACATCACGCCCTGGTTTAGCGCGTCATGGGATCAGGGTGCCCGCGGCATTAAAATCAACGCTTGCCTGCTCAACACCGGGAAAAACCTCTTTCAATAAACTCAGCATATTCTGCGTGGACCGACGGTCTGCTGCTTCATGCAGGTGACCCGGCGGACCAATGCGGCTCGGCAGTGCAAAGCCGTGGGGCGTTTTTGCATGATCCACAAAACTCCAATCAACACCGGCCTCATCCATCTCTGCAAAGAAACGGTCTTTATGCGTCTGCAACACCAAGTGATCCTCGGCACCATTCTCGATCAGGACAATGGTGTTGGTATTATAGTCATTTGGAATTGACTTTAAGGGCGGTCGCGCCGCACCAAAGCGCGCAGGACTCGGATCTTCACCCGTTTGAAGCAGACCATGAAAAGACACCACCGCGCTCAAATCAAGACCGCCTCGAACGCCTTCCAAAACAGCCATACCCCCAAAACAATACCCGATGGCCGCAGGCGATAACGCATCGTTCACACACGCCTCAGCTTTGCCCGCGTTGATCCACGCGCCTAACAAAGCCCGAAACAATTCAGGATCATGGTCTAGCCAAACCATTGCCTCAAAACATTTTGTTTGAAATGCCTCGATCCGGCTGGGATCCGTTGGAAACTCCCGCTCATCGCTCGGCACGCGATCGCCGTACATATCAATGGCCAATCCAACGTAGCCAAGCCGAGCAAGATATTCCGCCACATCCCGATCGAATTGCTTGAGGCCTTGATAGTTGTGAATAACCAAAACCAGTGGTCGCGGCCCCAAAGCCTCGCTGGGTGCAACCAGATGACCCTCGAAGTGATGCCCGCGAAACACAAACCCAATCCTCCGGTGTTGTAAGTCCGGTGCTGGTGGCCAAAATTCTGATGGATGGGTCACAGTTTTCTCTCCCCTTTTGGCCTTACTGTAGACAGCGCGAACACGCCTGGCAAGCCAACACCAGACTGCTAACCGACGGGTCCTGAGCGACGCGTGCCGAGAGGCTAAGCCGCGAACAACAAGGCGCGGTCCCTCATCAATCTGGACGCGCGTTTTAGATTCAAAAAGGAGCGGGTCATGATCACTAACCGAGCAACGATTGTGTCGATTCATAATCGCGTCGACGCTTGGCAAGCCAGATCGCGATCATCGTTATCGCACAGAAAAATAATTATCTGGTGAAAACAAAAGCATTGTGATTCAGGGGTTCTTTAAGCCGCAACTTTGGTCGCGTCGTCCGAGCCTAACCGCCTTGAATTCGCGGCAACAAAAAGACGTCAGCATTCGTTGGGATTGGTTGATCCTGGCGGTCCCGGTAGATCTCGCCATTGACCGCAACCGCGACCCCCTCATCGAGATGCTTTTGCATCTCGGGATACCGCAGAACGAGCGATTGTAGCAGCTCGCCAATGGTCGCGCCCGTACACTCCACTAAGCGCGCACCATCAGCTGCCTGACTCAAAATACCCGATAGCTGAACCTCCATGATGCAGCCTTAAACTAGGCCTGACCATCCTCAATCGCTTTCAAGATCCGAGGCGGCGACATCGGCACATGGGTCATTCGAACCCCAACGGCATTTGAAACCGCGTTACCAATCGCGGCCAACGGCGGCACAATCGAGGTTTCTCCCACACCCCGAACACCATAGGGATGATTTGGGTTTGGAATTTCAAGAATTTGCGTGTCAATAAACGGCAAATCAGAGCACACCGGAATGCGATAATCTAAGAACCCGGCATTTTGCAGCCGACCATCATCGCCATAGATGTACTCTTCGTTCAATGCCCAACCAATACCTTGCACCGCACCACCTTGGAATTGACCCTCGACATAATCCGGATGAATCGCTTTACCGGCATCCTGCACGACGGTGTAACGGAGTATTTTCGTCGCCCCAGTTTCAGGATCGACCTCAACGTCACACATGTGGCTGGCAAAGGAAACGCCAGCACCGTCGGCAACGACTTCGTTATGACCCGCAATGGGTCCGCCGGTACGAGGCGACTTCGCCGCAATTTCTTTCAAGGATAAGGGCGGCAAATTATTATTTTGCTTACCCTTAGCGCGCGCTTCGCCCGCTTCCCAAACCACTTGCTCGACAGGAATATCCCAGGTTGCCGCAGCTCGCTGCCGCAGCACTTCAACCGCATTGCGCGCCGCAAAGATTGTTGCCATCCCGGAGGAGAAGGTCCCTCTGCTGCCTTCTGTTGTGTCGTTGTGTCCAAGCGAGTTGGTGTCGCCAATGGTGACCCGGACCTGATCGTAATCAATCCCCAGCTCTTCTGCTGCAATCAAGGCGAGAGATGCTCGAGACCCACCGACGTCAACAGTACCGACGGTTAAGTTGACCGAGCCATCGACACCGATATTGAGATCGGTGCAGGTCTGACCGCCAAAGTTAAACCAAAATCCGCAAGCAACCCCGCGCCCCTGATTTTTACCCAGCTTTCGCTTCATATGTGGATGATTCTTGACGGCATCCAACGTTGGGCCAATCCCGATAGGACCATAAACCGGACCATAGGACGCTTTGGTGCCCTTCTTGGCAGCATTCTTAATCCGAAAATCAACCGCATCCATGCCCAATTCAGCGGCCAACATATCGACCACGCTTTCAACGGCAAAAGCCGCCATCGGCGCAGAGGGCGCCCGATACGCCGCGACCTTTGGTCTGTTGACCAGGACATCGAAACCAACCGATTTCACATTCTTAAGATCGTAGCAGGCGAAGGAGGTCATCGCGCCAAACATGGCCCACATGCCTGGAAAAGCACCACTTTGGTAACGCAGTTCGGCGGTCGCCGCGGTAATCTTACCGTTGCGCTTGGCGCCAATCTTGACATCGACCGACGTTGATGACGTCGGCCCCGTCGCTCGAAACACTTCATCACGAGACATCACCAACTTCACCGGGCGATTGGCTTTTCGCGATAGCTGCAAGGCGACTGGTTCGGTCCAGACGTGCGTCTTACCGCCAAACCCGCCGCCAATTTCAGAGGAGGTCACCTTCAATTTGGCGACGTCCAACCCCAACAGACTGGCGCAAACATTTCGGAAAGTGAAGTGGCCTTGGGTTGTAACCCACAACTCCCCACTACCATCTGGCCCGAGCGTTGCCAAACAGGCGTGGGGCTCAATATAGCCTTGATGGGTTTGCTCTGTTTTAAACGATTTTTCGATAATGACATCGGCTTGTTCAAAACCTGCCTCGACATCCCCGTGTCCAAACTCACTGCGTTGCGCAACATTAGACGCCGCGGTTGGCGCAGGCGTCACCCCCGCCGTGCGGACCCAATCGTGAATGATCGGCGCGGAAGGCTTCATCGCTTCATCCACGTCCGTGACATGCGGCAATGGCTTGTAGGTCACTTTGATCAGTTTTAACGCTTTATCCGCGGTATCGGCATCGATCGCAGCGACGGCTGCGACCGCATGACCATCATAAAGGGCACGGCCTCGTGCCATACAATTTTCCAAGATATCCATCAGTCCGCGATTACCACCGGTTAGATCCGGGAAGTCCTTGCTCGTCAGTACGGCCTTAACGCCCGGGAGTTTCTCGGCTTTGCTGGTGTCAATTTTCGTAATGAGTGCGTGGGCATGCGGTGACCGTAACACCCGGCCAACCAATTGACCGGCGGCATTGGCGTCGGCACCGTACTTTGCGCGCCCAGTGACCTTATCAACCCCATCAGGCCGGTTAACGCGCGTGCCAACTTTGGTGAACCCTTGATTTGTAAAATCTGTTTCGTAAGGCATATTGTTCCTTCCTTCCTTTGCTTCTAGCGTTTTTGGCGATTTTTGGTTTTACCCGATCCGATCTCGCTCGATCCTAACCAATCCTTGCCTTAATTTTTTCTGAAGACCCGACAACTCAAAAATAGTGTTATAGGACCTGCTTGATCCTTTTTCTAAAGGTTATCGTGCCGACTTTTTACCGCGACGCATCATTTTCGCGGCCGACTGAACTGCCCGAACAATCTTGTCATACCCAGTACAACGACAGAGATTACCGGCTAGGGCATAACGGATCTCTTCTTCGCTCGGGTTAGGATTTCGCTCAAGCAGGGATTTTGCGGCCACCAGAAATCCAGGTGTGCAGATACCGCATTGCAATGCCGCTTTTTCGATAAACGCCTCCTGTAACGGATGCAGCTGACCGCCTTCGCTTAGGCCCTCTACTGTGCCAATTTCGCGGCCTTCGGCTTCCGCACCCAATACCAAGCAAGCACACACTAAGCGACCATCAAGGGTAATCGAGCATGCGCCACAGTCGCCCGTGCCACAACCCTCTTTAACGCCCGTTAAATTAAGCCGATTCCGCAAGACGTCTAATAAGGACTCGTCTGCTGGACAAACATATTGAACGGCATCGCCATTCACTTTTGCTGAAACTGTTACGCCGTTCATTTTGATCCTCCTGCTCGTTCATAGGCTGTGAGCGCAGCGCGTCTTGCCATCACACCGGCAACCTTCGTTCGGTACTCTATGGTGCCGCGCTTATCATCGATTGGATTGCATGCGGCCCGACACGCAGCAACCATCTTATCGAGCGCTGCGTCATCTAATTTCGTTCCGATCAATGCCTTTGCTGCCGCCGGCACAATCACCGCCGTTGGCGCAACAGCCCCTAAAACCACCTTCGCCGACTGAACAACACCCCGTGACAAGGTCAAATTGACCGCCGCACTCACGACCGCAATATCCATTTCCGTTCTCGGCGTGAAACGCAAGTAAGCATCGGCGGATTTGCCAGTTCGCGCTGGCAGCACTAGCGCTTCGATGAACTCATCTCGCGCGAGACTTGTCCGACCCGGCCCTAACACCACTTTTTCCACTGCGACTCGACGTTTGCCTTTTGGCCCGACGATCAACGCTTTCGCACCCGCTGCAATTAAGGCCGGCACACTATCTGCGGCCGGTGACGCATTACAGAGATTACCAACGACGGTGCATCGCCCTTGGATCTGATCAGAACCAATTAAATTCGCCGCCTCGACAACGCCGGGCCATAGACTGCGCAATTTATCTGACTCACCCAATCGAACGGCTGGAACCGCCGCGCCGATCTGCACACCAGCCGCTGCGACTTTTAGCGTTCGCAGGCTCTCGATGCGTTTAATATCAACGATTAAATCGGGCTCGATCGCGCCCATCTTCATCCGGACTAAAAGGTCCGTGCCGCCGGCGAGTACGTGCGCGACCCCAGACTCTGATCCGAGCAGTGTTGCTGCGGCTTTTGTAGTTGTTGGCGATTCAAATCTCATAGTTTTCCTCGTTCATTATTAGTCGGTCTACGCCATTAGTCGGTCTACGCCGACCGATTACCCTGCCCTTTTTTAACGTTGGCCATCACGGGTGAATAGCCCAATGCTTACTCAGGACTCTGACATTACTGATTCAATGAATCAATTACATGGCAATAGCACTGCCTGTATCTAAACTTAGACATGCCCGCAAATCAATCATTGCTGTTATTAATTTAAAGTCAGCATAACCCGCCCGGTCCGACCGAGGCATCCGCTGTAATCTGGGCCCGAGCAGGCTTCAGGAGCAGGCTTCAGGCGCAGGCTAACGCTTTTGACCCGCGCCGCGGCGAGTGGGATGATCTACTGGCAGCCGGCAGCGGGATAAAATAAATCGTCTCCGCCGACCGGCTTAACCAGAAAAAGGAAGCCCCATGCACGGCAAGCGCGAAACACAACCGGTAGTAGAACTCAAAGACGGCGCTTTGATGGGTCGGACCAAAGATGCGGTTTATCTGTTTTGCGGTATTCCCTATGCGGCGCCACCCATTGGGCCGGCGCGCTTTAAAGCTGCGCAACCCGTGCAGCCCTGGGAAGGCATCCGGGATGCAACAAAATTTGGTCCGGCAGCACCGCAGATTCCGTCCGGTGGTATGACCGACCGGGTGCCTGTGCGTTGGGATGAAGACTGCCTGACGCTCAACGTTGCAACGCCGAGCATCACCGCCGATAAGAAGGCGGTCTTGGTCTGGATTCATGGCGGCGCTTATCGGTCAGGACAAGGCGCGATTCCCTGGTATAACGGCGCGAGTTTCGCAACGCTTGGCAATATTGTCGTTGTCACCATTAACTATCGCTTGGGTGCGCTGGGTTTTACGGACCTGTCGAGCTTTGCTGAAGGCTATGAGACATCGGGCGTGAATGGCTTGCTCGACCAAATCAAGGCACTAGAATGGGTGCAGCATAATATTAGCGCGTTTGGCGGTGACCCAGAACGCGTCACGATCGCTGGCGAATCGGCGGGCGCTTTTTCTGTCACCACGCTGTTAGGCGCCCCTCGGGCAAAGGGCTTATTCCATCGCGCGATTCCTCAGAGCGGCGCGGCCCATCACACCTTGACCCAGACTCAGGGACTACGCGTTGCTGAACTCCTGATGCAAGAGACGCAATCAGCGGATGTGCAAGCCCTGATCGACTGCCCCGTTGAGACCCTCTTAAACGCGCAAAACACCGCCTCGGCCCGCTACCACACAGAGGGTCACTCTCCAGGGGTACAAGCTTTTTATCCGGTTTGCGGCAATGAGATCATTCCAACGACACTACTCGAGGCGATCGAAACCGGCGTGGGGCGTGATATTCCGGTCTTAATTGGGACCAATCAGGATGAGTCCAGCCTCTTTATGCTGGGATCGCCAGAGGACAGCACGGCCGAAACCCAGAGCAAGGCTTATGGCAGCAGCGACTTGCACAAACACTATGCACGCCTCTTCCCGAGCTTTAGTCCGAGAGACCTTGCCGTTCGGATGGCAACCGACTTTTCATTCAAACTGCCCGCCGTCAGGCTGGCTGAACTGCGCGCAGAAACGGGCTCTGAAACCTACGTCTATCAATTTAACTGGCGCTCGAGAATTCCAGGGCTCGGCGCAACCCACGCCCTGGAGATTCCATTTGTCTTTAATATGCTGCAGGCTCCCGGCGTCACGGCGTTTATTGGGCCAGGGGCGCTACCCCAACCGCTTGCCAGTCATATGCATGACATCTGGATCCGCTTCATTAATGGCCAAGCGCCGGAGTGGCCGAGCTATCAACGCGCTGATCGCGCCGTCATGCACTTTGATGAAACCTCGCACTTGAAACACAACGATTATGAAGCGGTGATTGATCTTTGGGCAGGCCTACGCTGAGCCATCCGTGGGGCAAGCGTTTAGCCTTCGACTTGGGCAACCGCTTTTGCAAGCTCGAACCGTAAAACCACGTGCCGGGTTGCGGCGACGGCTAAATCTGCCGCGTTCGGCTCTAACTTTACATTCAACCGAACGCCGGCGAATAAGGCATCGATTGGATTGTGTGCGATGAGCATCCGCATCTGCGTCTCAATGGTTGCAGCCTCGTTAGCCACCAACTGGACCGGCGCCACCTGCCGCTGTCCTCGATAAATCAGCGTGGCCGACGAGCAGTCTTGCAAGTTGCGCCACCAAAGATTTTCGCCCAGGGTCAAACAAATAAGATCACCGGATTGCTTGGCATAGCTGACGGGAATTCGATAGATCCGTCCCGAACGACGGCCCGTTATCTCCAGTAACAGCAGTTGAAAACTGATTAATCGGTGCAGCCGGGATTGCAGCAACCATGCGACGAATGGGTTAATCATCCTGAAAAAAAATTTCACAGCGCACCCTCTTTTACCGGTTTGTGGCCTTCGATGTCGCGGGCCTTGATGACGCCCTGCTTTTCTTACAGCGATATACGGCGCAATCGCCTTGTGAGATGCCCTCGTCATCATTAAAAACCGCGCCCGATTTTCGCGCCCGGCACACCAACCTCAAAATGACAAACCAGGCCAAGCGTTTTGCAACGCCTGGCGCCTCTGTGAAACCACCCAAGGCCGCGATTCCCGCCACCGAGTAGAGCTGCTATGGTTCGTCAAACTGCGACCAGCGAGTTTAGTTTGCATTTCCTAAGTGCCAAGCCGCCAAACTATACGATTCTTCCCCGAGGCGTCATCCTAGCTTATGCCGTCCCGAGAATTGCCTTTGGTATTATGGGGACCTTATTCGTTGTGTACTTCATGAAGTTCGCGACCGACGTTTTGCTGATCGCGCCTGCGGTCATTGGCACAATCCTCGCCATCGGGCGTTTATGGGATGGGATTACCGATCCGATCATTGGGTTTTTATCAGACCGGACCCGCTCGCGCATCGGTCGGCGACGGCTCTGGTTATTTTGCGCGGCGGTGCCCATGGCCTTGTCGCTCGTTGGTATCTGGTCACCGCCTGAATTTCTCAGCGGGATCACGTTGATCATTTGGATGACAATCTGTTTGTTGCTGTATGAAACAGCGCAAACGGCCTTTTTCGTGCCCCACGGCGCCCTCTCCATTGAGCTGTCCCAGGATTATCACGAGCGCACCCGGTTATATGGCCTAAGCCATATGATCGGTATCTTCGGCGTGGCGGCGGGACTATTGTCATTGCACTTTATGCAACAGGCGGAAGACAAACGGCTCTTTGCCTTTCAACTGTCCCTGTTTGCTGCAGCGACCATTGCGCTACTGGTGATTTGGACCACCTATCTGCTGCCGGAGCGCGCGGATCACCAGGGCCGAGCCTTTAAAAACCCCTTTCAAACCTTTTTGGACATCTTGAGAAACCCGCACGCCAGACTGTTACTCATCGTCTACGGGATCGAAACCTTTGGCGGCGCAACGCTTGGCATCCTCGCTGCCTATGCCGCCGAATACGTTGTTAAAATGGACTCCCTGGTCATCATTTTGGTTGTTTATCAAATTCCGCAATTCCTATTCGCCCCGCTTTGGATTCGTTTTTCAAAGGTGACCGGCAAACGCAACCTTTGGATTATCGGCACGCTCATCTCAGCGGTATCCTATGGCGGCCTATTCTTTGCTGGCGCGGGGAACGATCTATACGTTTACACCTGCTGCTTTTTTGCTGGAGTTGGCGCCGGTGCCGGGGCGGTACTGCCGCCCTCGATTCAGGCCGACATTGTCGACTACGATGAATTCCTAACCGGGGAGCGCAAAGAGGGTGCTTATCTCGCGGTTTGGAATTTGGTTCGTAAAATCGCCAGTTCAATCACCGCTTTTGTCATCGGTCTTGCGCTGCAATTCTCAGGGTTTGAGCCCAATGTCGAGCAATCCGAGGCGACGCAAGACACCATCCGCTGGCTTTTGGCGCTCATGCCCTGCGCCTGTTATATTGTTGGCGCGCTGCTGCTCATGCGATTTTCGTTTAACGAACCCGAGCACCGAGCGGTCCGCGCGGCATTAGATGCGCGACCAATCCAATCAGCCCTTAACGAAAAGTCCTGACGCTTGTGCTGGTTTGACGTCAGGACGATCCGATCTTGGAATAAGCGAGACGCTAAGGCCTTTAACGAGACGGTAATTTTAACGTCTGCGCGCCCAGTCTTAGAAACCAATGAGCTGGCAATGATTTACCGGCGTTAACCCAGAATAAGGAGATCTATGAATCAGCTTGGTGCACTATGGCCTGTTAGCGACTATACCCTTGGCGGCGGCGGTATCGGTCAAGTTTGGGGATCAACGGATCGCGCCGAGGCCGTTGCAACGGTGCAAGCGGCCGTCGATCACGGCATAACCCTGCTGGACCTTGCGCCCATGTACGGTCGCGGTGAAGCAGAACGCGTGGTTGGCGCGGCCTTCAACGGCAGCCTCCCCGACGGCATCCGGGTGACCTCGAAGTGTTTACTCGCAACCGACACAAACCAGGCCATTGCAGATCGCTTGGAAAAATCCATTCGGCGCAGCTTAGAAAGCCTAAGGGCCGAGCACATTGACCTGTTTTTTCTACACTCCCAGATCATTTTAGATGATTACCAATTCCCTGCGCCGCTGAACGAAACCCAGCAGCAATGGTCGGTGACGCAACACTGTTTTGATGAGGCTGTAAGGCCCGCCTTTGAAGCGCTGATCCAGCGCGGTCTGATTGGTGCCTGGGGCATTACCGGTACCGGTCACCCCGATGCCATCGAACACATTTTGGCCAGCGACAAACCACCACAGGTGGTGCAACTGATTAGCAATTTATTAGACAGCCCGGGCGGCATCAAGCGCTATCCCGAAGCCGCCCGACAGCGAGCGCTCATAGCACAAGCTGCAGCCAACGGCATCGGCGTCATGGGTATTCGTGCGGTTCAAGCCGGCGCGCTGTGCGCCGAATTTGATCGCCCGATTGCCATGGATCATCCAGAAATGCTGGATTACGACCGCGCTGCGCCATTTCGCGCGCTTTGCCAAACCTGGGCCATGGATCCGGCCGTGGTTGCACATCGTTATGCGCTTGC
>Ga0115566_10004642_pt1 | contig 10903 bp, 4 predicted proteins | sample COGITO_mtgs_1204_3_FD_87173 | JGI IMG/M metagenome (GOLD analysis project Ga0115566, IMG submission 87173) | Pelagic marine microbial communities from North Sea - COGITO_mtgs_120405 | ecosystem: Environmental > Aquatic > Marine > Epipelagic | place: Germany:Helgoland, sampling site Kabeltonne...
GTTGACCAACTTAACTCAGGTTCATCAAATCCTACTCCTCCGTCCATTTAATTTTGTCCTTTCATGTGATTATAGCATCGATCTTTTAATTATAAATTAATCTTCTTCATCCCTCTTGACAACTGTCCCGCAAGCCAAGTCATGAAGACCCTGACGTCGAGGGGTCAGAAAAACCATGAACGGTAAAACAACTGTTAACGAAAAAAGAATTTTTAAAAGAGCCCTTAGAGAAGAGACTCCAAAACTTGGAACCGCGTAATCACCAAGTCGAACAACTCGAATTTTAGACATTCTCTTCCCAATAAACCCGCCCGATTTTGAAGATTCACCCATTCCGTAATACAACCAACCAAGCAAAAAGTAAGCAAATACTCCAGCAACCATAAGTGTCAGGTCAAACTGAGAAACTGCTCCAGCAATACCCAGCAAAATTCCAACAACCGCAAGGACAATAACCCCATCAACCAATCCAGCCATTAACCTTGCCCCATGCGATGCGAAATCTTCCGTCCCAAGATCATTTTCACTCTGGGAAATACTAACCTTTTTTTCATCCTCATCAGGTTCATTAGTTACTTCAGAATCTTGCTTCACCTCTTTTTTAAGCAACTTCTTAGGCTCGATAAGGGAAACAGGAGAAAGAGGTGGAGCAGTCGGGGCAGCAGGAGCAGGAACAGGAGGAGGTTTTGGCGGTGGGGGTGCGGCAGACCCAAGGGAACTGAGTCCATCAGCTACCCCAGGTATTTTTGAAAGCGGCACCCATTCGGAAACACCTTCAAACCAAACCATATCACTGAATCGTAAATTACCCGCCTTTAAATATTCTTTCAATTCTTTCAATAGATAAGGGCCAAATTGAGTCCCAGCACGATTAATATGAATTTCAGTTGCCGGACCAGGTTCGGGAACCTCAATCTTTTCTGGTTCAGGCTCTGATTCAGGCTCAGGTTCAGGCTCAGGTTCAGGCTCAATTTCATCAACGACATCGGGTTCTTCAGGTTCGTCTTCAAAAACCTTTTCTAAATTCTGCTCGGGAAGAAGCCCTTTCTCATACTGATCAATAAAATCAGAAACCGAAAGCCATTCCTGCCCTAATTTAACTTTATGAATCGTGCTTATCTCTTTCATCCGCAAAAGATCTATAATTTCGGTTGCGGAAAATGGACCCGATACTTGGCCTCTTTTGGAAACTGAATATTTTTCCTGATAAACCATCGCTACTTTGAAAAATCCAGGGGAAGAAAATCACCGACAGCACCAAAGCTATCTCTGGGCAAGCTAGACTTTGCATATCCATCAGCAAGAATTTCCTCTAACTTAGGATTGGTTTCAATAATTGGGCTGTAAGGAACTAAACCAGAACCGATTGACTTGGTTATTCTTAATTTCCCTTTTTCATTAGATAATCCCCAACCTACACTTGGTTTTGGCCCCCTATATCTGGCTTCACCTTGTGAATCTGCGTGCCCTACATAAGAAAAATCAGCTTTTTGCAATGACTGAAGAACACCCAATGTAAATTTAGCTTCAGTAAAGTAATCCCTGACTCCGACTTGGTTATAAAAGTTACTAAGTTTAGCAGAGAGTTCGGCATTTAACTTTTTATCCATCCAATCTGTGGGACGTATCTTAATTTTAACTAAATTAATAAGACTCTCATAGTCTTTGAGAAGTTGATTACTCAATGCAACCCCCCAAGACGCAGGTTTATTTTTCATTAATTCAACAATTTCACGATGCAGGTAGGCCTTGAGTAGTGGGGATATTGTCTTTTCTGCGATTACTACTTCCAGCATTTCCATTAGTGGTCCGGGTAAACTTTTGGTGTTTGGATCAAGTCTGCGTTCAATCTGCCTCTGCAGGAAAGTTGACTCAGTACTCAATTCACCATCATCAACCGCAAGCCCTTTTGAACCGCCACCAAATACAGTAGATTGAAATTCTCGTCCCTCAACTTTTCCATTCCAATGAAATTCACCGATTTGTAATCGTGTGGTTACAGGGTTTGCAATCGGTTGCCCCTGCTCATCAAACTTTTTGGAAACCTCCTCCTCTTTAACGGGACCGTAAGCATACAATTCCATCATAGGCTTCTTTCGAGTAGAATAAATACCAGGTTGGTTAGTTTGCTGGGGTATACATTCAACTAACTTGTAACTCCAAATATTTCGAAGGTCTGGGCGGGAAAGAACAGCCATAATGTGATCATATTCTTGCCTCGAATCATTGGGATGTAGGCTAATTTCACCAGATTCGACTTTTTCCCATATCTCAATTGGTCCATCCACAAAAAGCTCGCTCCTTAATTCACCATCACCATTAGAAAATTTTTTGCGATGAGAAAGAACCGTTTTAATAAAATTACCCTTGGATTGCTCTAGTGCTTCATTTCTCAGTAGTTTCTCCAAGGCAGAAAAATAGTCAGGTAGATTTTCCACAGTGGCTAATTCTTCTTCAACTTCGCCAAGTTCCCCAAGTGCGGAAAGTGATTCTTTTTGCAATTTGACTAGTTCTTTAAATTCTCTCTCCTGCGTAGAGGACATCCGCTTTTGTTCGGTTGAACTTTGATTTAATTCGCTTATTTTTGACAATGCGTCTGACATTGACCTCAGAAGAGCCAGCTTTCCCTCTGGAGACTTACTTTGATTACTCTTTACTAAAAGAGAGTTTGCCTGCTTTAAAAATTCATCATAAGAAGATCCTGATTTATTTTCCACCTCCTTAGAATAACCTTTCCAAGTCTGTTTTAACTGCCTTACGGCATCACGAATCTCCCTGTAATCATTTGGATCTATTGCATCAGACCCGGAAAAACTACGGGTTTCAGTGTCAATTTCTTCAAGATACTTTTCTTGAGCCAAAATCCCGTGATCCTCTTCCCCAGTTTCCCTGAAAGTTTTCCAAGCTTTTAAAACCCTGTCGTCAAATGCAAGAACTTCCCTCCTTAATTTTTCAAATCGTTCGGATTTGCGATCATTCGTATCTTCAATCCGTGCCAAACTAGCAGCTATTTCCTGTAGTTTATCCAAAACATTTTCATTTTCCTGAAAACGGTAATAATCAACTTCAGTCAACGCTATGGGTACACCATTTACATCTTTTTTGACCCGGGGTGCATTTTCAAAACGCTCTAAAAACCTCTTAGCATCACGAACTTGAAAATCGGGATCACTGCTAATATCTTCCAATATCTTGTCGCACATCGAACCTACTATTAGTGCACGTTTTCGCTCAATATCTTCGATTTTGAGTATAGGTAACAATGCTTTATCCTGCGTCTTTAATAAAAATTCTTCCTGACTATCTGATATTAAGTTTGTTTCCGCATCGTTAAAAATTTTTTCAACCGCTTGATCAACATGCTTTCTGACCTCAATATCATCTAGGTAATCTCCATGATTACTAATAAATGCATTTAACTTTTCCCACTGTTGGCTAGGATTAGGCACCTCTAAAACAGATTCGGCAGCTGAGCGAGCATCCCAAAAACCTTTTAACCACCACAAACCTGCAACAGAAGCAATCGCTACTAGTACAAAAGCAAAAACACCTGCGATCCAAATTCGTTTCGTTCTGCCCCTCAATCTAAGTATACGACTTTTTACATGTGCCTCCGATTTTTGAAGGTCCATCATAATTTCAGGAGCAAGCGATTTACCTAAATCCTGAAAATCTTGCCTATATTTACGCAGCTCATTTTGTTCCTCTAAATAAATCTCCAAAGATTTTCCACCTTGGGAGTCAGCCTGATGCATTTCCGCCAGACGATTTTTAAAGCGGGAAACCATAGCCTCAAGTTCAAGTTCAGATTTTGCTTCATCAGCTAACTCGTCCGCCCATTCCTTGTATTCATTGTATACATTAATATCATCGGAGTCTAACTCACCTTCTAACCCGTGTTCTTGTGCCAAGTTAAAAAATTCACCAATCAATGCAAGTGACCCCTTCCAGTCATCAGCAGCTCGAAACGAGGCGATTTCAACTAGGATCTGCTCTAGCCTCGTCTTTGCATTTCTACGCTCAACTGCTTCTCTGACTGCCAATGCATTCTCCCATTCCTCCCCCTTGGGCATAACCACCCAGTCAGTATCCTCAATGTCAATAATTAGATCGAGGAACTCAGCTTCTCGACCAGCTGTTATCAAACTTGATAGTTCTTTAATTTTATCTTCTAAAATCTTGACACTTAACTGCCCGAAATGCCTCTTTGCCGCCCCGTGATCTGGGTTAGCCTTCAAAATCATCTTTAGAATTTTAAAGGTCTTTTCCTGATCTCTGCTTCGAGCAGCCGTACGATATTCCCGAAAAAGCGGACTATCTTCAGTAATTTCCTTATCGTATAACCCATTTAGCAAATCTACATGTTCATCCGCCCAAGTAGGTCCGGTATACAACCCTTTTTCATCACAAATTTTTCTCCACTTGCCATCGTTGGAAAAAGAAAGTTTTTCCATTAATGTTAAAACATCAGGTGGTTGCTCTGCTAATTCACGGGCAGCAAAATCTTTTCCGGAACGGATTAGAGTAACACAATGTTCCAACCTCTCATCAATTTGCGTCCGAAACTTGGCATACTCCTTAGCCAAAGCGTGAAATACTGGGTCTGTGGTCCCTTCCTCACGAAGAGCTTTTTCGATCCGATCAATGAGCCTGTCTATATTCACAATATTAAAAAATTAAATTAATTGATTCATTCAAAACATTATAACTTCGTGGGCGGTGCAAGCCGTAAAAAATCAGACTCCTTGACCCATTTACCGTCTAAGCCTTTTTGATAAATCGCCAAAGTCCAAGGAATTGATTTGAGGATATCTAATTTTCGATCTACGACCTGAAAATTAGGTTGGGTGATAATCTGATTTTGTTTATTTTGAATTTCGTTAATTTTCGATTTAATCATAGAAATTGCTTTTTTGTAACCAAGTATTGCATCCTTACTATCGAGATAAAGACTATTCTTACCAGGCTCAGATATCGTATTTAGAACGACTTTTAGTGAATTTAAGTTTAAGCTTTTAATTGGAATACAAGATTTTTTCATAGCCAAATAATTACTCCTATAATCATTAAACTGAACCCTTACTTCCGGATGAACTTTCTCCAACCGTGCAACTTCATTACTAAAAATAACAATTGGGCTATCATCATTATTTAAAGAATCGAGCGTTCCACGAATTTCCCTAAACCGATCAAGAACACCGCCTTCACTTACGCCATACAATTGCTCGATTTTCAAGATAAGTGTCAAACTTTCAAAAACCAGCTTCATATGCTTCTCCAGATCATCTTTTCTGTAATCAAAATTTTTGCGGTGAGCATTTAAAAAATATTCTTTTACTTCCTCTGTTATGGCGGACCAATAAGAAACCAAAAGTTCAGGGTTTTGCCCAAATTCAGGTTGTTTAAATCTTAAATCAAGTTTGTTCTTTAAATTTTGAAAACGTATATCGTCCCATTCAAAACTTTTCCGAATAAATCTTAAAGGGATATTGTAAAGCAAAGTTCCATAAGGTGAACCTGGCTCGTAGTTAGCGAGATAGGCATGATCCCGTGCATACAACACAAAGCTATTATATAGTTCAGCATTTGGATAATTACTTACATCATCAGGTAATCCACTTTCATATTGTGACTTCAACAAATTGAGCATTTTGGTTGCATCCGGAAAATAATCCAAGTCCAGTTTAATAATTCCTTCTAACTGACTCATCTCACTTAACTCTAAAATAGCAGGCAAATCATAAAGTCTACCTTCGTTAAGAAAATCATCCCTTGTAAAGTCTCTGAACATAACTTGAAGGTTAATGTCAGTCGATTCCTTCGCAGATAAAGAAAAAGTTTTTATTCGATTTCCGCTGTAAAGAAATTTAAAAGACTTCGGATTCAGTCTTTCATCAGAAAAGGACAACCGATTATTTTGAACTGAGTAGGAAAGTCCCAGTTCACTAGGATCTTCTGAAATTCCGTGTTTATTAGATAGTAGATAAATATCAATGCATTTATTATCCTCACCGACCAAAGGAATACGAATGATCTTTCCGTTATTAAGAGAATTCCATGCATGATTTGCATCGTATGAAATATCTACACTCACACCCTCATTGATTGCAAAATCAAAAGAATAACCGTTAGCACCATACTTGAAAGAAATCTCCCCTGATTTCACAAGATTTAATCGGTCAAAACTTTCTTGAAATTCATATGTAAATTCTTCCGTTTTATCTGCATCATGAAAGGGATTATCTTCAAATAATTTACCCATCTGATAATCTCTCATCCAGACCATCGGTCCATCAGACCCTTGGTGATAGGATTTAAAATTCGAGAAAAGTAGATTTGCGGTTTCAGGATCTTTGTATTCAAAAGATTTTGAAGATTGATCAATACGCCAACCAGTGGTTGATGATTCACCAGGAATCCAAAACAAAATTCTTTTGCTTACCACAAGATCTGATGGAGATAGTATTCTTGTTTTTTCCGGAGCATCTAAAATTTTTGGGATTTCAAATTCGAGTTGGGTTATTTGATCATCGTTAACCCTCACTCTTAATTCAATTTTCCCCACACCACTCTTAGAAAAATTGCTCAACTGCTCGATGCGGGAAGATTCGTCTTCCTTAAACAAATAATATTTTCTCTTTGTTCCTTCGACCGGCAAACCGATTCTCATTTGTTTTTCTTCGTAATCAAGAGTATTTTCTCCTCCTTCTATGGTAATAACTCTTTTCGTTCCGACTGGAGACCTTCTTTTTTGCTCATTTACACTGACCTGACCTTTCATTTCACTTGGCAACTCAAACAAATCAAAAAAAACAATCTTTTCACCTTCCGTTCGAAAGGTGAAAGGGATCTGTCTCCCAGATTCCAAGAGTTCGGCAAGTTTCTCTATTCTTGATCTCTTTTCCACTTCCGCCCTTCTGGTGTCATAATGAAAAGTTTCATTTCCCAAAGAGAGTAATATCTCGCTATTCGAACGCGTTAATTTAACAGGTTGTTCATCATCGAATGTGATTTCTTTTAATTTCCCTCGCTCGGAAGAAGGTGAAGCCCTTTTAATGTCTTCAAAGAAAAGACCCTTTTCATTTTTTTGGATAACAACTTTTAACTCGTCACCAACTTCAGTTTGTTCGAGAGCATTTTCAAATTGTACAAAATTTTCATCTTCAATAATTACCTTAACCGGTTCTCTTGTACCGACATCAACTTTTAACCATCTCAGATGAGATGGTTTATCTAAAACTCTAAGGTATTCAACCTCGTTTAATTGTGCAAATGCACCAATGGAGACCGGTTTTTTGATTATTTTTTTCTGCTCATTTTGTGCGGAATTGGAGACAATAGGTTTTTCCCGAGGATCTCCTCCATCCACTTCTTGATTAAACCAATCACCCAAATTATAGGCTAATCCCACAATTAAAGCTCCCAACAGACACAAAGCTGTTGAAATAACCGCTAGTTGCAAGAGCCATGGGCGTTTCTTTTTTGTCTTTTTAGACGAACTGTCCTGAGGTGTGACTGTTGATCCACTTGGACTGGCAGATAGAAAAGCGGAACTAGTTCCTTTGATTTTATCAACTTGTTGACCACTCAGAGGAGAGCGGGTGTTTGAACTTGCACCTTTCTTCAAACGTTTTGTAGGTGGTGCACTTGGTCCTTTCCTTGCAACATGAGAAAGTGCAGGATCTAAATCATCAGAAAGTGCACTGGCAGTCCATTCACGTAAATCGATGTAATTTCTTACTCCTCCTTGCTTTAAGCGCTCACCGGCAGGTTGTCCTTCCACACCCAACCATGAAAAGCTTTTAGGGTCATCATTACCCTGTAAAAAAGTCGTGAAAGAAAAATCCCATGCATCCAATGAAATTTTGAGTAAGGAGGATGATTCTGCAAAAAGTTGAAGTAAATGAGAACTTTGATTTGGAGCATTCTCTATTACGATGGGCATTACCATCGACTGGGATACAAGGGACGCCGCATTACCAGGATCGTTCGTGAAACTTAACCAATTTTTACAGGGAACCAAACCCTGAGACTTGCAACCCGCTAAAGTAACTTCCTCACCGGGAGTAAGGTACCTTGGTCCTTCCTCCCATTTTCTTTTCCATCCATTCCAATTAAGAAAGATTTCGGCAGGTGATGGACAGGTGGCAATTTCAAAGCCGTCAAGAATAAGGTGATGAGCAAGGTAATTAGTTCTATTAGTATAATCCATACCGGCATCACAAATTTTGGTAAGCACATAAAACTCCTCCGATCCAAGGGCAATTTTTCTGTATACAGAAATATCTACCCGGTTACTCCCAATCTGTTGCCCGAAATCATATACACTTAACCGCTCAAGCTCGCGAACTAGCCTTTGGCGTAAATCCTTATGCCTTGCAACCGTGCAATATCCAGAGCGACCGGGTTCTAACCCCTGTGGAGTACTGGTAAATATTAGTTGCTGTGCCATACAAGGAGACCTTCTCCTTAAGAATTAGTTGCGACTGGTAATAACTCTGGTTCAACATGATGGAGCATCCAAAGCGTAGGTACTTCAACCATAACCGGGTCCAACTTATCGGGGTCAGGAGCAATAAAACTCTGACCATCTAATTCTAAGCGCTCCGGGCTATGCCCAAATGGACTGACGGGGAAATACCTCACATTCTTGGAGAGAGCTTCCGAGTTTGCCACTATAGAAGGATGCATATCCATGAGGAATTCCCTGAGGATCTCAGAATTCTTTTCTACTATTTCCAGATCTAATTGCTTATCTTTGACTGGCCAAAGGATTCGCTCCCAATCCAATTGATCTTTAAGAATATCACATTTGCCAATCATCACTGCCAAAGGGACATCTACTTTATCTGCAATACTAATATTTTGATTTTGCTTAATCCTTATCTCAAGTTCAGCCATGATCACATCTTGTTGATCCAGCCTTTTTCCCATTCCATCCATCCCAAACTGTGGATCTTTATGTCCACGCAGTGCTCTTCTAAATTCAGGGCTAGCTATCGGATCAAAAAGGAAAAATATACCTGCAGAACTTGCAACATGCAATGTTCCGGGACTTTCATCGTTGGCAATTCCAGGTTCAAAATGTTCGCCTGCATTATCATAAAAAATAAGAGAGCAATCATGACCTGTTCCACGAGGATCCGACAAGCTAAAAACAAATGGACGAGGCAATGCAACAATCCTGTCATGCCTGTGTAATCGCTCATACATTTCGCCCTCCAACTGAGTCTTAATAAGCATGGCATCCGCCGAACTACTTCCGGCAAACAAGCGGTTTTTCATCGAATTCAGGATAGCATTACAACTTGGGTCTGCATCACGAAATGCAATTCCAAACTCTCGAAAGAGTGTCCGTTGCAATTGTCGGACTAAAACACTTAAATAATATGATTTTCCCGCACTCGGTGCACCAACAATTGAAAAAATATGATGAGCTACATCCATAAACCCTGGAGGTAACTTGCGATGACAATGAGGACAAGCGACATCAGTTGTGGGTAATCCCATTGCATCCATTGCCTGACCTTTCGAATTAAATTCAGTGGGCACAAAACGAAGCATTGCATCCTCTCCCAACTTACGATCCCCGCGCAAATCTTCGTGAACAGCAATGCTAAGGACATCTGCTCGATCAAATTTAAGCCAGCATGTAGGACAGGTAAACTCACCCCGATCAGGATCAACAACAACTTCCTCCTGATAAATTTCCTCCTCCTCTTCCTCCTCTTCAGGGGGTTGTAATAAATCAATTAAGTGAACAACCCAAAAAGGCACATCTAATCCAACCGGCTTAATTGCACATTCCGAAATATCAGCTCCAAACTCTTGTATTTTTTCTAATACCTCATATCTGCTACACTGGACATAATCAGTGCCAGAACGACCGTTGCATAAAATCCATTGGCCCTTTTGAATCTGATCCGCCCAGGACTTTGGGTCTTTGCCAGCAAATACGACTAGGGGGTATCCCATAAATTGAAGAGTACAAACCTCGTCATCTTCCACATTGAATGGTTCCGCAAATGGACCACCATTTACCAATAGTCTCTCATCACCCTTTTTATTTGGTACAATCCGAAAAGCACTGCCTGATTTTTTTACCATACATGCGCCCTCCCATCCTTCTCCTGCAGGCACCTGCCAATCAGCATTACCCATACATCCAACAATGAAGGGAAATTTATCTAGCATCCGAAACTGTCCTTCTAAACAGTCAAAGATTCCTATTGTGCTTTTTTTACCGAGCATAGTAGCATAATTGATTATAAATAGTTAATAAAAGAGGATATCGATTGGTATGAATGATATTCTGTTTAATCATCTTATGGCAAAACAAATTTATTATACTTCCTTTCGATCCAATCCAAGCGGGTTGTCTCTCCTTAATTCTTCAGGAAGGAAGTCATCCGGAAAACCTTGATAACATACTGGACGAGCAAACCTAAGAATTGCACCGGTTCCAACTGATGTGGAACGACTGTCTGTCGTCGCAGGATAAGGACCGCCATGAACAATCGATTCACAAACCTCAACCCCGGTTGGAAACTGATTAAAAAGTAATCTCCCTGCCTTGGTTTCCAATATTTCAACTAATCGCCGATGAACACTTAAGCTTTTTTCAGATCCGAAAAGACTAGCCGTTAACTGACCTTCGAGTTGTGTTATAACTTTTTCTAAGTCATCGTCATTTTTATATGATACTAGCATAGTGGCTGGACCAAAGATTTCATTTTTTAATTCTGGAACTTGGAGAAAATTAGAAACTCCAGTTGCTAAAACAATTGCCCTGGCATTGCAGGTTTCATGGTCAGACACATTTTCGGAACTACATAGAACCTCCACTCCATCCAATTCGGCCATAGTTTTAAAATTCTCCAGATAGGAATCACGAATTCCTTTA
>Ga0115566_10004643_pt1 | contig 10902 bp, 5 predicted proteins | sample COGITO_mtgs_1204_3_FD_87173 | JGI IMG/M metagenome (GOLD analysis project Ga0115566, IMG submission 87173) | Pelagic marine microbial communities from North Sea - COGITO_mtgs_120405 | ecosystem: Environmental > Aquatic > Marine > Epipelagic | place: Germany:Helgoland, sampling site Kabeltonne...
AGCAGGATCGCCCTCCGGTGAAGGGTGACGATCGGTCTCCGCGCAGCTCCATGTGTCGCCATCGCGCGACCACTCAGTTATCTGAACGCTGGATTCCCATGCCGGTGACTGTGCACGGAGTGAAACATCGGCACCGATCACAAAGGAGGCGCCGTCGAATACCAGTTCGTCCTGACCACCGACCTGATTGACGTAAATCAGCGGCATCCGGCATTCGCTCGCGCGCGCAACCGCAAGATTCAGGCGCGTATCCCATTTATCCTGCTCGAAGGGAGAACCATTGAGCACTGTCAGGATTTCAGCACCGGATTCTTCAAGACATTCTGCAACATCAACGGTCCACATATCCTCACAGACCATCACGCCGAGGCGTACACCCCGGAAATTGACCGGCCCCGGAAGCGGGCCCGCTTCGAAGATACGTTTTTCGTCGAAAACGCCGTAATTCGGCAGGGCGTGCTTGAACCGTCTGGCGACGATTTCGCCGCCATCCAGCAACAGGGCTCCATTATAGAGCTTGCCGTCTTCAACCCAGGGCGTGCCGACAAGCAATGCCGGGCCGCCATCTGCGGTCTCCGAGGCCAGCGCCATGATTTCCCGCTCGATGGTTTCCTGAACGATGGGGCGGATCACAAGATCTTCGGGCGGATAACCGCACACGACGAGCTCGCTCGTTACAACGAGATCCGCACCGGCTGCTGCCGCCTCGGCGCGTGCCGTCCGTATAAGCCCGACATTGCCGTCAATATCGCCGACGACAGGATTCAGCTGCGCCAGCGCGATGGTAAGAGTATCGGTCATATCGGGGCAGCAGTTCCTATTCCGCCGCCTCGCGAACGGACCCGTTTTGCCGTTCGCTATCGCGCTTCGACTTCAGGTGTTCGCCGACGAGAAACGCCAGTTCAAGCGATTGCGACGCATTGAGGCGCGGATCGCAATGGGTGTGATAACGGTCGGACAATCCTTCATCGGTAATCGCCTGTGCGCCGCCAGTGCACTCGGTCACGTTCTGGCCCGTCAGTTCGATATGTACACCGCCGGCATGCGTGCCCTCGGCCTCGTGCACGGCAAAGAAACCGCGCACTTCCTGCAGGATCTGGTCGAAAGGACGGGTTTTGTAACCGCTTTGCGCCTTGATCGTGTTGCCGTGCATCGGATCACAGGTCCAGACCACGTTTTTGCCTTCACGCTCCACCGCCCGCACGAGTTCGGGCAACTTGTCCTCGACGTTTTCATGGCCCATACGGCTGATGAGCACCAATCGGCCCGGATCATTTTTCGGGTTCAGGGCGTCTATCAGCTCAAGCAGCCCGTCCGGTGTCTGGCTAGGGCCGGTTTTCAGGCCGATGGGATTGGCAATGCCCCGCATGAATTCCACATGCCCGCTGTCGATCTGGCGTGTGCGATCGCCGATCCACAGCAGATGCGCCGAAGTATCGTACCAGTCGCCCGACGTTGAATCGACGCGGGTCATGGCTTCTTCATAACCAAGAAGAAGCGCTTCATGACTTGTATAAAAATCGGTCTCGCGCAATTGCGGCGCAACATCAGGGGTCAGGCCACAGGCCGCCATAAACGTCATCGCTTCATCGATACGGTCGGCAAGTTCGCTGTATTTTTCAGCCTGCGCGCCGGAAGAGACAAATTCGAGGTTCCAGCGGTGCACTTCCTGCAAATCGGCATATCCGCCCTGTGCAAACGCCCGCAACAGGTTCAGCGTCGCCGCGGACTGGTTATAGACCTGAACCATACGTTCGGGATCTGCAGCACGCCCTGCTTCGGTGAATGCTATGTCGTTGATCATGTCGCCCCGATAGCTCGGGAGCGTCACGCCATTGATCTCTTCAACATCCGACGAACGGGGCTTGGCAAACTGTCCGGCCAGCCGACCGACTTTCACAACGGGCTTGCCTGACGCAAAGGTCAGGACAACGGCCATCTGCAACAGGACCCGGAACGTGTCGCGGATATTGTTTGGGTGGAACTCGGCGAAACTCTCGGCGCAGTCTCCGCCCTGCAGCAGGAACGCCTTTCCCTCGGCCACATCCGCGAGCTGTGCACGCAGCTTCCTCGCCTCACCGGCAAAGACCAGTGGCGGGTAATTACTCAGCTTTTGTTCCGCAGCATCCAGCGCGTCCGTATCCGGGTATTCGGGCACCTGGACGATCGGTTTATTGCGCCAGCTATCGGGCGACCAGTTCCCCGACATGGTGTTCCTCGCTTAATCTAATTTCCTGAAGGCTCGCATATACGCCGTTTGGGTAGCCATTTCCAGCAAAACCGCAGAAATTGCCGATCTGCCAAATCAGCCTATTAGTCGAAGATTAACCGCTTTACGGCAGTAATACGTCTGTAATTGCCGCAATCTGGAAACCCTTGCCCCATGGGGTCTACGCGCCTTGAAGCCATAATACCTGTCAAAGGTAGACAGCGAACCGACAGAACGATCCATTCGCTGATCGCAACGGCGGCGATTGTCGCTATTGCGGCGCTGATCGCCTGCTGGTTCGGTACGCGTGAAGTCACAAACGGAATTGTAAATTACGAAGGCCGCAAAAGCGCCCGTGACTGGGCGATTTCGTTCTCGCATTCGCTGTCTCACGCTAAATCTCCCATGCCGGTTTTGCCGCTTCGCCCCTATTCATCTGCAACGTCTCCGGAGCATTTCACGGCACTGGACAATGCGATGTTCGAAGGAGAAATACTTTCATACCGGCTCTATTCCACAGATGGCGTCGTCGTGGTTTCTTCGCAATTCGAGGACATAGGTGTCGCCGCCGACGCCCCCCAAATCAGGCAGGTAGTGCACCAACTCAGCGAACATGACTATTTCATCAACAATGAAACAAGGCATTCACCTTCAGAGGGCGCATGGACCGTAACCGCGCTCGCACCGCTGACCCGCGGTTCAGACACCATCGGCATTATTGAAGTCACCGTTGATAACTCCGATCGGGCGCAGCAGCTCAATCGCCTTCGCTACATGGCATTCGGTGCTCTCGCCACACTTTTAGCGTCGATCTTCGGAATTCTGGGTTTCTCGATCTCACGCACGTTGCAAAAACATCGGAACGCACAGCAGGCACTGGCGCTGAGCGAGCGGCAACACCGACAACTGCTCGACGGCGCACCCGATTCGATGGTGATCCATAACCAGCGTGAAGTGCTTTACGTAAACGATGCCGCTGTGACTCTCCACGGCGCCTCCTCGAAGGAGGACCTTCTCGGGATAGACCCCATCGAACTGGCGCCTGAAGAGCAAAGAACCGTTATCCTGGAATATCGGCGGAAAGCACTTGCGGAAGGGAGAATACAAACAACCGAAATGCTGGGTCGACGGCAGCTGGACGGAAATATCATTGAAACAGACTCAATGGGCATTCCGATTGAATGGGATGGACAGCCCTGTATCCTAATCCAGTCCCGCGACATGACTGCTCAAAGGACAGCCCAACGGGAAATTGCAGAACGAGAAGCACAACTGACGGCCTTCATGGAAAACACACGGTCCGTCATTTTTATTAAATCTCTCGATGGTCGAATGATCCTCGTAAACAAAGGATTCGAAGAGTTTTACAATACGCAGGCATCTGTTGTGATCGGCAGCCCAGCGTTCGATCCGACGAATACCCATCTATTCGAACAGCGACTCCAGGAGGACGAAGAGGTCCTCAATTCCGGGAAAGCAGTCGCCTCCGAGGCGCTGACCATCCGGGCGGACGGCGCAGAACGAATGATGCGAAATGAGAAATTCCCGATCAAGGATTCCGTCGGCCGCATTGTAAGCATCGGCAGCATCAATACCGATATAACCGACATTCAGGAACGCGAAGAACAATCCCGCAGGTCTCAGGCAGCGGCCGAAAGAGCACAGGCACAGCTCTCTGCGTTTCTCGATAATTCCCCATCCGCCATGTATTTGAAGGATCGGGATCGAAACCTGATGATGGTCAATCGCGCCTTCGAGGATTTCTATGATGTTACATCGGATGATATAGTCGGGAAGCCCATAAGCAACTGGCGACCGGGCCCTCTGACTGACGACATAGACACCCTCGAGATGTCGGTTATTCGCCTCGGCGAGACCATGGATATGGAAGCTAAAATTCCAAATGCGGAGGGCGAGCCGCGCGACATCCTGATCAGCAAGTTCCCCATTTTCGCGCCGAATGGCGACGTTGTCGGCGTCGGGGGCGTTAACAGAGACATCACAGACATACGTCAACAGGAATTAGAGGTACGGGAAACCCAGGCCCGGTTGGCCGCCTATATCGACCACATTCCGATGATGGTCCTGCTGCTGGACCGTGAATCCCGCTTTCTGATGGTCAACAGCCTGTTTGCCGACTTCTTTGGAGTAGACGCCCAAAAAATCGTGGGGAAAATCGGCCACGGGCGATTTTCGCCCGAGCAGCATGAAATGTTCAAAGCTGAAAATCGCGACATATGCGACCGGCAAATATCTGTCAGCCGCGTGATCGAGATGCCGGCCCCATCCGGTGAAACACGCATTATTCAGCAGACCAAGTTTCCTATTGTTACCGGAGGCGACGTGCCTGTCGCGGTCGGTGTTGTTCAGCACGACATTACTGAACAGAAAAACCACGAACGAGATATTGAAACAGCTCGAGACAAGGCCGAATCCGCCAACCGCGCGAAATCCGCGTTTCTTGCAAATATGAGCCATGAAATCCGCACCCCGATGAACGGGGTTTTCGGCATGGCCGACCTTCTTGCCCAGTCCGAACTATCGACCGATCAGCAGAGATACCTGAATACAATCCGGCGATCCGGCGAAGCGTTGCTGGGGGTGATCAATAACGTTCTGGATGTTTCACGGGTAGAAGCCGGCGAATTCGAACTCGATATCCATCCATTCAATCTTCATGACGTCATTGCGGAAGCAACAGAACTTTTCGCAGAAGGCGCGTCGGCGAAGAATGTCTTCATCGCTCATAACATCGCCGGAAATGTTCCAATTCGGATGATGAGCGATTCCATCAGATTACGCCAGGTACTGATCAATCTTCTGGGTAATGCGATCAAATTTACAAATGATGGCAGCGTCGTCATACGCGCAGATCGCGTCGGCGGCGACGATACAAGCGTCCTGCTCCGGTTCGAGGTCACGGATACCGGGATCGGTATCGAACGCGACAAGCTCAACAACCTGTTTCAGCCCTTCCAGCAGGCGGATACATCGATCACCCGGAAATTTGGCGGCTCCGGTCTCGGGCTCTCGATTGCCGGACACATTGTCGGGCTCATGGGCGGACGCATAGACGTCGAAAGCCGTCCAGGTGCGGGCACCAGTTTTGTCTTCACTGTCCCAATGGCCATCGACAAGTCCAAAACAACACCCGCGACACCTGAAGCCGAAATATTATCGGGTAAACGCCTTCTGATCGTCGACAGCAACCGGATCAGCCTCGATCTTCTCTCTGGATTTGCCAAAGACTGGAATATGGCGTTTGTCGCCGTTTCAACTCCGGAAGACGCAGAAGCGGCCCTGATTGAATCTGTCGAGACGGAAACACCTTTCGACGCGGCACTGATAGACATCGTTGCATCGGAAAAAGGCGGCTTCGCCCTGGCCGAATGGATCAGCGAACGCCCGGGCTCAGAGCGAACACGGCTCGTCGGCCTCGCGCCCTTCAACTGGCATCATGACCCAACGGAACTACAATCAGGCGTTTTGCGCAAATTCGTTACCAAGCCGATCCGGCGGGCCGAACTGGCGCGCGAAATTGTCGCTGCAATATCGAACAAGGCTCCGTCGAAAAACGAGCCCTTATCCTATAGCGACCTGCGTGATGACGTATCGTCAGGTCCCCTCTATTCAGCCAACGTTCTTCTCGCGGAAGACAATCCGGTCAATCAGGAAATCGCACATGAGTTCCTGACCCGCCTGGGTTGCACCGTTACGATCACCGAGAATGGTCACGAAGCAATCACGCAGTTTTCCAACGCATCCTTCGACATCGTCTTCATGGATGTACAGATGCCGGAGATGGATGGCATTGAAGCCACCCGCCGCATCCGGAAAATAGAAGAAGAGACCGGCAGCGATCGGACACCGATAATCGCGGCGACGGCTCACGCGTTCCAGGAAGACCGCGATAAATGCATCAGTGCAGGCATGGACGATTTTCTGTCAAAACCATATTTAAGCCAGGATATCCCGCCACTGCTCGATCACTGGCTTGAACCAAACAGTGCAGACGCGGCAGCCTCTGCACAGGACAAACAACTTTCGAAGACCGATGCAGAGACACAGACGGCAGACATACTGGACTCCGGAACGATTACACAACTTCGGGAACTGGACAGCGCCGGAGGCAATTCGATACTCCGCAAGATCGCCAAAATCTTCATCGAAACGACGCCCCCTCAGATTGAACAGCTGAAAGGTCACGTCGCATCGGGGAATTGCAACGGGATAATGCTCATCGCGCACAGCATTAAAACAAGCTCTGCAAATGTCGCCGCGCTGACATTAAGCGATCGGTTCCGCGCGCTGGAATCCGCGGCACTGGATGAAGACGTCGAATCCTGCCGGGTGATCACGGCGGAAATAACTGACCTGTATGAAGATGTGGTTGCAGCCCTTCGTCAAGCTTCCATGATCGACATTCCAGACCGGAAGGCCGGCTGAAATGGACGGTACCGGTATCATAAATCGTGACGCCCTGATCCTCGTTATCGACGACGAGCCGACACAACGCCTGTTGTCGCGCGAAGCCCTGGAACAGCGCGGCTATCGCGTCGAAGAAGCCGAAAACGGAGAAGCAGGCCTCGCACTTGCACGACAGTTAAAACCGGCACTGATATTGCTGGACGTCATGATGCCCGGCATGGATGGCTTCGAAGTCTGCCGGCGGATCCGGGTCGATCCTGACCTCAGCCGCACCCCCGTCGTGATTGTCACGGCGCTTGAAGACATGGAAGCAATCGAAATCGGCTTCAAGGCCGGTGCGACAGATTTCATCGCCAAGCCGATTATATGGCCTCTGCTGGGTTACCGGTTACAATTTGCCTTGCGTGCCGCGGAGATGGAAACCGAACTCGTGCTCGCACGGGATGAAGCCGAACGGGCGAGTACGGCGAAATCTGTCATCCTGGCAAATATGGGCCATGAACTACGCACCCCGTTGAACGCCATAATCGGGTTTTCGGAATACCTGCGTGACCAGAATAACGCGAAAGACGGCGATCAGCAGACCGGCGAATTCCTGGAAGACATTTGTTTCAGCGGGAAACGGCTCCTGTCGACAATCAACGATATCCTGGAAATGGCAAACCTCGAAGCCGGCCGGGTGCAGTTGGACGAAAACATCCTGGATATGTCGACCCTGCTTGCAGGTATTCTCGGGAGACATCAGCGGGAGGCCGCCGACAAGGGAATCACGCTCGAAATACGGAAAACCGCGACAGAGTTATTCGTTTCGGCCGATTACGACGTCCTGAGACGCGCCATCGGCCATATCCTATCGAACGCCATAAAGTTTACATCAACCGGGGTTGTGTCTATTTCCCTCCAGGACTTGGAATCCGGTGAGTTGGAAATTGCGATCATCGATAGCGGTGTCGGCATGACGGCTGCCGAAGTTCAGGCGATCGTAGAACCCTTCAGACAGGCGGATAACAGCCTGTCGAGAGAGCAGCAGGGGAGCGGCCTCGGGGTACCTCTGGCGAAAGCCCTGATCAAGCTTCACAACGGCGAGTTTGAAATCACCTCCGAACCGGACATCGGGACAACGGTATCAATCCGGCTCCCTGCCGATTGTCGACGGACGAATCCCGGCGATTCTCACGTCGAGGACCCGTCCGAATTCACATCAGAATCCACGCCCCAAAACACCTCCGAAACCGCCGAAGACTGATCTGTTCGGCAGCTATTGCTGCCTACGGATCCGGCACCGGCTCGCGCATGGTGACGAATTCTTCCGCCGCCGTCGGATGAATACCGACCGTCGCGTCGAACTGGGCCTTCGTCGCACCACATTTCAGCGCAATACCGAGGCCCTGGGTGATTTCACCCGCATCCGGTCCGACCATATGGCACCCGAGCACACGATCAGATGCCTTGTCGACGATCAGTTTCATTAAAGTTTGTTCGCTGGAGCCTGTCAGGGTGTCCTTCAGGCCGCGAAAGGTAGACCGGTAAATTTCAACGTCACCATACCGGTCACGTGCATCTTCCTCGGTCAGCCCGACGGTGCCGATGGGCGGATCGGAGAACACGGCCGTCGGGATATCGGCGTAATCCATTTTCTCGCGAGTACCCTTGAACAGGTTGGACGCAAGCTTCATCGCTTCGCCAATGGCGACAGGTGTGAGCTGATAACGGTCAATAATGTCGCCAAGCGCATAGATATTGTCGACGCTGGTCTGGAAATAGTCATCGACGACGATTGCACCGCTATCGTTCAGCGTCACACCGGCCTCTTCGAGACCCATGTTGCCGGTATTGGGCACGCGGCCGATTGCATAGAGCACCTGATCATATTGATGCACCTCGCCGTTACTCATCGTCACATCGAGCCCGCCATCGACCTTGTCGATGCGATCGATGATCGTGTTCCAGACGATGTTGATGCCCTTCTTTTCCATTTCGGCGGCAAGATGGACACGAACGTCGTCATCAAAACCGCGGAGTATCTTGTCGCCGCGGTAAACCAGAGTCGTTTCAGCGCCATAGCCATTGAAAATGCCGGCAAACTCGACCGCGATATAACCGCCGCCGACGACCAGAACCCGGTCCGGGCGGTCTTCCAGATAGAATGCCGCATCGGACACGATGGCGTGCTCGAAACCAGGCGTGTCCCACACCTGCGGCTTGCCGCCGGTCGCGACCAGAATTTTGTCTGCCGTGATCTTTTCGCCCCCGACATCCAGCGTGTGGGCGTCGATCAACGTGGCACGAGCCTCGTACAGGGTGACGTTATTATTGGCGAGGATGGTCCGGTAGATACCGTTGAGACGCTCGATCTCGCGGTCCTTATTCTCGATCAGGCGTGACCAGGTCAGTTTCGGCTCGGGAAAGTCCCAGCCATAGGCTGAAGCTTCCTTCGCCGCATGCGGATAGTGCGAACCATAGGAAAACAACTTCTTCGGGATACAGCCGACATTGACGCAGGTGCCGCCCAGAAAGCGTTCCTCGGCTATGCCAACCCGCGCCCCGTGCGACGCCGACATGCGCGATGCCCGTACGCCGCCGGAACCCGCACCAATGACAAAAAGATCATAATCGTAATCAGCCATATCAATCGCCTTTCAGAGGCGGGCCGCAGCACGGCCCGCCCTGGTTTTCAAATAGTGCCGCCTGGTCGTACAGGGTGGGGATTAAGCCCCGATGCCGCCGATCAGGCCGTATTTGATTTCGAGGTAATCCTCGATACCGTACTTGGAGCCTTCGCGCCCGGTGCCGGATTCCTTCATCCCGCCAAAGGGAGCGACCTCGGTGGAAATGATGCCTTCATTCACGCCGACGATGCCGTATTCAAGGCCTTCCATCACCCGCCAGACGCGGCCGATATCCCGGCTGTAGAAATAGGCGGCAAGACCGAACTCGGTATCGTTCGCCATCTGCAGGGCCTGTTCCTCGGTTTCGAACCGGTAGAGCGGCGCGACGGGGCCAAAGGTCTCTTCCTTGGTGACCTTCATATCGGTGTTTACCTCGGCCAGAACCGTCGGCTGGAAGAACGTACCGCCCAGGTCATGGCGAGATCCGCCGGAGATAACCTTCGCGCCCTTGGCGACGGCATCCTCGATATGCTCTTCGACCTTTTCAACCGCGGCCATATCGATCATCGGGCCCTGTTCGGTTTCGCCTTTCAGGCCATCACCAACGCGCATTTCCTCGACGGCGGCGGCGAGCTTTTTCGAGAACTCTTCGTACACCCCGTCCTGCACCAGCAGACGGTTGGCGCAAACACAGGTCTGTCCCGTGTTGCGGAATTTTGACGCCATCGCACCCAGGACAGCTTCGTCGATATCGGCATCGTTAAAGACGATGAACGGCGCATTGCCGCCAAGTTCCATCGACGTCTTTTTAACAGTGCCTGCACACTGTTCCATCAGCAGCTTGCCGATTTCGGTGGACCCCGTGAACGTCAGCTTGCGGACAATGGGATTGGACGTCATTTCGCCGCCGATGGCCCCGGAAGAACCCGTCACGACACTGAACACTCCGGCTGGAACGCCTGCACGCTCTGCAAGCTCTGCCAGCGCAAGCGCCGAATAAGGCGTTGCGGTTGCCGGTTTGACAACCATCGTGCAGCCGGCGGCCAGCGCCGGGCCGCATTTCCGGGTAATCATCGCAGCCGGGAAATTCCACGGCGTGATCGCCGCACAGACCCCGATGGGCTCCTTGGTCACGACGATACGCTTGCCCGGCGCGTGCTGCGGGATGGTGTCGCCATAAACCCGCTTGCCTTCTTCGGCGAACCATTCGATGAACGATGCCGCATAGACGATTTCGCCCATGGATTCCTTGAACGGCTTGCCCTGCTCCGCCGTCATCATCCTGGCGAGGTCTTCCTGATTTTCCATCATGAGATCGAACCATTTGCGCAGGATCGATGCGCGCTCCTTGGCCGTCTTGGCGCGCCACGCCGGATAAGCCGCATTCGCCGCATCAATCGCCCGGCGGGTCTCATCTGCGCCCATTTTCGGGATCGTGCCGAGGACCTCACCAGAAGCGGGGTTTGTAACGTCGATGGTCTGGTTCGAATCCGCCGCGAGCCATTTACCGTCGATGTAGCAGGCTTCCCGGAAAAGCGTCGGGTCCTTGAGTTCAAGCGATGCAGCCATGTGTATTTCTCCCTCTTGTCGGCCGGTGGCCGAATACAGAATTGTTAATTAGGTCATTGTTGGGCGGAGTATACCGCCGCCACTGAA
>Ga0115566_10004644_pt1 | contig 10896 bp, 7 predicted proteins | sample COGITO_mtgs_1204_3_FD_87173 | JGI IMG/M metagenome (GOLD analysis project Ga0115566, IMG submission 87173) | Pelagic marine microbial communities from North Sea - COGITO_mtgs_120405 | ecosystem: Environmental > Aquatic > Marine > Epipelagic | place: Germany:Helgoland, sampling site Kabeltonne...
CATCCCGCCGCGATGTTACTGGAAACAATGGGTGACGATCAGGTTCAATTGTTAATAAGTCCGGGTTGCGGATTTAGATTGATTCATGATCCAGAGATGGGAAAAATTACCGTTACTGACGATCATGACTACCGTCGGTTATTGCCATCGGCAGCAAGCATAGAATAACCTTTGAATATGAATTATCCTCGACTTATGAGTGCAAGAGCTTTTTGTCTTCCTTTGTTAAGACTCGTGAGCAACTTCCGTCTGAATCTTCTGTTTTCGGTTTGCGTCTTCGTGTTATCGTTTTCTGCATGTGGGACGAATGAAGACAGTGATGTGACGAAATCGCTGGTGCCGGAGTCAGACGGGGCGTACCATGTTCGACCGGGTGAGAGTATTCAGGCTGCAATCGAGGCGGCAGCTACCGACGAATCGGTTTCTGTTGTCAAGGTCCATGAAGGGACGTATCGACCATCGAAGCTTGGGCAAGCATTTATTTGGTTCAACAAGAAACACGACGGTGTGACGCTGGAAGCGGTCGGCGACGTTACTCTGACCGCAGCGAACGAAGACATCAGCGTGATCACCAGTGCTTCGCACCCCGCTATCGTGAATCACGTTATCTACATTGGCGATGGAGTCACCGCTGCCACTAAGATTACCGGTTTTCGCATTACGGGAGCGAACGGGATGTTTACACGAGATGGTGTGGATGTCATCGAACCGGAGATGCGAGAGGATTTACGTCCGGGCCACTTTTTCTTTAGCGATGGTGGTGCCGTTAAAATCTTTGGGAACGCATCGCCCGTATTATCCAATTTGGAGATTTACGAAAACGAAGTCTATCTTTGCGGTGGTGGGATTTCTGTCGAGCAGCGAAGTGTTGGAACGGATTATGTCACAATCCGAAATTGCGTTTTTCGCGGCAACCGTTCGCCGGCAACCGGGTCTGCGATCGATCTACTTGAGGGTAGCAAAGGTCGAATTGAAAACTGTTTGTTCATTGATAACGTCGGAAACTATGGGATGGCTGATATTTCGCAGTCGATCGGCCTGACATACAAGCCAGAGCATGGTTGCGGCGCTCTGACGGTTTTTCCCAAGTCGACTGCCATCGTCACCAACTGTACATTTACAAACAATTGGAACGGCGTTGATGACGACGGAATCGAAAGCCGCTATAAAGATTGCATCTTTTGGAAAAATACTAACGGCGACGGCTCGCGTGCTGGTGCCCCATTTGAAATGGATGTCAACGGCACAACGAATGTTGAGGGTTGCACGATTTTTGGAGGAATTGCGGACCTGAAAAAGACTGTTGATACGGCCTTAAACAAATTCGATGATGTTGACCCCAATTTCGACGAGTCGTTTGTACCTAGATCTATTAAACATCAAATGGTCGGATACCGTCCGACAGGATACCAAAAATGAAGTTCTTTCAATCGATCCCCAAATCTTTATTGACTCTGGCTGTCTTTTGGCCGTTGGTTTCAGTCGGTTGCAACTCGAAACCTGAGAAAGCGGTTCAGAAGGGGAATGAAAAGGTTGCCCAAAAAGAAGGAAAATCCAAGATTAGCGCCACTGATTTTGACGTCCCTGAAATCGCACCCGTGCTGGGGAGTGTCCCGGATTTTAAACTGACGGATCAGAATGGCCAAAGCTATGGCTCAGAAGACTTGAAGGGGAACGTCTGGATCGCGAATTTTATTTTTACCTCATGTAAATCTACTTGCCCCGAACAAACGCAGAAGCTGAAGGAATTTCAAGACAAGCTTTTAGCGCGAGAAAAAGCGTCTCCCAATAGTTGGGATGGAATTCGGCTGGTGAGTTTTACCGTTGATCCAAACACTGATACACCAGAGGTGCTGAAAAAGTATGCGGAATCCAACGGCGTGGATTCGCATTGGAAGTTTTTGACCGGTAGTCGTGACGATTTATGGAGCCTTTGCGAAAAGGGGTTTATGTTACCCGTTGCCGAAAACAAAGAAGACACCGCAATGCCAATTGCACATTCTTCGCGATTTGTGGTGGTTGATCGTATGATGCAAATTCGAGGATTTTTTGATGGAACCGACGTCGCCGAAATCCGGAAAATGGAACGTGCGTTTTTTCATGTTGAACCGGAAATGTCTCCGCCCTCATACGCGGCAGAAATTTTCGCGGGACAGGACAACATCACGCATCTTGCCGGTCCACCGGAGGTTGCAACGACGCATTGGATGAAAGAGCGACAAGTTCAGCAGTTGGCCACAAAAGATTCAATTCAATCGTTTGTTGACTTTCAGTTCCAGGACAAGCGAATTGAGAGTGGCATTTCTTACAATCCGCAAATTGTTGATGAGCAGCGATGGCGAATGCAAGTGAATCACTACGATCACGGAAACGGAGTTAGTATCGCGGATGTTGATGGGGACGGTCGATTCGATCTTTACTTTACCAGCCAAGCAACGCGAAACGAACTTTGGCGTAACCTTGGCGGGGGTGAATTCGAGGATGTCACAGAATCTGCGGGTGTCAGCGTGGAAGGGAAGGTCTCGGTTTCAGCATCCTTCGCGGATATTGACAACGATGGTGATGCCGATTTGTTCGTAACCACGACGCGCGGCGGCAATCATTTATTTCTCAATGATGGCAACGGAAAGTTTACTGATGTCACAGAAGGATCCGGCCTCGATTATTTGGGGCACAGTTCCGGCGCGGTATTCTTCGATTACGATCGCGATGGAAAACTTGATCTGTTCGTGACCAACGTCGGTAAATTTTCGACCCAAGAACATGAATTAGTCCGGCACGATCAGACGTCCGCACTGCCCGAAGACGATCAGATTAAGTATTACCTGGGTGTGAAAAACGCGTTCCTCGGGCATCTAAACGAAGATTTTGACGAGCCGAGTCTTTTGTATCACAACGAAGGTGGCGGGAAATTTAAAGAGGTTACCCAAGCCATGAATGTTAAAGGTAAGGCATGGTCAGGTGATGCGACTCCGATGGATGCCAACGGAGATGGATGGATCGATCTTTATGTATTGAGCATGCAAGGTCACGACGAATATTACGAAAATATAGAAGGCAAACGATTCGAAAATAAAACGGATGAGGTGTTTAAGAAAACGCCTTGGGGGGCAATGGGCGTGAAGGCGTTTGATTTCAATAATGATTTGAACATCGATCTCTTCTTGACCGATATGCATTCCGACATGGCCGAAGATGTTACGCCAGATCGGGAAAAAAACAAATCGAATGTCGAGGCGTTTGGCGAGGAAGTTTTAAGGAGCAATGGAAAGAGCATTTACGGTAATGCATTTTTTAAAGGTGATGGCGAAGGTAATTTTTCAGAGGTCTCCGATGCCATTGGGGCTGAGAATTATTGGCCCTGGGGACTCTCGATCGCCGATTTGAATGCCGACGGCTATCAGGATGCTTTTGTGGCCTCCAGTATGTGTTTCCCCTATCGTTACGGGGTCAACTCAGTTTTGATTAACGAAGGCGGTAAAAAGTTTGCAGATGCAGAGTTCATTGTTGGTGTGGAGCCACGACCGGATGGCCGAACGATCAAGCCGTGGTTTGAATTAGATGCAGACGGAATCGACAAAAGCCATCCCTATTGCAAAGATCGAACGGGAAAAGTCATCGTGTGGTCGGCATTGGGAACGCGTTCCTCGGCCATCTTTGACTTGGATGACGATGGAGATCTCGATATTGTCACCAGTGAATTTAACTCAAAGCCCATGGTCTTGCTCAGCAATCTTAGCGAAAAGAAAACGGTCAACTTCTTGAAGATCAGGTTGAAAGGAAGTGATTCAAACCGTGACGCACTTGGTGCGAAAGTCGTTTTGAAAATGGGGGACAAAAAAATAATGCAAGTTTATGATGGTGTCTCCGGCTATCTTTCGCACAGCCTCTACCCGCTTTATTTCGGCTTGGGAGAAGCAGTCGAGGTTGATGAAATTGCCGTAACTTGGCCGAACGGAAAGTTGGAAGTCATGCCCGGCCCTTTCAAGTCAAATCAGATGCTTGAATTCGACGAGGGAGAATGAATACCGAAATGCAAAGTCATTTTTCATGATGCAGCGGCATTCACGCATTGTTTCCACGGGACGGTTCGTTCCCTCGTATCGGCAAGCAAACTCGGAAGTCGAATCCAACTGTGATTTAGAGAGCGGTTGGATCAAAAGGCGAACCGGAATCGATGCTCGTCCAATCGCGGACTCAAGTCACGCGGTTTCGGATCTCGCTGTTGCTGCCGGCTCCATAGCATTGCAACGATTTTGGGAACAAGATCGTACAATCGAGTTGGTGCAAAGTGATCTTGTCGAGATGGCCCCAGAAATTGGGATGCTCATTCTTGCCACCAGCACGCCTGATTTTCTCTTACCGCCTACCGCCCCGGATGTTGCAAGCCAGCTTGGACTGGGTACCGTCCCCGCATTTGATATAGCTGTTGCTTGCAGCGGATTTCTCTATGCATTGCAATTGGCGGATCATTTTTGCAAGGCCGAGTCAAAATCAGTTTTGGTGATTGCCGCAAATGTGCTCTCGCGGCGAGTGTCACCGACCGATCCAGCATCCGCAGCAATCTTTGCCGACGGAGCCGGAGCGATTGTTGTTTCGCCCAGCGATTCGGAGGGCATTATGGCGATGAAGTTGGAAAGCGACGGCACCGGTTCCTCGCACTTAAAAATCCCTGAAGGAGGATCGCGTTTCCCATTCAATAAAGAAACGTTCGCCAAGGGGCGGCATTTGATGGGTGTTGAAAACGGGATGGCTGTTTTCCGCTATGCCGTCGAATCAATGGCGAGACTGGGGCAGGAAGTGATGGATGCCGAAAATTTAACAAGTGCCGACATTGATTTTTGGATTCCGCATCAGGCCAACCGTCGGATTATCGAATCCGTTCAATCACGGTTGGGCCTTCGGGATGGAAAGGTCGGAATTACGATTGAAAAATTTGCAAATAGCTCCGCGGCAACGATCCCCATCGCGTTGGATTACTTTTTCGAAAAAGGGAAAGTAAAACGGGGTGATAAAGTTCTGCTTACCGCCGCGGCCGCAGGACTGACGAGCGGAGCAGCCGTCATCAAGCTTTAAGCCACGAGTTTTAAGTCACGAGTTTTAAGTCACGAGTTTTAAGTCACGAGTTTTAAGTCACGAGTTTTAAGTCACGAGTTTTAAGTCACGAGCTTTGGCTGACTTTTGATGCCGCTTTCACCTCGCTGAATGTTGTTTCAATTCACTATTCCGCGATATGGAGTGAACCTATAATTTCCCGGCCAACGCCCAGCCATTCTTTCGAAAGTTCTTCGGTGACATTAAAGCTTACGATCAGCGTGCGATTTGCCAATGAGGTTGCGACCATCATGTTATGAATGTTTGTGTCGACTGCGGGCGATTGAAACTCCAGTTGCACCCATCTTCGTCCATTGTGAATCTGAAAACCGCTGAACATCCATTTTGCATTCGGAACTTGCTGACGGATCGTTGGATCGAGTGTTCTGTGAAACGCGTCAAGGTTGTCTTGATTCAATGGGCTCTTCGTATGGTTGATGGCGATGCTGATTGTTCCGTTTGGATTTGAATAGACGGTGGTGGGTCGATTAGCAGCGGGATATTTCGTTGCCAACATTTCCTGGTTCATTTGCTTAAACCCTTTCGGCAAAAGCAATGCAAGTTTCCCGTTAAGTAGCGTTTTGGGCTCCAGCGTTATCGAGTCAACGGTTTTACCTTTCGGCATTATTGCCGATGACGCAGTTTGCGAATTATTCGAATCGATTGAAGAAGGTTTGTTTTTGCTAGATCCGCTGCATCCGGTCGAGACGACGATCAAAATGGAGACGACGAGAAATAACTTGTTCATTATTAACCCTCATTTGAATGGTGAAGTGTGTTGCACATAATCTTGACTCTAGATTTATTCAACAATTGTCGTCTGAGGCAAGTGTAGCGAAAGTGGATCGAATCGATTTTCCCCTTCGTTGTCGCGCACCGCATTTTGTTCTAAGTTGCTACTTTGTTGAAAATTTATTGGTGTATTGATGACTGTGACATGGATTGAGGAAGCGAACGAAAAGGGGACGGAATTTCCAATCGATAACCTTCCTTATTGTGTTTTTTCGACGAACGATCAATCTCAGCGTATCGGTGTTCGGATTGGCGATTCACTTGTCGATTTGAAGCGGTTAGCTTCTGGAAAGTTATTGCCATTTCATGCCGAGCTTTCGCAACCGGTTCTCAATGGGGTGATGAGCCTATCGAAGTCAGATCGGGTTCAATTGCGAAATCAAATAGAGGGTCTGCTGGAGGATAAGTCGGGCAAACTCCGTGACAATAATGAGTTGCGAGCTGAGGCTGTTTCCTGCATTTCAGAAGTTTACTTCCATCTGCCGGCGATGATCGGTGACTATACGGACTTTTACGCGTCAATTTATCATGCGACGAATGTTGGCGCAATGTTTCGTCCGGAAAATCCATTGTTGCCGAATTATCAACACTTACCGGTTGGTTACCACGGGCGCGCTTCAAGCGTCGTGATTTCTGGTAGTCGGATTATACGCCCGAATGGGCAGCTTTCACCTCCGGACGGGGGGGGGAATCCAACGTTCGGTCCAAGCCAGCGGCTCGACTACGAATTGGAATTGGGAGCGTTTGTTGCGATGGGGAACCATTTGGGGGAACCGATTCCAATTGACGAAGCCGAAGATCACCTGTTTGGATTTTGCTTGCTGAACGATTGGTCGGCACGAGACATCCAAAAATGGGAATACCAACCGCTTGGTCCATTCCTTGGAAAGTCATTCGCGACATCGGTGTCCCCTTATGTAGTAACCGCCGAAGCAATGGAGTCGTTCCGCGCCGCGGCAATTGACCGTTCGGAGATACCAATCCCATTGTTGCAACAATCGACACCACCGGACTTGCTTCCTTATCTTGATTCAGAAGCAAACCGAGCTGGAGGCGGACTGGACATACGAATGGAAGTGTTTGTGCAATCCTCAAAGATGCGAGAAAAAGATCTGCCGCCATTTAAAATCAGTGACGGTAACTTCAAGGAGATGTATTGGACGGTCGCCCAGATGTTGACTCATCATGCGTCCAACGGTTGCAATATGCGTCCCGGGGATTTGCTTGGTAGCGGTACGGTAAGCGGATTCGAGAAGACGTCACGTGGTTGTTTATTGGAAAGAAATTGGCAGGGGGATTTCGAGCAACCGGTTTCTGGATCGAATCGAATTCTTTTAGAGTTTCCCAATGGTGAAAGTCGCGATTTTCTTGAGCATGGTGACGAAATTATCTTCCGTGGGTTTGCAGAGAATGACGACGGCCAGCAAATTGGTTTTGGTGAATGTCGTGGTGTGGTATCGTAATTTCGACGATTTGATTGATAGAACTTGCTTTGGTTTCAGTGAGTGTCGAGGTCAATCAAGCATTGGAAAACCGCACGGAAAATTGCCTTCTGACAGTAGTGAACCGCAGTTTTCAATATCACCTTCCAGGCTTTAGTCCTGTTGATTCGTCAAATGGTGGGGCTCGCTCTTTTTACGCTTTTCTCTCGCCTGTCCAAGGTACTCACGGATCATCGCTTACTGTGCGATGCACGACTAACATGAGGTAAACCGGGATGGCTGTCACAGACTTCGAAGACTCCTGCCGATTTGGTGCGTTTAAAATCGAGGCTATCGGCCGAGCAATTCAATTGGGTGTTTGCAACTCTAAAGCACCTAAGATCAAGAGCTGCTTGCCGACGAAATCATGGCGTACGGCGTGGGGTATAGTTCGACTGTCAGATCCGCGATTTTTGTCTGACCAATGGATGCTCAAGACTGCAATTTCGTCTCGATTGTGCTATCTGTTGAACATGGGGGTGGGTGACCCTTTGTTGATTTGAATCGACCGAACGGGGTTTAGCAACTTGCTCGGTGATGGCCGGTTGCTTGATGTGGAATGGTGGATTTCATTTGCGAAAACTGCTGTTGGCGATCGGGGAGCACACCATGGTTTTTCAGGAATTAGTCGTTGTTCTGTTGGTATAAAACGGTCAATATTTCAAGCTCGCGTTCAACAATTTGCGCAATCACAGTTGGATAAGCTTTGACTCGTCGTTCCATTAGATTCGAAAGTTTCAACATTGATTCGCCCGACGCACCCGTTTGCTTTTTCGGAGTTGAAAGGGATTTTAAGCAGGAAAGCATCACGTCTTGCATCAAAGAGAATCGAGTCAATGGATCGTTCCCTAGCGTATCAACAATTTCCGATTGAAGATCGGCTACCGATTTGTCTTTTTCCAGTTTTTTTAGAGACAGTTGATTCTTGTAATCGCTGATGATCAGTTCCAGAATGGCATCAAGATTGTCGGCTGCGATCGATTGTGTTGACAGGCCCATGGCATTGGCGCGTAGCGAATAAAGGATTCCCAAGGACTTTTTCAACGTGACGAGTGGGTCTGATTTTTTTTGTTTTGTGACTTCACCCACGTAGGCTCTTGCCTGTGCTTCTTGCAAAAGCAACCTACTTAATCGTTCAGCCCAGTCCGCTTCGTCAATTTTAATGTCACGATTCATCAATCGACTACAGACTTCGACTGCACGCTCTCGTTGGTAGTCCTCTATCAACAACTGGTCGGCAATCGCGACAAACAATCTATTCCATCCACGAAACTCTGGGATGACTTGATCGACTTCCGCAGCTTCGGCATCATTTTTTTTCGTCAAAAGGTAATCCGCCAAAATAGTAGATTCAGCGCCAGCAAGTGCATCAATCGTTGACGCTAGCGTGGCAATCCGTTTGATTTGGGCAATTCTAGCCGGCGGTTTCAACCGTTTAAATTGGTTCAGAATGCGAAGCGAGTCCTGCAGTTCCTGACGTCGGTTTCGCATGTCTCCGATATCAGGCCTTAATGTATCTCCGCCTAAATTGTTGACCTTGTCACCACCTGAATCTGAGTCATCATCGCCTTGCAACTGGGCGACGTAAGTTGCTGAATTTAAGTTAGGGAAACCGATGTCGATCAGCTTGTGAAAATCGCTGGGTTCGGGGTTGCCTTCAAGCATCACCAAAGTTGTAACGTAGGTCGCTTCGGCCCAAATCTGAGCAAGTTCGGGGGTGCCCAAGTTGGTAGGTTTTAACGTCCATTTGTTTGCAAATCGATTGATCACAACATCTAACAGTTCACGTTTAGGAGTCGCTGCCAATTTCGCCGCCATGGTGTCCAGCTCAAAATAGCGACGTAATTCGGTAGCGGTTTCGGCAATCGTGCCTGGATCGCCGCCAAACCCAGCTCGGCGATGCAAACGACTCTGCAAGAAGCTTTGAAGAGCCTCGTCGTCTGACGTTTCCATCAGATCAATAAAGAAGCTGAGCTGTGTCACGGTTGAATCAGCGATCGTGCTATCGATCATCGTCGCACAATTGGTCCAGTTTTCTGACTCGAATCGCAGAAACGAAACAAGAAACAAATACCTGAATTGTTGGATTTTTTCTTCGCTGATCGCTTCGTACGAAAGTTCTGTGAGCTTTGCAAAAATATCTGGGGAGGCAACCGGAAATGCCGAGCCAATGTCGATTAAATGTGCAAAATACTTTTCAAGTAATGCGTTACGTTGTTTTTGGAGGCGATTTTCTTCGGACAGAAACAGATCCAACTTTCGATCGCATGTCTCGGTCATCATCTTTTGAATCGCCATGGATTTATCATCCGCAAGCGATTCATCACTGATGATTTCGTTGACCAGTTCTAAAGCCCAAAATGACTTTGAAAAAAAACCAGATTGATCCGGAATCGATCCATTGGGAATCTTTATTGCGTTAGCGAATCCGCTTAGCATTCCCTCAATTGCTTCCATTTCTGGATCTGCCTTAAAAAGTGCAGGTAATAAGAGCTGGATCCGTTCTCGGATGCTTTGAGAGTTCAATTGCCCTTCATCAAGCCTCAACAAATCTTGATACAGCTTTGCCCTGTTCGTGGGTGAGGCACCTTTCATTCGATCATGGACTTCTGAAAAACCATTCACTCGCAATCTTGTTTTTTGCAATAGAACTTTTAGGTCGTCGTCCCACCAATCCGGAGATTTGGGTTCTCGCTCTCCAGCCGATATTTTCTTCGAAACTGAATCTTTTTCGTTCTTTTGCTTTGCAGTCGTTTCGGTTTCGTTTTTTCTTGGCTGCAGCTGAGTGTACACAAACAGACCGAAACCAAGAAAAACCACGATGCAGGCGGCGACCACCCACAGGCGGTCTGTGAACTTTCGTTCGTTTCTCACCTGTTGGAAGTTGAATTGGAGGTGCCGCTGGATCATCGACTTCACTTGATCTGATGCGATCCCCAACCGTTTCGCGTTTTTCAATAGGCGTTCTTTTTTTTCGCCAGTAATCCACGTCTCTTCGCCAATCACCTCGGCAATTTCCTGTTCGACATGCCGTTCCGCTGCGTTCAATGAGACGCGTGGGATGCTGACTTCATCGGCAATTTGTCGAACGATTCGCCGGGCCTGAACCTCTGATAACTGGTACTTGCGGACGCCGATTGAAATCGCTTTTTCTTCGATTTTTGTGGTGAGAATACCACCGGGGATTTCCGAGATTTTTTCACGCATAATCGTTGCATAATTCGATTCATACGTTGAGACTTCGCTGCCTTGAACGGGCGGAGCACCATGCAAAATCTGAATGGCTTGATCAATCACTGCAGCGGGGATTTTCATTTGGCGCCCGATCGCCTGAATCTTCATGCGGCTTTTTTGATTGAGGCCCCGTTCCTTCGCAAGAATTGGCCGCGCGTTTTCCAGCAGCGATTCCAATAGCGGATCGACCTGATCAGAATTTGGAGGTTTGGGTGGAAGGGGGGCCGGCATGGATTTTTCTTACTATTCGATTTCCAACTGCGTTTGCAATTGCAAGAACTTTTCTTTCCAGTCA
>Ga0115566_10004645_pt1 | contig 10895 bp, 8 predicted proteins | sample COGITO_mtgs_1204_3_FD_87173 | JGI IMG/M metagenome (GOLD analysis project Ga0115566, IMG submission 87173) | Pelagic marine microbial communities from North Sea - COGITO_mtgs_120405 | ecosystem: Environmental > Aquatic > Marine > Epipelagic | place: Germany:Helgoland, sampling site Kabeltonne...
GGCGCAGCAGGTAATTGGAGAGCAACAGCTACTCGTACGACTACAACTGACATTACTACTGTAACTACAAGAACTGCCGTTGCACGAGTTGCATCTTTCTCCACTATTCGAAGCGTCGTAGGTGATAGAGTAGTCGATGTTGCAATGATACCGTTTATGAGATCTCGACGAGTCAGCTTTAGAGCCGAAGGGTTAAAGCCAAATCACAGAATGTTCCCATTTTTTGATGGAGTAGGCGTCGATAATTGGGTTAGATCCGGTAGCTTTACTCGAATTTCTGCAACAGACAATGAAGCAGGCAATAGGTATGATAGAAACACCGGTCATCCTGATGGCGGCGGAACATCTTTGTTTACTGATAATGAAGGTAAAGTAGAAGGCGAATTCTTTATTCCGAATACTGATACAGAACGATTCCGTACTGGTGTGAGAGAATTCAAGCTGCTTGATATTTCAGGTAATAATGAAGAAAACGCAACGTCTATGGCAATTGCAGCGTACGTAGCTCAAGGTGTTTTAGAAACACGACAACGCACTGTCAGATCTACTCGAGTTAGAAATGTTGCAACAAGTACGGTTAGCAACTCTAGTTCTAGCGTAACAGGATCAAGAACAGGTATATCAGTTACTTCTTGGAATGTCGCTACAGGCGAACGTCGAGTTAATGGTGTAGTCGTTACTCCGCCTCGTACAATAAGACAAGCTGATCCTCTTGCTCAGACATTCTTTGTAAGCGATCAAGATGGTGTGTTTATTACCAGTGTAGATATTTACTTTAACTCAAAAGACGATATTATTCCGGCACAACTTCAGTTGCGTCCAACGGTTAATGGCGTTCCTGCTTCTGACGAAATCATGCCAGGTTCAGTGGTATTTAAATCTCCTTCAAATATTAATGTGTCTGATGATGCTACAGCAGTAACAACATTCACATTCGAAGAGCCTGTCTTCCTAATGCCATACGAAGAATATTCAGTAGTTCTTCTTTCTGAATGTGATAGCTATAACGTCTATATCGCAGAAACAGAAGAATTTATTCTTAATTCTACTGAAAAACGTATTACATCTCAGCCTGCAATGGGATCATTGTTTAAGTCACAAAACGGTTCAACATGGGAACCGGATCAAGCAAAAGATCTTATGTTTAAAATCAAGAGAGCTAAATTCTCAACTGATAATGCAGAAATTATTATGAGAAACGGTACCGTTCCGTTGCGCCTGCTTAACGTAGATCCTATCTCTGCAGTAAGCGGAGATGCTACATTAACAATTAATCATGAAGATCATGGATTTGTTGCTGGAGACGACGTTAAGATTTATGGTTTTGATTCAGCTCTTACTTATGCAGGACTTGACGGCACTGATATTTTAGGAACAAGAGAAATCACATCGGTTGATCATGACAACTTTACGGTTGAAGCTAGTGGCAATGCTACATTAACAAAATCAATTGGAGGGTTTGCAGTTCTAAATAGCCAAAACATTCCATTCGAAGAAGTTTGGCCGTATCTTGAAACTAATCTTCCGCAGTCTACGTCTTTAGCTGTATCAGGTAAATTTATGACAGGTAAGTCCATTGCCGGTTCTGAGACTGCATATAGTCAAGATTTAGCTTATTCTCCTTTAGCGCTTCGTAATAGAAATATTTTCAATGCGCCTAGAGTTATCGCTTCAGATTATATTGAAACTGCAAATCTAGCATCCGGAGAAAAATCAGCAACTATCAAAGTTGATTTAGAAACAGCGTCCGAATATGTATCACCGGTTGTTGATATGCAACGTGCTGCTCTTTGGTTGACGCACAATAGAATTGATAATCCAGATTCTGATGGATCCTCTTTAACAAATATTAATACTCCGTTAAACTTCATTGCAGAAACAGACAAAACTGGTGGCACTATAATATCGAAACATATCACAAGACCTGTAACTTTAGCAGAAGCTTCTGTTGGTCTTAAAATTATTCTTGGTGCCAACCGTCCATCAGTTGCAAATTTTGAAATGTATTATAAAGCAATTAGTGATGACGCTAGATTTGAAGATGTTGACTGGGTAGAAGTTAAGCGGGAAGTTAATCTTCCTTCTGATGAAAATCCAGCAATTTTCAGAGATTACCAATTTATTGTTGGTGGTCAAGGTGGATTGGCAGTACCATTTAACAGATTTATTATTAAACTTGTAATGACATCTACTAATAATGCAAGAGTTCCAACATTTAAGGACCTAAGAGTAATAGCTTTGGCAGTTTAAAATGAAAGATAAATATCAGAAAGTACAGGGTACAGAATCGTTTTTTCGAGACCCTAATAATGGTGCAATAGTGAATGTAAATGCTGAAGAAATTAAAAGAGCTAGACAACTCAAGGCTGAAAGAAAAAAGAAAGCCTTAGAGTTTGAATTAGTAAAAGACGATGTTGATAATATAAAAAAAGATATGGCCGATATTAAGGGGCTGTTGCAAAGATTGGTAGAAAACAATGGCTAGAATTTATGTCGATCTAAATGACTTAGTTAGCGCATGGAGAGAAAAGTTTAACGACTTAAGTTATAAAGTCGGAGACTTGGATCTTCTTACAACTACTGGAGATTCCGACCTTGTAGAATCTATTAATGAATTAGATTCTGATTTAGGCTTGTTACAAACTCAGGTTGATGCAATTGCAACTTTGGATTCAGCGCAAACCATTTCTTTAATTGGCGGCACGTTTCCAGTTAATACTTCAGATATCGCAAACGGTGCAGTTGTAGCAGCTAAAATTGGTGATGATGAAGTTGGGAGTGAACATCTTAGAAACCTGCAAACATTAATAATCTATGACTCATCAGGAGTGGCTTTAAAGACACTTTATTCAGCTGGAACTTAATTATGGCAGTTGTAAAGCCTTTAAAGAGAGTCGGCAGCGATTTAAGAGTTATGTCCGCTGCCGAAGTTACAAACATTATTGATGAAATAATTCGCATATATGGCAATGATCCTGGTGTTTCGCTTGAAGTAACAGACGATTCTCCTGATGGATCACTTTTTGAATTTAAACTAGGCACTCTTATTGATAGAAGATTGCGTGCTAGTACAGCGATTTCGCGGTCAAGTGGTGCATATTCAAACCCATCTGGACTTACTTCAGTTCCAACGTATAATGCTGTAAATTATATTAGAGTGTTAACCGAGTTGAACTGGCGCTCATCTTTTCCCTATAAAGATCGCTCTGGTAGTACGTATGCAAATCACTCGTATCCGCTATTTTACGATGAAGATAATAATTACATTAAAGCTATGTCATGGATTGACATAAGAGATACGTTTATACAACCAGCTATTGAAAGATTGGTTTCTTCTACAACAGTACCTGCTGATAATGCAGGTACTTACTTTGTGTCTACGTCTTTATCAGAATCAGACGCTACACTTATGTCGTCAACTCCTATTGCTATAGATACTACTGAAGACATAAATGCATTTAGTGTAGGAGATTTACCTGAAGCTCTCGATCAAGTAAATGTAGTTTCTCAAACTGAATTCTATTTGCACAGAGTTAATGCGGTATCTCATGTAGATTTTAATTTGCCTGTTGTATCATGGTCTATCGACGATCACATAAAAACAATAGATAGAGATGTTTTTAGAGATATGTTAAAAGATCTTATAAAATATTGGTCAGTAGATCCCGCTAATGTATGGGATAAAGCAATACGCTATCAATTTGGAACGTCATCTTATCTTAGCGGTTTTGATTTTAATACAAGAGGTACTGGTATAACTGATACATATGTTTTGAACTATATTGAAAGACAAGATCAAAACGCGCCAGATCCAAATGCTAGTATATACTATGCACAAAATGTTCCTACCGGAACACCATCTATAGAGTCTACCAATTTTTTAGGAATAGGTAATACTTAATGAAAGGTTTATTATGGCAAGATTTTCTAACAAGATCCAAGATGTTAAATTTGTAGATCAAAAAGAAAAAACTATTGAGATTCTATATGGAATAGATGATCAAACGCATTCTTATATTCTAGAATTAAATTATAATAACCAAGATTTCTTAGATCTCTTGGATGAGTTTACTATTGAAAATATTCAAGATAGAACAAAAAATTATTATAGCTCTCTAGAAAATCGTAAAAATAGAACCCTTCATGATGCAGCAAAGTCCATGTTCGATGAATGGGTAATAAATGCTCAAATTGAATTAGACAAGCAAGACGAAGAACGTTATAAGCTTTTCGAAAAATACAAAGAAAAAGAACTTAAAATTTTACAAGCTGAACTCGATGAACAAGTGTCATATAGAGTTTCTGAAGGATTTAAAGGCGTTGACAAATACAAAGAAGAACAACTAAGTATTCTTCAAGCAGAAGTTGATGAACAAATAGAAAAGCGTTATAAAGAAGCTGATGCCTATAAGCAAGAACAACTAAACACTCTCCAATCTGAAGTTGATTTACAGATTGAAGAACGTTATAAAGAAGCTGATGCCTATAAGCAAGAACAACTAGATGCACTGCAATCTGAAGTTGATTTGCAGATTGAAGAACGTTATAAAGAAGTAGAGTTGTACAAAAAAGAACAATTAGAAGTTCTACAACAAGAGCTTGATGAACAAGTAGAACGTAGAGTTTCTGAAGGGTTTAAAGATGTTGATGAATATCGCGACTCTCAACTGAAAATTCTACAATCAGAATTAGATGTTCAAGTTGAGGAAAGATATAAGCAGGCGGATGCTTATAAAACAGAACAACTAAGTATATTGCAGTCAGAATTAGATGTAGAGTTTCAAAAGCGATATGATGAAGTAGAAGATTACAAAAGTGAAGAAATAAAAAATATAAAACAAAACTTTATGGATAAATTTAAATTAGGCTCTAGTTCTACTGAAGAAAAAATTAATCCTGAAAATGTTGCTAAATACCTAGTAACTAATAAAGAAGATGAAGATACTGTATTTAAAACTAAATTGGAAATCTTTAATTTACCTGAAGTAAAAAATCATAAAGACCGTAAACTAAAAATGAAAGTACGTAAAGCAAAAAGTATACCTGAATTATTTGCAGCATATTATGACATACAACATAATCACGGTTAAATTTGGAACTAAATACGATTCTGAATTTGTAAATAAAATATATTCGGCAATCGGATATTTTTCTCGTTCATATTACACTACATCGCAATATCAGTTTTATTGTTATACAGATAATCCTGAGGGTTTGCACCCTAGCATAAAAGTAATCAATGAAAAGAAAGATCCCACGTTAAAAGGCGTTTGGAATAAACTTAGACTGTTTGATCCGGATATGCCTTTTAGCGGTAATACTATTTATTTAGACTTAGATGTTGCAGTGAATAATTGCATTTTTAAGGCTCTTGAGCTTCACGATTGGGATATGCTTAGTTTATGCGCAGCGCCTTGGAAAGATAATAAAAAAAGATATGGTCGACTATCTAGCTACGACGTAAACATTCATAGTTCTATTATGACATGGACTGCTGGAAGACATCACGATATATGGGAACACTTTAACACAGGATTTCGTGACTACTATATGAGAAAATATTCTGGAGGTATGGATAGATTTTTAGCCCATGAAGATTTTAAATTTAAAACTTTACCACCTTCATTTGTACAATCAAAAAAACATGAAGACCCATGGGGTGCCACAGTGACTACGTATGAGGAATTGGATGTACGACTCGAAGATCTTATATAGAACTATAAAATTAAGTGAAGAAATTTATGACGAATCTATGTACGGAATCGACGATCTTTACAGAATTAAGGATTTATCTCATTCAGTAGACGATAATCATTGGATTGGTAAACAATTATTAGCTGAAAAGCTTTATGAGTTATATAATCATGACGCCGGTAAATTATTAGTGCTCGGCGGGTGGTATGGGATGATGGCTTATCAATTACGTAAACAGTGGCCGGAAAAACAAATGAATATAGAATCTACTGATATGGATCCTATGTGTGAAGAATATGGATATAAACTATTTCATGATTATGACATAGGGTTCTCCACCCTCAACATAAATGACTCTTTTATTATACCACAATATACAGGGATTGTAAACACCTCTTGTGAGCATATGGAGCAAAAAGATTTAAATAATATTATTAAATCTAAAGATCCTGACTGTTGGGTTGCATTTCAATCTAACGATTATGTAGATCTAGATTCACATGTTAATTGCTATCCTACAGCCGAGTTATTTGCAGATAGTTTAGATCTTAATTGGGTGGCTGATATTGATACAATAGACTTAGGTGATTTTAAGAGGTTTACTGTCATTGGAAAATAAAGTAGTATTCAGTATTTTTATTGATATTCCAGAAGACCGTTTAGATAATCCTGGATGGTACGATCAAGGTAAACAAGTTATAACAGACAAAAGTAAGCAAACAAAACTTGCATTGCTTAATAATGCTGAATTAGTAACTGAACGCCAAAAGCAATATGCAAATGATATTGGTGCTGACTATATACTATTTGAATATGATAGTACATATAAAAAGTTCTTTAATGAAATAAAAAATAGGTTTACAGAGATCTCAGAGTATGATATAGTAAACTTCTATAAACATCGCGTTATGCGAGATATGGCGGACCAGTACGAGTACGTCTGCTACTTAGATTTCGATGTTGTACCAAATACTACTGACTGTATTTTTGAAGCGCATAACGTCGATACAATGATGGCTGTTGCAGAATCTAATCGCCTCGCAATTCGCGGTAAAGTCATGAAAGCAAAGGATTACAATCTTTGCATTCGTAATCCTGCCACAAAATATTGGAACACCCATGCCATGTTGATGGAAGAAGGCTTTGATCCTGAAAATAATGTATTCAATACAGGAATTATGGCAGCGTCGTCAGAGGTAATTAAGCAACTAGATTATTTTAAAAACTTTGATTATATTATTAATCTTATGACTGAAGTAAAACATGACGAGTATTCTCTCTATCCTGAAAATATTCAACGTGTATTTAATTATGATAATGAGACCGTGTTTTCATTTTGGGTTAAGTCACGAGAAATACAAATTCAATATATGAAAAAAGAATGGCATTGGCTTGTCGACGAGTTAGTTTCAGATCCAAATCAAATGGATCCAAAAGCTAAACTTTATCACTTCATCAATAAGAAAATGGAGTGGATAAGAGATATAAATAAGAACAAATAACCTAAGAGTGTTTGTTACATGGCCCAATATGAAGAACTGTCAATAGACAAAGGATCTGACATTACCCTGAAACTCGAGTTAGAGGATAATCAGGGTAACGAAAAAGATCTTACGAACCATACTGTTGCTGGCAAGTTAAAGAAAAGTTATAATACTTCTGACAGCGAGGCGGTTTCATTTACTACAGAAGTTGAAGCTCCTGCTACTGCAGGTGTTGTTAACCTTACTTTGAGTAATACGCAAACTAGCACTCTCAAGGCTGGTAGATATGTATATGATGTAGAGATTTCTTTCGTTGATAGTGATGCAAGTACAGTGGTTGAAAGAATCCTTGAAGGCTCAATTACCGTTACGCCTAGCGTAACATAACCTTAAGGAATTCACATGCGCGTTGTTGTTGGTCAAAACACAATCGTAAAAAAGATAACTGTTGGAACTCCTTTACGGGTTGGATCCGCAGCTAACGGATCACTAACTGGTTTAGATGATGTTAATGGCTCAGTTAATCTTTCTGACGGTACAATTCTACAATATGACAGTGCATCTGGAAAATTCCTGCATGTTAGTGCTGCATCAATTACTGGCAGCGGGCTTACTGTACAAGATTCTGGCGGACTAGGATCTCTTGCTTATGATTCAAATTTAGCAATACTTACATACGAAGGTCCTTCTTCCGATAGTATTCATTCGCTGTTTAATGCAACGTACGATTCATCTTCATTAGGAACTTTATCTTATACTGATGGTACTGTTAGACTTGAAGGTCCAACACAATCGCAGATTAGAGCACTGTTCAGTGCTGGAAACGATTTAACATATAACGCAGTAACTGGTGAATTTTCTGTAAATGTACCAGATACATCTGCAGCATTCGATTCTAATTTTGCATTAAAAACTACAGATGATCTAACTGAAGGTTCTAGTCTTTATTTTACTGATTCCCGCGGTCGTGCTGCTATTTCTGCAGTTGATAACGGCGGGTTTGGATCGTTAACTTACAACAATGTAACCGGTCAAATCACCTATAATGGACCGTCAGTATCTGAAACACGTAGCGTTATTAACGTCGGTGACAATCTTGGTTATGATTCAGCTACTGGTAAAATTACCTTTACAGGATCTTTAGGCGGAACTTATACGGATGCGGATGCCCGCGGAGCTATATCAGTTATTGATAATGGCGGCCAAGGTTCTTTATCATATAATAGTGCTTCCGGTCAAATTACATATCAGGGTGCAAGTGACTCTGCTGTTCGAGGATTAATCACCGCTACAGGTGATATAAGCTATAATCAAAATACCGGAATAATTAGTTTTACTGAACGTACTGATGCTGAAGTACGAGGCTTATTTAATGTATCCGGCGATCTAGGATATGATACCGCTACAGGCGTTTTCAGTGTTGATTTAGGTTCTGTTGATGTTACTGACTCTGCGGTTACTAGAGCACTACTATCTGTAACAAATGATAGTGGTGATTATGGATCGCTAGCCTATGATAATACAACTGGCCAATTTACATTTACAAGAGTAACAGACTCAGATATTCGTGGATCTATATCTGCTGCGAATAGCGGAGGTGGTTTCGGATTTATAACATTTGATCCGACCACTGGCGTTATCGATCATACAGGCGTGCAACAAGCTGAAATCCGTAGTCAGTTTTCAGCTGCCGGAGATCTATCATATGATTCTTCTATTGGTCAATTTAGTATTACAACCGGAGTACACTACGAGGATTCAGATGCTAGGAATGCTATATCTGTTAATTTTATCGGTGATACTGCTTTCGATTCTAGCCCATATGGCGGGGCTTCTTATAATGCTTCTACCGGTGTACTTACTATTAATGGTACTACTGATTCGAACATTAGGAACTCCTTAACAGTTGAAGATTCTGGTGGGCTTGGTTCACTCAATTATTTTGTAAAACAAGGTAGAATTGTTTACAAAGGACCTGATGTAGCAGATGTAGCAGGTCTTCTTTCAGCAAATACTGATTCCCTATCTATGGGTCAACTCACGCTTGACTCGTCCACTGGCCAGTTTTCGTTTATATTAGAAGATGATAGCGTACGTTCGTTGTTCAGTGTGGTGTCCGATGACGCCGGCGGAACAAGTTTAACATATGATTCTGCTACTGGCCAGTTTACGTATAGCGGTCCTAGTACCTTTGATCTAAGATCTTTTATTAGTGTAAGAGAATCCGATAATACGGGTGACGGTACTCTCACGTACGATGAATCGACTGGTGTATTCTCTTTTGTTGGGCCTTCTCCTGCAGAAGTACGAGCTCATTTTGAAGGTGGTCTTGGAATTGACTATAATGAAGCTAGCGGCACGTTTAGATTAGATAGCTCAGCTAATATCGTAACAGGTAGTATTGTTACAGGCCAATTAACAGTAACTGATTCTGCCGTTATTAATCAAGCTACAATTTCAAATAGATTATTTGTCGATAGTATTTCTTCAATTGATAGTACAGATAGACTAAACATTTCTTCTGGAGAAATTAATCTAAAATCTAGTAGAATTTTACTTGATGCACCGTTTTTGCATGCCACTGATAATAGAATTATCTTTTCAGTAAATGATAGTAATGTTGATAATTTAAACGGCGGCGGTTTTCTTCTTGGCGGTGGCAGCAACATCAAATTTATGCTGTATGATAAAAATACCGATCAATTTGAACTTAATACCGGATTAGCAGTTGCTGGCAATTTAACTGGTCCGGCCGTTGATTCTATTAATAAGCGGATAGATGAACTACCTGACTCGGCTCAGATGAAGTCAATACTATCTCCTGGTCCTGGACTAGCATATGATAGTATAAACGGAATATTTAGAATTCCATCATCTGGTGCAAATGCCGGAATATATGGTAGCCCAACCCTTGTTCCGCAAATTAACGTTGATTCTCTTGGAATCGTTGATAGTATTAAAAACATTGCTATTGCAACTTTAGATAGTGTATCTTTTGACTCTTCCAGTGGGATTCTTACATTATCAACTGCTACTGGCGACTTAAATCAGCGCATTTTAGCACGTAAAGACTTTAATGCCGGCTTAGGTTTAGATTATGAAGATTCAACGGCAACGTTTAGAATTGATTCGACAGCCGATATTACTTTAAGTTCTGCTGCTGTTAAGCATATTGATTACGACGTAAGTTACGCAGCGCCTTGGAAAGAAGGCCGTGTATTTTATGATAGCGATGCAAAGGCTATCTCATACTATAATGATAAAAATGATGTTACAATTAACGTCGGTCAAGAATTTGTTGTAAGAGTTTACAACGATACTGGTACACCTTTCTATAATGGACGTGCTGTATACTTTGACGGTCGAATGGGTAATACGCCGACTATACGACTATCAAAAGCCGATGCTGCTTCAACAGCAAGAGTTGATGGTGTTCTTACATCTACGATTCAGCCTGGCGGTTTTGGTTATGTTACTCAAAGCGGTTTTGTTAATGGAATTAATACTACTGGACTAAGCGAAGGTTCAGAGCTGTATCTTGCTACAGATTCAAATGGTGGGTTTACTACAACAGAACCTAGTTCTGCATCAGCATATCCGTTTCATATTGGTAGAGTAATAACTGAAGATTCAACTTCAGGTCGAATTCTTATTGACCGTTACTCAGAATTTTTTAATCAGTTAAGAGTTGCTGAGCAATTAAAAGTTGATTCATAC
>Ga0115566_10004647_pt1 | contig 10890 bp, 8 predicted proteins | sample COGITO_mtgs_1204_3_FD_87173 | JGI IMG/M metagenome (GOLD analysis project Ga0115566, IMG submission 87173) | Pelagic marine microbial communities from North Sea - COGITO_mtgs_120405 | ecosystem: Environmental > Aquatic > Marine > Epipelagic | place: Germany:Helgoland, sampling site Kabeltonne...
ACTGCGTCGAAACTAACTCGCCTGACTCGCCATCAGCACGATCGAGACGATCGGGTTTGAATAGTCTGCGCAGGAGTGGTTGAATTCGCATCTCGTTCATTGCCGTGTCCTACATCATGAGTCGTTCAGCATCACTTTTTGAAGCAGCCAAACAAGTCCTGCCCGGTGGCGTCAACTCGCCAGTCCGCGCTTTTCAGCGAGTCGGCGGCAACCCAGTCTTTTTTAAACAAAGCCGCGGCGCCTATTTGATCGACGAAGACGATCAACGCTACATCGATTACATCGGCTCCTGGGGACCTATGATTGTCGGTCATTGCCACCCTGAGGTGATTGCGAAGGTCCATCAGGCTCTCGACAATGGCTTGAGCTTTGGCGCGCCCACAGAGATCGAGACATTGATGGCGCAAAAGGTCAACGCCATCATGCCCCATATGGAAATGCTACGGATGGTCAGCTCGGGTACCGAAGCCACCATGAGCGCCATTCGCCTGGCCCGAGGATTTACCGGCCGCGATAAGATCGTGAAATTTGAGGGTTGCTACCACGGTCACAGCGATTCTTTACTGGTAAAAGCCGGATCCGGCGCGCTGACCATGGGCGAACCAGACTCACTGGGCGTTCCCGCCAGCCTCGCACAACATACAATCACACTTGAATACAACAATAGCAGCGAGGTGGAAGAATTATTCGCCCGCTCCGGCCAGGAAATCGCCGCTATTATTGTCGAGCCAGTTGCCGGCAATATGGGCCTCGTACCACCCATTCCCGGCTTCCTTGAAGCCCTGAGGGCTCAATGCGATATCTCTGGCGCGGTCTTGATCTTCGACGAGGTCATGACGGGTTTTCGCGTGGCGTTGGGTGGCGCTCAAGCACTCTACGGTATCCGTCCAGATTTGACGACTCTCGGCAAAATCATCGGCGGCGGCATGCCTGTCGGCGCCTTTGGCGGACGCAAAGACATCATGAGCATGCTCGCCCCATTAGGCGGCGTCTATCAAGCCGGCACCTTGTCTGGCAATCCGATCGCCATGACCGCAGGACTCGCGACGCTGGAACTCACCGAGACACCCGGTTTCTATGCCGACCTGACGCAAAAAACCCAGGATTTAACCCAAGGCCTGCAAGCTGCAGCAGATGCCGCAGGCATCAATTTTACCACCAACCAGGTCGGCGGCATGTTTGGCTTTTTCTTTACCAATGCCGAAGTCCGATACTTCAGCCAAGTCATGGATACCGATACGCACCGATTCAACCTATTTTTCAATGGCATGTTGGCCCAGGGGATTAATTTGGCACCTTCACCCTTTGAATCCGGGTTTGTCTCGGCGGCACATACCGACGCCGACATCACGGCCACGATTCAAGCCGCGCAGACTGTCTTCAAAACACTTTAAGCAGCACTTTGGTTAAGCACTAATTGACGAACACCCTGAGAACCAACCGGATATAGAGGCACTAATGGCAAATTTTGACGTGTATGGCGTGGGTAACGCCTTGGTAGATACTGAGTATGAAGTCGACGAGGCGTTCATTAACATCGCGAAGCTGCAAAAAGGCGTTATGACGCTGGTGGAAGCAGATGATCGAGAAAAACTGATACACCTGCTTGAGCAGGAACATGAGCACCGTGTCGTCAAGCAAGCCGGTGGCGGCTCAGCAGCCAACACCATCGTTGCTGTCGCCCAATTCGGCGGTACTTCATTCTATAGCTGCAAGGTCGCTAATGACGACACAGGCGACTTTTTTATGCGCGACCTCAAGGCAGCTGGCGTGGCGACCAACCTGGATACGGGCCGCGAGTCGGGTATTACCGGCAAGTGTATATCCCTCGTGACGCCGGACGCAGAGCGCACTATGACCACCCATCTGGGCATCACTGCCACATTAGGCGTCAACGAACTCAATCCCGATGCACTACGGCAATCTGATTATTTGTACATCGAAGGCTATCTGGTGACCTCGCCAAGCGCGATGGCAGCGGCCAAGGAAGCCCAAGCGATTGCTCGCGCTGCTGGCGTTAAGGTCTCAATGACACTATCAGATCCAGCCATGGTCGATAATTTCAAGCACGCTTTTGACGAACTGGCAGAAGGTGGCGTTGACCTGATTTTCTGCAATGAAGACGAAGCTAAACTCTGGACCGCTGCCACCTCTCGCGCAGATGCCATGAGCCGATTGAAGACCATTTGCCCGCGGATCGCGATGACCTGCGGTAGAGATGGCGCAATGGTCTATGACGGCAAGTCGGTCAATCTAGTCCCCGGATTTCCAGCCCAAGCGGTAGACACCACCGGCGCTGGCGACATGTTTGCCGGTGCTTTCTTGTACGGCATCACCCATGGCATGAGCTACCTTGAAGCTGCGAAAATCGCTAATAAAGCGGCGGCGTTACTCGTCGCCAATTTTGGCGCACGCATGGCCACCGCAGATGTTCGAGCACTGCTAGGCTAGAGTCATTATCGCTCGGCCTCTTAGAACAGACCCATCTGTCGATCAGTGATCTTTGCTAGTGAAGTCGACTCGAGCGCCAGTATAGCGTCTGCAATAGGCGCTATCTGCTTGTCTACGTAGAATTGATAGTCTATCGGGGCAGTCAGATATTGCCGAGGCTCTGGACCATTAATCGTCATGATGTACTCAACCCATCCGCCATGAGTCAATCGCCGAGCGAGGCCTCTGGCGGCTCGGGTATCATCACTCAGCCGAGCCGCTTTGACGTGTGACGGAACATTTTTGGTGTAATCTTCAAGTTTGCGGCGTAACCGCCGGCGCAGCACCAGCTCTTCGTCACGCTCTCCGGCGTAAACCGAGGCGACCGTTGCTCGAACAAAATCAACTACCGGCTGATCATGAAAGACCAGGCGATAGAGCTCCTGCTGGAACGTCCTGGCCAAAGGGGTCCAATCACTCCGCACTGTCTCCAGACCCTTGAAGATCAATGTTTCGGCGTCACCGGTCGTCACCAGTCCCGCATAGCGCTTTTTGCTGCCAATCGTCGAGCCGCGAACAGTGGGCATCAGAAAACGTGCGAAGTGAGTCTCGTACTCAACTTCGAGGCAGCTCACCGTAGCCGCTGAAGACGCTATCTGCACTTGCCACCAGCGGTTCAGTCTCGCCATCAAATCCTGTCCCGTGGCGTCCACGTTGCGGGTCTGATCGGCGCCTCTGAGCCAGACAAATACTGAATCGGTGTCGCCGTAAATCACGGCATAACCCCAGTCCTCCAACAAGTCACGAGTAGTCTGTAAAATTTCATGACCGCGCAAGGTAATTGAACTCACCAGGCGTTGGTCAAAAAACCGACAGCCAGGGGTGCCAAGAACACCATAAAAAGAATTCATGATGATTTTGATGGCTTGAGACATGGCCGTTTGGCCCGCCAACTTCGCCTCATCACGGGCCAGCCACAGACCCTCAATAATCTCCGGTAAAATATAATGATGCCGAGAAAATATCGCGCCCTTGAAACCAGCGATACCGTCATCTTCCAACTCGCCACAAACCATAGCCAACGGGTCCACATGGAAGGTACGAATAATACTCGGGTACAAACTCTTGAAGTCCAGGACGATGACATGCTCATAAAGCCCCGGCTTTGAACCCAAAACATAGCCACCGGGGCTGCCAGAATCAATCTGCTCGCTGACCACTGGTCCGACATAGCCTTGACGATGAAGCCGGGGCAGATACAAAAAGTCAAAGGCCGCCACGGAACCACCGGGGCGATCCAAGTCGAGACCGGTCAAACGCGCGCGCTCGAGGGCAAATCGGATCAAGTCTGTCTTGGCAAAGATCTCTTCCACCAGCACACAGTCTTCAAGATTGTAGCGAGCCAGGGCAAGAGGGTCCTGGGCGTACATAACCTGAATTTCTGCCGCCCGACTATCAACATCATGAACCAACTTGCCCCGCCCCAATAACACCCGGGCGACATTTTCGAGGCTGAAACTCTCAAACTGATAGGTCGCGGTTCGAAGCATTTCAATGCCATCAAGGACCACCCGGCCCGGAACCAAAGCATAATGCCGTTGCTGGCCTTGACTGGTTGATCGCCAGCGAACCTCCTGGCTTTGCCGACCCAGTGTGAAAGCCAGGCCGTGGAACTCACAACGCTTCTGCAGAAACTGCAAGTCGAAACCCACCACATTCCAACCAATAACCACATCTGGGTCGAGCACTGCAAACCAATCAAGGAAACGCTCAATAAGCACCGCTTCAGTGGCCACATACTCAAGATAGTCCAGCGCCTCGCCTAAAGCTGGCTCCTCATGGCCTGGCGAGGGCGCATCAAAAACCATAAATACCTTAGCTATATTCGGACCCGACACGGCAATGGAATACAGAATATTCTCCGTATAAGAGGTCTCGATATCCAGGGAAACTACCAGCAATGCCGGTATATACTCGACGGGTAGTAGTCGCGGATTGCGATAAACGGGCAGGCCATCCAGGGTCTCAGCATCACCCTCCACAGACATAGCACCAGTAATAAACCGCTCCATGAGATAGCGATCCGTCGGCCGAATATCAGCCTCCAGAGGCTGCACATTGGCTTGCCAAAGCCGTGCACGGGCAATATTCAGATCTTTTTGCGAAGTGAAGTAACAGGCATGTACCGGTGTCTGATGAAAGTCGCATAAGGGCACTGCGGCATCCCGCCAACGAGGCTTATCGCCCAGAATCCGTCTCGCTGCAGGAATCTGCGGCAGCGGCAGAAAAAATACCGACTCATGATTTTCGATCACAACCTTGACCGGTCCGCTATCTGTTGCGAGCCAGAAGACAAGATCCTGACCGTCGGGTTTTTCCAGCCATTGCCGGGTTAGTACAAAGCCTTCCGGCATTGTTGGTCCTTGTCGGTTTTCGAGAACGTAGATTATTGAGAATTATGGCTGATTTATATTCAGTCGTCGCAGACATTCGTATCCATCAAGGGGGCCTGCCGGTGACCCAACCAGGAGAGATTATTCGACAAACAGCCACTGTCGACTACCATCGGCCAGCAGCACAACCTGGGGAGTTACCCCAAACGCTGCCTTAACGTGCTCGTTTGTCAACACTTCCGCAGGCGTACCTATACCCATCACCTCACCGTCTTTAAGCAACACAAGCCGATCGGCATAACGGGCGGCAAGATTAATATCGTGCATCACCGTCAACACCCCAGCCCCTTGCTGCGCTAATTGACGCGCCAGACTCATAAAGACCAATTGGTGCGCGATATCCAATGCGCCAGTGGGCTCATCAAACAGAAAATAGCTGGCCGGCAAGCAATCCCATAGCTGACACAGCACGCGAGCAATCTGAGTTCTCTGCTTCTCCCCCCCCGATAAGGTGGTGTAAACCCGCTCGCGCAAGGCCTCAAGCCCTAGCAATGCGGCAATCTCGGCGCGCATGGGCGCGTGCATCCGAGCATTACCACCATGGGGTATCCTGCCCATTTCAATAATCTCGTCAACGGTAAACGGGAAATCCAGACTCGTGTGTTGTGGCAGAACGGCCAAACGAGTGGCCCTTGCAGCCAGGGAAATATCCGCATAAAGCTGATTGTCGAGCGTGACAGATCCGAGTGTAGGTCGACTGGTACCCGCCAGCAAACCCACAAGAGACGACTTGCCAGCACCATTAGGGCCGACGACAGCAAGAATCTCGCCCGCCTTCAGCTCCAGGCTGACATCATGCAATATTCTTTGACCGGCATAGCTCAGACCGCAATGTTCAGCGCGCAGTGTCATATACCTAGCCTGCCCTTTTGTTGCACAACCAGGTAGATAAAAAACGGTCCGCCCAACAGCGCAGTCAAAATTCCCACAGGCAATTCCGCCGGCGCGATGATCACTCGCCCTAGGGTATCGGCCATCAGTAGCAACAGCGCGCCGAGCAGCGCCGACCCCGGTATCACTGTATGATGATTGGAACCCAACATTAAACGTATCAGGTGCGGCACAACCAGACCGATGAAGGCGATGATACCCACCAACGCTACACTCGTACCCGTAATGACTGCGGTATACAGCACGATTCGCGTCCGTAACCTGGGGACATTGATACCCAAGTGCGTAGCCTCAAGATCACCCAGGGTGACAGCATTCAGCTTCTGACTATCTCGATACAGCAACAACACCACTATCGGAATAACCAATGCGACTTGAACACCGACCCAATCAGCGCCGTTGAAACTGCCGAGCGCCCAAAACGCCACGGACCTTAACTGCAGATCAGAGGAGAGATAGGAAAATAAACCCACACCGGCTAAGGCGATGGCGTTAACGGCAATGCCCGCCAGCAACATACTGGAAATAGTGCCGCTGCGCTGACCCACTTTCAGCACCAACAGTGTCGTGATGAAGCCACCGGTGAACGCGCTGCCCGCCAGACCCAGAAACCCCCACGCCGAATTGTGCAGATTAAGCACCATATAAGCCGCCGCAAACAGAGCAGCGCCACTGGAAACGCCGATCAGCGCCGGGTCTGCGAGGGGATTTCGAAACATACCTTGAATCGCAGCGCCTGTAGCGGCAGTACCCGCGCCAACGATAAGCGCCAATAGGACCCTTGGGAGCCGGATTTGAAAAATAATAGTATCCACCAGCGGGGACGTCGATTCACCAATGATCAGGCTCCAACCCTGCGCCACAGAGATCGTCGCACTACCAAAAAACATCGCCGCGAACGCACTGGCAACCACCGCCATCAATAACATCATCCATACGATCGGCTTCGTCATTCGAGCTCTACCAGCGACACAGGTATGGATTCAACCAGGCGAATACCGGTGGCACTCAGATCGGCTCGATAAGCCATAACCTCAACGCCAGCCGCCATGGCCAAAGCCAGTGTTGCCGTATACATCGGGTCAATATGTAAAGCCGGGCGAACCACTTCTATCGCCGAATGTTGGACGCAAAACACCAGGACCCCACGCTCACCTTGCTCAACAACCTGCATCAGTTCACGCAGGTGCTTGGTGCCGCGAACGCTGACGGAATCCGGAAAATAGCCAATATAATTATCACCCCGAGGCTCGCACAAAGTCACACTCTTGACTTCAACATAACAGGGCGGCAACTTCTGATGCTGGGTGAGCAACAAATCGATTCGACTATTTTCCTGCCCATATTTGACTTCCGACGTGATGGTGCCATAACCCTGAAGCGAGTCTATGACACCCGTCTCAACAGCCGCCTTGACCAACGCATTCGCACGATGGGTATTCACGCCGATGAAATGTCCTGCCTGAGTCTCATTGAGCTCCCAAGTGTGCGCATATTTGCGTTTCGGGTTCTCCGACGTGGAATACCAGACTCGGTCGCCGGCTGCAGCGCAGTTTTTCATCGACCCTGTATTGGGACAATGAATCGTTTTAACCGAGCCATCTGGTAAAGCGATATCTGCCAGGAATCGCTTGTAGCGCTGAATCAAAAGCGCGGATGCAAGGGGAGGCGAAAAAATCATGAGAGTCCATAAGCGGCGACGGCACGATGTAATCGATCGACGCCCAATTCAAGCATGTCCAGGCCCTGAGCATAGCTGAAACGCAAGTGCTCATCCGCTCGATAGAAGCCGAAGTCCGTACCGGGCGTCACCGCAACGTAATGGTTTTCAAGTAGGCTGTCACTGAAGGCCTCACTGTCGGCAGCGAGACCCGCAGGCATCGTTGCATAGATGTAAAAAGCACCTTCCGGCATGCGCTCAATCCCAAACCCGAGCTCTCGCAGCGCCGGCACTAGAAAGTCACGACGAGCCTGGAATGCCTCGCGTTGGCGCTCCATAATATCTCGAGCCTCGGCACTGAATGCTGCTAGCGCAGCCTCTTGCGCGACGCTGGAGGGGCAAATAAAGAGATTCTGTGCGAGTTTTTCCAAGTCTGGCACAGCAGCTTCTGGGACAATTAACCAGCCTAAACGCCAACCCGTCATGCCAAAATATTTCGAAAAGCTGTTGATCACAAATGCCTCTGGGTCAAAGGCAAGCACGCTGGTTGGTTTGCGCGCAGTATAGGTCAGCCCGTGATAAATTTCATCCACCACAAGATGCCCACCTCGCCGCCGAACACCAGCGGCAACCGCCTGCAGAACAGCTTTGTCGATAATCGCCCCAGTTGGGTTAGCAGGCGACGCTAATAACACGCCACGAGTCGACGACTGCCAATGTCGGTCGACCAGTGTTGGGGTCAACTGATAGCCGTCGGCTGCAGTGACTGGTACCAATTGACCCTCACCGCTGAACGCCTTGAGGAAATGCCGATTACAAGGATACCCAGGATCTGTCATTAACAAGCCTTCACCGGGATTCAGAAGCAACGCAGAAACCAGTAATAGCGCGCCTGAGCTACCTGCTGTGATGAAGATCCTTGAAGGTGCCACATCAACACCATGTTCTTCAGCGTAGTGTCGGCTCAACAGTTCTCTGAGTTCAGGAATGCCCTGAGCGCTGGTGTATTTCGTTTTCCCCGCACGCAATGCCGCAATACCAGCCTCGACGATCGCGGCTGGCGTCTCAAAATCCGGTTCTCCCACCTCCATATGGACAACCTGATGCCCCTGCGACTGAAGCTGATTCGCCCTGGCTAAGAGTTTCATTACCTTGAACGACTGGATGTCTTTGAGTCGATGGGCAAAACCCGAACTGTCAACAACTGCCATCTGTTACTACCTATCCCTGGCTTGAGCTCAAGCTCTGCACCTTGTTTAAAATCGCAGTATCGCTTAATTTCACTGTCGGGTCAGAAATTGACCCAATATTTTTCAGGATTCTGATACAAATGACGCAAATCGAAGTAAAGCGACGATGACTCAATTCTCGCTTGGAGATTCTTCCTTCTTCTGGTAACGTTCGCGCTCGATTTTGTTTAGGTTTTACGTGACATAGCATACTGGATGAAACTATGGCAACCAAAACTAAAAGTAGCTCCAAAGCCAAGCCGGCAAAAAAAGCAAAAATTGTAGCGCCTGCGGCGAAAACCAAGAAAGCGAACACGACTCAGCCGGTGAAAAAAACTGCGCCGGTGAAAAAAACTGCCGCTAAGGTCGCAACGAAAACGCCGCCAGCAAAGCCTGCCGCCAAGATAAAGAAGCCAACGTCGAAGATATCAACTAAGGCAAAGACCACAGCGCCGGCAAAGAAAACCGTCAATCCGAAGGCAGCTGCCAAACCAGCTGTCAAAAAAGTCGTTAAGCCGGTTAAGGCCGTGTCAGCCCCGAGTAAAGCGAAGACTATTGCAAAGCCCAAAAGCAGCACCGCGCAAGCTAACGCTAATGCCAAAAAGAGCACTAAGTCGGCTACTAAAGCGGCTACAAAAACGACACCCAAAACCAGCGTGACTAAAGCCGCACCGAAAGCAGCATCGAAAGCCGCACAAAAAGCCGCACCGAAAGCCGCATCGAAGCCTATTGCCAAGGCCAAAGCACCGAACAAGACAGCGGTAAAATCTAAGAAGATCGCGAAGCGCACCGCCGCGCAAAAGTCGGCACCGGCGTCTCCGATCAAATTATCATCTAAAGGCTCTCAAAAGGCAGCCCAACGAGAACCTAAATTGGCCAAGACAGACCCCATCGCAATTGTTAAACCCGTCGCCAGCAAGAAAGTAGCGGCCAAGAAACCGGCAAAAACAACCAGAAAAGCCGGCGTCAGTCGTATCGACGCACAACCCGCCGATTTCACACCCTATGCTCGCAAAAAGAACGAAGAGTATATGAACGCTGGCCAGCGTGAGCACTTCAGACAAATCCTCCTCGACTGGAAATTGCAGTTAATGGAAGAAGTGGATCGAACCGTCAATCATATGAAGGATGTCGCGGCGAACGACCCGGATCCAGCGGATCGCGCAACCCAGGAGGAAGAATTCAGCCTTGAGCTACGCACCCGCGACCGAGAGCGTAAGCTGATCAGAAAGATTGACGCCACGATCGACCTGATCGACCAGGATGACTATGGTTACTGTGATTCTTGTGGTATCGAGATAGGCATTCAACGACTCGAAGCCAGACCGACGGCGACCCAATGTATCGACTGCAAGACCCTCGATGAAATCAAGGAACGACAGATTCACGGCTAGCCCCTTGTTGTTGTCTGACCTATGAGTCAGACGCAGGGCTACATCGGCCGTTTTGCACCTTCGCCAACGGGGCCATTGCACTTTGGTTCCATTGTAGTGGCTCTTGCCGGCTGGCTCGAGGCTCGTAAAAACAAGGGCCTGTGGTTACTCCGCATCGAAGATCTAGACCCCCCGCGTGAGAAACCTGGCGCGCCCGCTCAGATTATGAGCCAATTGGAGTCCCTCGGGCTGAGCTGGAACGGCACGCCCTTATTTCAAAGCCAACGTCTCGACGCCTACCAGGCCGCGCTAGATAAACTCAAAGAGCAGCAGCAGGTATACCCTTGCACCTGCAGTCGTCGGGATCTGCCACCCATTTACCCTGGTACCTGTCGATCGCGTTCCTTCACCCCCTCATTGCCGGCACATTCTATTCGCTTTCGTGTGCCCCCGGTCGTTGTTACCATCGACGATCGCGTCCAGGAATCCCGGGGCTCGTCGCTCCAACGCGACGTTGGCGATTTCATCATCAAGCGCAGAGACGGCTTGGTGGCCTATCAACTCGCCGTCACGGTAGATGACGCGTATCAAAACATCAGTCATGTTATCCGCGGCAGTGACCTGCTTGACTCGAGCCTGAAGCAAGCCTGTCTGGGCACGGCGCTAGACTACCCACCCATCAACTATGCCCATATCCCATTACTGGTAGATCAACAGGGGCACAAACTCAGCAAGTCAACCGGGGCAGCGGCGATACCCGACGGCAAGCCCATCGCCTGCATCAGGCAAGCCCTGAACGCTCTCGGCCAACCATTATTTCCCGAGATCGACGACCTAGAATCTCTGCTTCAGGC
>Ga0115566_10004682_pt1 | contig 10851 bp, 7 predicted proteins | sample COGITO_mtgs_1204_3_FD_87173 | JGI IMG/M metagenome (GOLD analysis project Ga0115566, IMG submission 87173) | Pelagic marine microbial communities from North Sea - COGITO_mtgs_120405 | ecosystem: Environmental > Aquatic > Marine > Epipelagic | place: Germany:Helgoland, sampling site Kabeltonne...
CAGCAACGCGCTAGCTGGCGGTCGTCCAGCTTGTCTGGGGCGGAGCGACCGGGGGCGAAGAAGCCACGGGCCTGACTGGACCAGGCAAAAAGGGCGATCTGCTGTTCGGCGAGCCAGTCGCGGTCTTGCTGGGCGTGGACGTGGACACACCCGCCCCAGACCGGATCGACCATGCGGGCCAGGCTGAGGCTGTTGCTGATCGCGCCAAAGCCGCGCTTGCCATTGGCCGCCGCGTAGGCGTTGGCCTCGGCGACGCGTTGGAGTGACCAATTTGAACCGCCGAAGATGCCACGAATCAGGTCCTGATCATAGAGCGCATTGAGGGCGTCCACAAACTCGCCCACGGGGATGTCGAGGTTATCACGGTGCATGAAGTAGACGTCGGCGTAATCCAGTTGCAGGCGGTCCAGCGAGATGGCGAGTTCCTCGCCGATCTTGTGGGGAAGGCAATTGGGCGTGTGGGCTCCCTTGGAGATGATGACGAGTTCATCGCGGATAGCGCGCGTCTTGATCCACTCGCCGAGGAGTTTCTCTTGGTTTCCGCCGCCGTAAACAAAGGCGGTGTCGAAGGCGTTTCCGCCGGATTCGAAGAAGAGGTCGTTCAGGACGAAGGTGTGCGGAATGGTCTGCTGGTTGTCGTAGCCAAGGACCAATTTGGAGACTGGCTTGGCGAGGCCGGGGATGCTCTGGCACGGAATGCGCTTTGCCCTGCACGCCAGTGGTCTGGCGGCGACGGTGAGCGGGCGGCCCTCTGGCTTGTCGGCAGCGTAAGTCAGGCCGATCTCTCGACGCCAGGCATCGAGGGTCTGTGCATTCCCTAGGGAGTCGGCCCAGCTCATGGCAGGGGAGGGGGCCTGGCGATCGGCGATGTGAGTGCCAACCATGTCGGCCTCAAGCGCGTATAGATAGTCAGGCGTATCGACTTCCAGAGTTTCGCTCTGACCGCCTGCTGCAACTTCCAGGGTGCCGACGCCGCCTTCTTTGCCCGCGCCGAACCAGGGGGAGCAAATCTTGATCCGCCCTTCGCTGCCATAGATGACAACTTCGTTCTCCAGTCCTAGACGGACGCTGGTGGTGACTTGGGCGACGATACCGCCGGGGAATTGCAGCAGCGCGGCTGCGTACTCATCGACGTCGGTTTCGCCCACATGGCCGACGGCCTTGACGGAGATGGGATCAGCAAAGCCCTGGCCCGTGGCAGCGCCAGCGATTAGACGCGCCATTGAGACGGGATAGCAGCCGACGTCAAGAATGCCACCGCCGCCCAGTTCGTTATCTAGCAGGCGACTTTTGGGGGTCCAGCCGACGCGGAACCCAAACTCGGCACGGATCAAAGTTACGTCGCCAATGCGCCCGTCTTTGATGAGCTCGATGACGGTGGCAATCTGGGGCTGGCAGCGATACATGAAGGCTTCCATCAGAAATACGTCATGAGTGGCAGCTGCGTCGATGACGGCCATGACATCGGCCTCGGTCATCGCCAGCGGCTTCTCGCAGAGGATGTGCTTTCCGGCTTCGGCTGCTTTGATGGCCCATTGGGCGTGCAAGGGATGGGGCGTGGCGATGTAGACAGCGTCCACCTCTGGGTCGGTCAGGAGGGCCTCGTAGCTGCCATGCGCAGTGGGAATGTCAAAGCTCTCGCAGAAGGCCAGCGCCTTTTCCAGGTTGCGGCTAGCGGCGGCTTGGAGCACGCCGGTCTTGGAATGTTGCACGCCAGTGGCGAATGTGCGGGCTATATTTCCGGTAGCCAGAAGGCCCCAACGTATGCGGGTGGTCATCAGGATTGGTCCGATTGCGGTGTATGAACGTTGCTTCGGGACTGTGTTGCTGCGCTCTCAAAGCGCAAGCGCTGCGGAGCCTGTCCCACCAAAGCGTCAGGTTGCGGACGTTGACGGCAATCGTTCGGAGCCTATAGTGTTACTATGAACATGCGCACTACCACCGCCTCGTCCGCCGCATCGGTAAGCTTGGCCGATATCGCCGAAAAGGTGGGGGTTTCTCGGCATACTGTGGGGCGGGTTTTGGGCGATAAGCCGCACTTGCATGCAGATGGCACTGTAGAACGGATTCGCCGGATTGCCGATGAGATGGGGTATCGGCCCAATTTGCTGGCCCGCAGTGTGCGTTCAGGGCGAACGATGACAGCGGGGATCATGCTGGATCTGCAACACGACAGTTACAGCTGCGATCTCCTGCAGGGGATGCACGACGGACTACTCAGCAGTGGCTATACGCCGCTGACCCTAGTGGGCGCGCGCGACAGCACTGAAGTAGAGCAGGTGTATCGGTTAATGGATCGTCGCGTGGACGGACTACTCGTACGCCCCTTCTCTGTGAAGATGTCCGAGGATTACGTGCATGAAGCCTGTGAGCGCTCGATTCCGACTGTGATTGTGAATTCCCCGTTGGATAGCATTGGGGATTTGGATTTCTGCGGGACCGATGACGTCGGTGGCGGGCGTAAGGCAGCGAGGCATCTGCTTGATCTTGGCCATCGCCGTATCCTGCACCTGACCTATCTGCACCAGTGTACCGATGTGTTGTCCCGAGAGGAAGGGTTTCGCCTCGAGCTTGAGGCTGTCGCCGGGACCAGTTGCCTGACGGTGCACGGCTGCGTGAGCAAGCCGACCGAGACTGAGAATGCATTGCGAGAGCTGCTGACAGGGCCAGATCGTTACACCGCTGTTTTTGTGGCGGGAGATGGACTGGCAGAGGTGGTCTATCTAGCTGCGCATCGCATTGGAATTCGAATTCCGGAAGAGTTGTCCGTAATCGGATTCTGCGATCTTGCTCAAGCTAGATACATGATTCCACCGCTTACGACAATGCGGCAAGATGGGTATGGCATCGGCAAGCGCGCAGCGATGATGTTGTTCGACCGCATGAGTGGCGGGGCCAAGGACGGTGAGGCCGTGAGCGTGCGGCTCCGCACTGAGATGATCGTCCGTGAGAGCACCGCGCCGCCCTCTGGTTCCTGAGGAGCGGGTTCCGTTAGTTGTGATGAAGGCCTTACTTTTTACGGCAGTCCTGAGCGGGCTGATTCTTTGTAGCTGCCAGCCGCCGCTCGCGCCTATCCCGGAAGAACGAAAGCCGCAGGCGGAGGCGCTTCCCGAGGAGAAACTTCCGGCGGAAGGGCTGCGTGAGAAGGACCGCCTGGCCTTTCTTTTCACGGAGATCACCATGCGCTTCCCGTGCGAGGTTAAGGATCAGGTAAACGAGATGCTTCCCCGCGTCCATACCGTGACGTTCGCTGAAGAGCTGGGGCCGATTGATGGTGAGCTGGTGATCCAGATTCCGGCGGATGTGGTCCGGGTTTGGAAGCTCTTCACCAGTCTAGACATTCATGGCAGCGGGCTTGGCCTGCACGGGCAGGAGGTCACCTTTGACACGCCGCAAGGCGAGTATCACTTCGACTTCTGGCGCAAGGACGATGTCATGCTTTCCGGGCATGCAAGCAAGATGGTGATCTCCGACGGGGATGAGGACTACAAGGGCTACCGAATGATCGTGAAAGGGCAAGGACGTATCGATCGCATCCTGCTGCGAAATGGAGGCGGGGTTTCCGCATTTTTTGACGACGGGCCTTGGTCTAGGTTAGGAAAGGATAGGCCCGTCGAGCCCGTGGAGATTTTGGTGGACGCCACGAATCGCCGCGCCATCGGCGGCAGCGTCCGGCTCGAGCGGGAGAAGTTCTGGCGGGTAGCCTCACACAACAATGCCCATCCCGGCGGCCTGCTCGCCGCCGAGTACTGCGCCGAGCGTGGGTTCTTTCCAGGCCGCGGGATTTGGAAGTTGGACGGGCTGACCCACTGGGGCTATGGCGGTCGAGTCCTTAAAGAGAATCCCAAGAAACGAGGTGTCCCGGTGTACTCCGACTTCGATGGTCTGGAGCTGGACGTCGAGACTAAGGAGACCCGTGAGGATGCGTTCCCGCGTGATTTTAAGCATGCGAACTGTTTCGATAACTGGCCGCCTTTCATGGCTCTCCAGAACACGCGCGCGAAGAATCACAGGGGCACGCCCGCGGACTTTCAGGAAGCGGCCAAGCTGGCGTCTGCAGCGATCGGCTGGCAGAAGGCGGTGGACGGAAGGAACGACTTTTGGTGGGAGGTCAAGAATGAGTCTACGATTACCGAGGAATGGGTGCTGCACGGTGAGGAAGGCGTAGACAGCTGGGGCAAGCTGGCAGAGTTTCATAACATTATGGCGGACGCGATCAGGAGCGCGCATCCGGATGTTCTGGTCGGCGGGCCCGCCAGCGCTTGGATGGCGCTGCACCATGCCGACTTCGATCTTGCCCGCAAGCAACTGCGCTTCATGGATGAGACCAGGGGCCATTTGGATTTCTACTCGCACCACTTCTATGAAGGCAAGGAGCTGGTGCTGTCCGCCGGGGATAGCTACCCACAAGGCTATCTGATGGGCAGGCTTGAGGGCTGTCTGGACTTGTTGAGCAGCCACATGGTGATCACCGATAACGTGCGGCCGTTTTTGATCAGCGAGACTGGGACGTTGTCCGATCGAACCACGGAGCTGGGGATCTGGCTGAATACCAAGAACATGAGCAGCTATCTGATGCGCTACATCAAATATCCAGACCGGATTGATCTGGTGAATCTGTGGCTGGTGCCATATGCCTGGTGGGATAAGAACGGCCATGAACTATTCAACCCTGATGAATCGGGCAAGCTCGTTGTCGACGAACGCGTGGGTTACTTGCTCGAGCTCTGGCGTGACTTTCGCGGGGATCGCCTCCCGTACAGGATTCAGAGTCAGGCCACGGATGTGCACGTGCATACAGTTGTCGACGGCAAGACAATCTGGGTGGCCATCAATAACCTCAACGCCCACCGCATCGCGGCCGACATCTCACTGCTTGCCGGCGATGCCACAGTTCAGCGAGTTGAGCAGCTTAGGCTCTATTTCGATCGCGCCAAGATAAAGTTCGAGACCCATACCCGGAGGGGCCTGACGGCCCTGCCGGTCGCGGTGGAAGAAACCAGCCTAGTCAAGATTACTTTGGATCGCGCGCCACAGACCGGCGATGTCCTGGACGAGCGCACGTATTACGGGGACAGGACGATCCAGGCTACAGGCGAGGACGCAGAGTTCGAGGTGGCGCTCCCGTCTGGCGAATTCGAGCGAGCACAACTGCGGGTGTGCGTATCGCGGAATGGCGGCTTTCGCAGCGCGCTGAGCGTGGCCGTGAACGGTACGGAAGTCTGCCGCGACCAAGTCATCACGGCAGCGGAGAAAACTGGCAATTACTGGGGAGCGCATACGATCGAGATGCCAGCTGCGCTGTTAGCCCAAAGCAATGCAATTCGCGTGATGATTCCCGAAGAGGGAGGGTATGTGACTTCGGTCGCGCTGATCACGACCACGCGCCTGATAGCCAATAGCATCCTGGAACCAAGATAGGAATTTGTCATGAAGCTCATCATCTCGATCACCGCCATCTTCGCGCTCAGTGCGACACTGTTTGGTGCAGATATTGATTTCAACTCGAGCCCGCTGGGGGCCGAAGAAGTTCCGGGCTGCCAGGGGCGCTACGACATCGTCGAGGTCACGGAAGGTGATCACGCGCTCCGTGTCTACTCTGATGGCAAAGAGGACTTCGGCGGCGCACGCATCCCACTGTTGGAGGGAAAAGTAATCGAGAAGAACTTCAAGCTTTTCGTCGATTGCCAGCTTACGACAGCCCATGCTGCAGGGCGGTTGGTGTCAATCGGGGACTGGAATGCGAACGAGTGGCTCCTGCGAATCGACGCGGTAGGCGGGAAGATGATGCTGCGCGGGACATCGTTCCGGACTGGAAAGCCCGCTGACCGTGAGCTCTGTGCCTACAAGTCTGGCGAGTGGTTGCGAGTGGGCATAGCCGTGAACCGTAAAACTGGCACCTACGATGTTTCAATTAAGCCTCACGATTCTAAGCAGAAACCCGTGATCGTGAAACATCTTAAGCTCAATCCGAAGGGGAAGGACGCGGTCTACCTTGATACCGGGACTTGGCCTGGCCAGAATCCCTATGCGTTCCACCTCGACAACATCACCGTCGAAGTCGCCAAGTAACACCGCGTCATCTCAATCGGCTGACAGCACTGCATCAATACAATTTTAGAATTGGATAGAAATCATGAAGCTCCTTATACCTATCTCCATCGTGGCCCTCTCAGTAGCGAGTCTGCTGGCAGCAGATTTTGATTTTAATGACACGCCAACTGGGGCTGAACCGGTCGAAGGCTGCCGCGGCCGCTTTGACATTGTCGAGGTATCCGAAGGCGATCACGCACTTCGCGTGTATGCCGATAGCAAGGATGATGGAGGCCGAGCACGTATCGCATTACGGGCGGATAAAGGGTTCTCCGGCAGTTTTAGGCTTCAGGTGGACTGCCGTCTCGCCAAGGCATCTGCGGCGGGCCGGCTGTTTGCAATCAGTGACTGGAATGGAAATCAGCAGTTACTCAGAGTCGATGCAACCGGAGGAAAGCGTGAGCTAAAAACCTCTAGTTTTGAAAATGGGAAGTCCATTAATCACAAGCTCTGCGACTACAAGCCAGGAGAATGGCTGACCTTCTGGCTGGTGGTGGACCGCGAGACGCAGACCTACAGCCTGTCCGTGCGGCCGCGCGGATCGAGGGCGAAGGCCACCATCCTCAAGGATCTCAAACTCGATCCGAACGTGAAAAACGCGATATTCTTCGACAGCCTGACCTGGAAAGGGCAGGGCGCATACGCGTTCGAGCTCGACAATATCATCGCCCGGCCGAACTAAAGGACTCAACCATGCCGCGAGCTGCCATGCTAAGTGGTATCGCCGTGCTGTTCCTCTCAAGCTGTACGACCACACCCGTGGCTGACCAGAGCACGCCGGAACCGAGGCGCAGATATGATTTCTGTGCGTCTGGCACCGAATTGCGCGCGAAATATCGGCGGTGTGACGCAATCCCGCCGGGAGACGTTTATCACTATCTTTGCCGCGCCTATGGAGAACTCCATGAGCGCGGACGACTTGCACTTTCTTGAGGAACAACTGGAAGTTCCGTATGGCCGGGGAGACGGCGGCTCGACTTGGCACCCAAGCTAAACGCCGGCCTATCCCGAGCGACCAGATCTTCTGGACGTCACTTACATTCGTGAGCATGGCGCCACCGCCCCTGCCGAGCGTAAGGCTCGCTGGCGCGACAACGCCGCTTATTCGCGCGAGATGATTTTCTGCACACACCCCGAGTCTTTTTGCCCGTGGGTAGAGAAAAAGGCCGCGCCGTAGGGGCCATCAACTGCCGAGGTGGCACTCGAGTTTACCGCCTAGTATCTCAAAGAGACCTGGACCGATGCCGACCGCCCCCGGTACCTCGAAATGCTGGACGAGCCCATGGTGAAGCCGCGCAAGATTCGCGGCACGCCCACAGAGATTGCCATATTGCACGTCCAGACCTCAGACGGTCCTGTGTGAATTCGGGCTTTTCTCTCGCAAGAGATACGCTCCGAGAGTCTGCGTTTGGTCTTCGCCAAGGAGCGCGCTTTGATTGCCGCAGACCTGCTGGCTGAAATGTGCGCACCGTGCCCACCGATGACCTCGCCAGCGCTTGATTCCCGCCTTTCTGTAGCATGCGATTCGTCGCCGAAGCGAGTACCCCAGCGCATAGTAAGGAAGGCAGGGACTAATAAGTATCACTATTACAACAGACGCTCGAGTGCTCTCAGGGCTGCGACACATTACAGGGGCATTTGCGCTGTTGGTCGGCACGCTGATCGTCAGCGAAAACATATCGCGACTTCATGTCCGTATAAATTGCAGTCGCCCGGGCAGATACCAAGCGTAGAACCGTCGGAAACCTTCCAGACAGGAAAGTACACATCAGTAGCAAGTGCGACTTCCGGCCAACGGTCATTTGACATTGGTGGACTGAGCACTAGCTTCCGCCAACGATATCCCGGTATTGAAAACAATACTTTCCCCGTAAGGAGGCCTGATGAGCAATAGTGGCATGCCTGGCCTGCGGCGAGGATTTCAACTTATGGAGTGGCTGGCGGACTCGCCAGAGGGACTCTCGTTCACGGAGATTTCGGGGAAGTTCGACAACCTGTCACCGGCGACGTTGTCTCGGTTGCTGAAAACGCTGCTTGAGGAGCAATTGATCAGCCAGAATAGCACGCAGAAGTATGTCTGCGGAGCACGCTTTGTGACCCTGGCGCGACGGGCGCTTGGGGCAGAATCGCGAGCGGAGATCGTCAAACCGGTGCTGCGTGAGCTGGCGCAGGATACGGGCGAGTCGGCCGCGTATTTCGAGCAGATCAATGACAGCCACGTGTTGGTGGCAAAGCACGAAATGCCGAATTCGTTTCACTATCAGTCAAGCGGCTTCGTGTTTCCGGACCAACCGACGGATCCGGTGCGCTGGGCGTGTGAGGGCGATGCCGCGGATTTTCCGGAGTTTCTGCGCCAAAAAGTTGGCAGCCAGGCAGTGGTTGCCGTGCACGATCACTGTGCTGCCATGGCGAAGTTTATCCGTTTCGATGTCATTCGCATCGTGGCGCCCGTACGCTGGTGCGGGGGCAATCAGGTTCGCAGCAGCCTGGGAATTACCGCGATCAAACAGGATTGGTCGGAGGCTGAGCTACAGCGCATGTGCGAGCGCGTCAGCGAAGCGGTCGCCACCTTGGGCGGCGTAGGACGCTGAAAACTTGCTACTCTAAACAGGAATAGAGATGATGAACACGACCCTCAAAAAAATGCTGAAACTCCTGGCCGCGACGATCCTGGCGACAAGTGCGTATGGGGCACCCGCCGCCACGCAGGAGACCAAACGGCCGAATATTGTGCTGATTCTGGCTGATGATTGCGCGAAGAAGGCGCTGAGTTGCTATGGCAATTCTGATATTCAAACGCCGGGACTGGATCGCCTGGCTAACGGGGGGATGCGCTTCGAGCACGCGCTGACGCCGAATTCGTTCTGCACGCCAGCCCGGGCAGCGGTGCTGACCGGAAAATACTCGCACAAGAATGGGCTGACGCATTTGAACCGGCCCTTCGATGGTTCACAGCAGACGTTTCCCAAGCTGCTGCAGGCAGCGGGATACGAGACGTCGATTTTTGGCAAGTGGCATCTGCTCACGCAGCCGACTGGGTTTGATCATTATTGCGTGATGAAGATGCAGGGGATGGTGACCAATCCCATCGTCTTTGAACCGCAGCACAAATGGGTGGTGTGGGGCAAGGACACCCGCAAGACTTACAACAACGGCGGCCGAACGCTGGCGGGCTACAATAATGATGCGATTACGACGGAGGCGCTCGCCTGGCTGAGGGAGAAGCGAGACACCGAGAAGCCGTTCTGCCTGCTGCTGCATCCCAAACCGCCCCACGAGCCTTACCAGCCTCCCAAGAAGTACGCGGATTTCCTGAAGGATGTGACGATTCCCGAGCCAGCTACCTTGCTGGATGACCACAAGGGCCGGACGCCGGAGGCGATTCGGGACAAGATGTCCGCCAACCGTCTGGTGCTGAAGCAGGTCTTTCAGAAGCTGCGCAAGAAGCTGGAGAAGGAGAACCCGCAGATCACGGAGGGGGAGTTGACGCGGGCGATCTATCAGCATTATATCAAGGGCTATTATCGGCTGGTGAAGTCGGTGGATGACAATGTTGGCCGGGTGCTCGACTATCTGGCGGAGAGCGGACTTGAGCAGAACACCCTGGTGATCTACACGTCGGATCAGGGGTTTGCGCTGGGGGAACACGGATTCTACAACAAGCAGTGGATGTATGAAGCGTCACTTCATCAGCCGCTGCTGGTGCGCTACCCGGGCGTCGTTAAGCCCGGGACGGTGCATGATTCGATGGTGAACCATGTCGACCTGGCTCCGACGTTGCTGGCGGTCGCCGGGCTGCCGATTCCGCAGGACATGCAGGGATATTCGCTGAAGCCCATTCTGGAAGACAAGGCTGAGAAGGTACGCGATGCCTCCTATTACCACTTCTACAACCATGGCGAGCGGCTGCCGGAGATGATCGGCGTGCGGACGGAACGCTATAAGCTGATTCACTACCCGGGCATGAAGGGGGCCTACCAGTGGGAGCTGTTCGACCTCAAGAACGATCCGGACGAAATGAAAAATCTCTACACCACTCCTGAGTACAAGGCGGTGAAGGCGCAAATGACTCGGGAGTTGCAGACTTTAATCAAGGACCTGGATGACCCGGTTGAAGCGCCGGAATTGGTCCAATAGCTTTTAAAAAGGCGCTTACGCTGAAACCAATTCCCGCCGATACTGCTCGTGCGAAACAATAGTCAGAGAGTTCAAGTGCGCCGAGGAGAGCTGTCGGAGTCCCGCCTTTTAGGCGGAAGTCGATTCGCAGCTTGCGTTGCCGGAGAGTGTGCACAGCCACACGACTGGCTAATACGGAGGCTCCGCGGGCTAAAGCTCGTCAGCAACTACCGGCGAAAGCCAGGACTCCGACCCGGGGCTGCGACAGAAGGCGGTTGTGGTGTCTGTTTCAGGGGAGATTTGCCACGCGCGTACTGCCACCGTTTACTACTGACTGCGTCCTGCGGTCCGAAGCAGAGCGCCGCCTATTCGCTAATAAACTGAAAGAAGCAATAAAACGACATGAGTACGAATCTTATAAAACTGATGTGCTTGGTCTCTTGCGCCGCGCTGGGGCTGCCCTGGTGCCTGGCGGCGGCAGACCTGGAGGCGGTGGCCAAGCCGTCGGTGAAGAACATTCTCTTTATCATGTCGGATGACCTCAAGGCCAGCGTGCTGCCGGCCTATGGCAATGGTGTCTGCAAGACGCCCAACCTGGACCGACTCGCCGCATCGAGCATGGTCTTTGAGCGCGCGTACTGC
>Ga0115566_10004700_pt1 | contig 10826 bp, 7 predicted proteins | sample COGITO_mtgs_1204_3_FD_87173 | JGI IMG/M metagenome (GOLD analysis project Ga0115566, IMG submission 87173) | Pelagic marine microbial communities from North Sea - COGITO_mtgs_120405 | ecosystem: Environmental > Aquatic > Marine > Epipelagic | place: Germany:Helgoland, sampling site Kabeltonne...
ACAACACGAAGTTGCGGGCGAGAAGCTTTTTCTAGTTTCGGCGGACTGGTTAACCGAAACGGAATCTCCTCAGCCAATTCTTTTCCGCTTTTTAGGAAAACGCGAACTCGAATGCACCAATGGATCTTAAGGATAAAACCATCGTAGGTTATCGGCGTTTTAGGCAGCAGTGTTTCGAATCGGCGAAGTGAAACCATGTCTTGTGGCTCATTCTTCTTCGCGACACGGCGCTCGAAAAAATGAACGCCGATATCTTCATCCCCTTTTCCGGAGGTGTGCCAAAGGACAGAGTTCTCGACCGCTAGGATATCTTGGTTGCCCACTGCATCGATTTGAAACTCCCAACGAAATAGCTCATCCGCCTCGAACTGAGTTCGAAAGTCGAGGATGGTCATGCTGATGAGGGGATCGAGTTGCATACGAGGTAACAGGTGCGGCAAGGTAACAGGTGCGGCAAGGTAACAGGTGCGGCAAGGTAACTGTTTCGAATCTTTCCGAAAAGTTTACCACGATTCTTCAAGTAACCGGGTGAACAATAATTGGAAATCTTCGTGTGAATCTCGGCCAACGGTTGGAGACCGCTGTCAGGACAATGACCCATGAAACCATATTGCACGGCGATTGAAAAGAATGCATCGCTGTGTCTGGAATCGTCAACTCGCTATGATGCTCGAATGGATGGCCGGGATCAAGCTTTAAATTTCGAACCCTCAACAGGCGTTTTTGGGAAACCCGTCGCGTTTCGGTTCGAATATCTGTTCCTTGTTGGTAGGTAACATGCTCGAAACACGCCAAAACCAAATCTAATCGGCGAAAATGAAGCAAACCGGATTGATACAGGAATACCTTGTAAGTCTCACCAGGAATCAATGGATGGGCCGAGACCTCAACGTTTGAAGGGCCTACTGCAGCGATTTCCAACAGCTGTTTGTAAAATCGGTTGCACGCCCATATGGAACCACCGACAAAAACTGGGCAAAGTGCTGCGGCGATCCAGTTTACCTTTCCATGGGTGATCATTTCATTGGCAATCAACATGGTCAGCGTTGACGCAACACCTAACAAAATGAGGACCAAGACCGAAACTGCCACGAATAACCATGTTGATTCGTTATTGGCTGGAAGCCGATGTTGCAGTCTCACCCCTGGACTGCCAGATATGTACTCATGATTAGGGACGCTGGGGAATTCTTCCTGCTTTGTCGTACTTGATTGAGTGATATCGAGATGCGACGCCTTGATCGTGATTGCCGATTTTCTTTCTGGCGAAACACTCAACGTCCATATGGTATTGACTGTTTGGAAACCTCCCAGCCCGATCATCAGCAAGATGATCGCCATGCGAATCCAGAACCCACCAATGCTAAATCCAATTGAAATCGCTTCCGCTTGTCCGAATTGATAAGTGATCAACGCAACAAACAAAACAACGCCAATCAGCATGATCGTCGAGTAAATGATGACAGCGCTCAGTCCACCCAATAGCCGGGAACCGGACTGCCGATGCCCTTTCTTTTTTTCCCAAAGTGAAAAAAATCGTGCCACAGAAATGCCAGACGAGTTAGCGAAAAATCTTGATATGAGAAATCGATTTGACTACTAAGTTAATCGAGATCGGTTTTTCGCAAAAGGGTTTGTCGCGTCGCGATGACTCTGCGACGACGAGGTGGCACGGCTCCGCTGAGGCCAACTTCTTCGTTCAAATTGTCATCAACCGCATCGGTTTGTTTCGCTGTTTTAGCACCTTGTTCCAATGTTTCGGCCGGCTTTCTTCTATGCCTTTGATCATCAAAATCGAAGGTTTGGGGATCAGATCGCTTGATTACTCGCGTGATTGGTTGTTTTGTGGGATGAATCACGGAAGCATTGTTTTGAAGAGCTGAATCCACGCTTGCATCTTTCGAACTGGCTGTCCGAACAATATCCGCTGATGTAGGGTGGGGCGTTGGGCTGGACAAGCGTTTCCCGCGTGACGAAATCTTTCGAGTTTCAATGCTGTCAATTTCACCAAGGTACTTTTCGATCACTTCTGGGTGTTTGATGATTTCATCAGCTGAACCAGAGCACAATATCTGTCCTTCGTTAACAACATAAGTCCGTTCCGTAATTTGCAGAATCTCGCGGGCTGCATGATCGGTGATTAGAATCGCAATACCCTCCTCACATAATCGCTTGATGATTTCCTGAATGCTTTGAACGGTTACGGGATCAATTCCCGCAAACGGTTCATCGAGCATGATGATTTTCGGGTTGGAAAGCAGGCAGCGAGCAATCTCCAAACGACGTCGTTCTCCACCAGAAAGCGCACCGGCCTTGGACTTGCGAATCTTGGTGATCTCGAATTCCTCAAGCAGGTCAGCGCACCGTTTTTTTCGGTCACGCCAACTCATTCCGAGCAACTCCATCATTGCCAGTAGATTCTGTTGGGTCGAAAGCTTCGCAAAGACACTTGATTGCTGCGGCAAGTATCCCATGTTTCCATCGCGCGCCCGTTTGTACATTGGCCATGATGTAACATCTTCGCCGTTGAGATAGACCTTGCCAGCATCAGGTGCCAGCAACCCGCAGGTCATACGAAAACTGGTCGTTTTGCCAGCACCGTTGGGCCCCAGTAAGCCGACCAGTTCGCCTTCGCCAACCTCAAAGCTGACGCCTTTTACGACTTTTCTGCTGCCAAATGATTTTTCAAGGCCTTCAACTTTAAGAATCGACATCTTAGGTTCTCCGTAACCAATCGTTGTTCCATTGTGACGAACAACTCAAATTAGCCATACGCCACTTTTTCATTTACGTTCAATCCAATGCCGTCATTTCGCGCCGTTGAATCAATGATGGAATCAACGAATGAAACCCATTCGCTTGAAATTCGGGAAGAAAAATGGTTGCCTCCACGCATGGGGCCAGTAGATAAACAATGCCTTGCCGATCAAGAATTTGCGATCAAAGAAGTGACCATGCGGCCACGCCCGTGAATCCATGCTGCTGGGACTGTTGTCGCCCAACGGCATAAACTGATCCTCCGACAAGCGATAGTTGTACTCTGGTCGATCGTGAATCATGTCTGAAAACAGATCGAAGGCTTGGTTTTTTGACCATGTAAGGGGGTCTTCAAAGATGTCCCGGATTTTATGCACAAATTGATCATAGCTAACGGCTGATTTTCCATTGTCGTTGACCAACCGAATCTGTTTCGTACGATACTCTTGCGCAAAAACGATGTCTCCCAATTCCGGGTCGTAACTTTTGCGATTCCCGATGTAATACACGTCGCGAAGAACCTGCAAGCGTTTGACCTCGAGGTCAATTTCTTTTCCACCGATCCCGATTGGCTCCGCGTCACCTGGATCGTCCGCAGAGTACTTCGGCATTGGAAAACGTGTTACCGAATTTTCGTATTCTGTTGGCCCATCGAATTGAATCACCTTTTCGTTCACCCACAGATAAAGTTTATCATCCACATTGGCGTATCGAATTTTGTAACTTCCTTTGCCTCGAATCGGAGTTCCAGCAACCGGTTTCTCAGAAACGGGCTTATCGGGCGAAACGAAACTAACGTTTTTATTGTCGCAACTTAAGCTTGCAAGTCCCGTGGCCACGTCAATCGTGCAGTAAAAGTGATCGCCCCCTTTTACAATATCAAAAACCAATTCGCCACTGTCTGATTTTATTTCGACCAGAGAATCAACGGCGAGATCTGGAACCCAGTGGATTCCAGAAAGTTCCGTCAGATACCGATCTGTCGCATGAACGCCAAATAATCCGATGATGTCTTCAACCGAATAGTTCTCATTCAGACGTTGCGGTAGCAAATAGTTATACGCGTAGAAATCGGAGATCAATTGTCCCTTGAAATCTTTGAGTCGCGGCGGTAACTCGCCGTTGCGTAGGTAGGAAACCCAGTCATGCGTCCAAGGCACAACGTGACGGTAGCGAAGCCAAGACCTGTCCGACGAGGTGGACAAACTGAATGTGGGCGTCTTTTGAGAATTATCAATGGACCATTGTTTCTGATCGTCGCGAGACGACCATTCGTCCCAGCGTGATGGCCAATTCACTTCCTTCAATTTCTTGGCAATAAAATTCGTATCGTCGACGCCTTGAAGCATCGCTTTCAATTTATGGTGTGGCTTTCTAGCGATATCGAAACCGAGTGTTTCATTGTTGAGCACATAGACGTTTCCGAATTCAAGTTTGATGGTTTCACCCGGAAGTCCGATCAAGCGTTTAATGTAATTTTGCTTTGGATTGGAGGGGTACTTAAAAACGATCACGTCCCATCGTTCAGGGTCAGACAATTCATAAGCGAATTTGCTGACGATAATCCGATCGCCGTAGAACGAATCTTTGTTGGATGGCCAGCCTTTGAATTTACGGTCAAGGTCGTGCGTGTACCGGCAAATCGGACAGGTCGCGTGCCCGGTCAGCCAAGGCTCACCATTGGCCATGCGTGCCGCACGGGTATCAGGGTTTTCTGCGCTTGCACCGACGCGAAAGTTATAGCCACATTCTTCACAATGAATGTCGACATGCCGCCCTTGTAGTGTAGGTGCCATCGATCCGGTTGGAATGACAAACGCTTCCGCTTCATACGCCCGAAACAAGAGGGCCAAAATTACGGCCACCACAATCGACTCGATCGTTTCACGAACGCCAGGATCCGAAAAGAATCCCACTTTGGCGACACCCGCTGATTGGCCCGAACGCGACGAAGAATCGTTCTTTGATTTTTTCTTTTTAGTCGAATCAGAAATTTCGAACGGCTTTTTCTTCTTTTTCATTTGAAATTCGGCGTTGGTTGAAACGTTTCAAACGGATAGGTCTGAAACTAGGACAATTGCGTCAATTTTGAACCGGTTATGAATCCTGAGAACAAATTTTGCCGCACAGCGAGGCTATTCGGATTCGAATCTAGTTTTATAGCGAAAAATCCTGGGAAAAGATACTTACATCTCGTCTGATAGCATCGTGGAATTGCTGGATTCATGTCTGCCCAAAACAGAAGGAGAGATCGACCGGTAACTATTCTATGTTTTGCAGAACCGCAATGACCGAATCGCTCTTGATACCGCCAAAGTGTCGTGAATCATTCGAAACGGGGACATTGTCGCCTAGTACGAAGTATTCGTCCTTGCCGATCACATGTTTCCGACCGGGCTGCCGGTCGTAGTAGTAAAGATCGCGGAAGACACGAATGCGTTTGATTTCGCCATGGTTGGCAGTCAGCTTTGACAACACAATTTGATTCGATGGGCGAACTTCGAAGAGTGCGTCTGCAAGTTGATTTTTCGCCGGCATCGGAGCCGGGCTTTTCTCGTAAAGCTTGCATTCTCCGAATACGGCTCCATTTGCGATCAGTCGGGCCTCTCCGTCGCGTAACCAAAATTGAAGAACACCAGACCCCGGCAGCTTTGAATGGGGTCCAGCAAACCTCTTTTCATTATCCTCCTCTTTTCGACTTTGCCAAACGCAATAGCGATCCCCGGAAGAGTGATCGGAGTTTTGCTGGAAATCAAACTGCACCAGTCCATATTTTTCGGTGCGCATTTGTAGTTCGATTTGGAGATCCGCAATGTCCGATAGCGTAATTTCAACTCCAAAATCACTGACCGTGTTCAAAGACCGAGACAAAGTTTGGTTAAACCCATACGAATCCTTAATTAACTCTTCTCGACGTTGGTCCCGCTTGCGATAACATCCAAGATGTTGATAACGCAAAGATGTGTTATCACGACTCAGTTTGACCGGGAAGTGAGCGTGTTGTTGGTTTTGTATCCAACGCGGACTAGCCTTGGAGGCAGAATTCGAGTCATGAACCAAGACTTTCATTTTCTCAAAAACGTGCTCTGGTTTTACAGTTCGCTCTCCATCCACCCACAAATCGCCAGAATGTAGTTCAATCGTCTCACCCGGTAACCCAACAATGCGTTTTACTTTATGGTCAGATTCATTTCCCGTTGCTGATTTGAAAGCTACAACATCCCAGTGCTGTAATGCTTGTTTTGTAGCACGCTTTTCAAAGAGTCGTTGATCACCAAGTATCGTCTTCACTTCGCGGTCAGCCAGTCGATTCTCTTGACCGCAATTTGAGCAAATGAATTTGGAAATTGACCTCATGATTTCAAAACGCATTTCGAAGCCGCATTCGGAACATTTGGACGCCTGGTGTTCTCCCATCAGCATCGGCGCCATCGATGCGCCGGTAATTGTTCCGTTCAACGGCGATTGAGCATCCGCGGTCACAGGGATTTGTTTGGTCGCTTCAGCTTCGGTGTCAGAACGCTTTTGACATCCAAAGATCAAAGCCAATGACGTAATCATCAGGAATTGAACTGCGAGTTTTCCGGAAGCGTGCGAACTCATCAAGAATTCCTATGCTGGCCAATTGCCGGGAAATCGAACATTGACTTTCAATTCTTTTGCTTTGCGTTTCGCCTTTTCTGCAGCCTCGCGGAAAATGCTCTCGTTAGACGTATTTAAACAGATATCATTGAGGTGGGGACCTACGGACGCAGTGGGTACCAGGGAAAGAACGTGGCAAAAGTTGTCCTTGGTCATTTGCACCATCTCATCCAATTCGTCAACATTTAACATGTTGATGTTGTTGCCCAAAACCGCCACATGACGATCTGGGTCACGTTCGCGGCAATACTGATTCATGTTCTCCACAACCAAATCGAATTCATGAATGCGTCTAATCCGCACGTAGGTCTCTGGGTTTGTAGCATCGATGGAGAAACGAATCTCTGACTTTGGAACCAAATCGAACCAACGATCTCGCGTTGTTTTATTTAATAATGTTCCATTGGTCGTTGTCACGATTTTTATGTTGGAATCTCGATTCAAGTCGAGCGACTCTAGGATCTCAAAAATCCGGTCTCGCCAAAATGGTTCGGCCAATCCAGAAATTTCCAGCCTTTGGATATTCGCTACATGCGGCTTGAGTGAATCGCAAATCGATGCGACGTGGTCGTCTTCCCTTTTAAAGTCACGCAACGAACGAGGGCACATTAGGCAAGCCATTTGTCCGGTCGTCGGATCTTCACCACCAATGTTGCAGTGAAAGTTGGGCAGTTCCAGTTCAACTTGCAATTCAGTCTTCGATGAGATTTCATATGGACACGATTGGGCAACGTTTCCGATCCGAAGTTGCGTTTTCGGATCGCCAAGAAACGCGTTGCCGTTCGATGAAATTTTTATTTGCATGGATCTGCTATTGCAAAATCTCGAGAAAGCGTGGGTAGGCTTCGTTCCAGACCGAAGCATGCTCGGGTTCGTAGGTCGTCAAGTCGAAACTGTTCGCAATGATTTGCCGTGCATCAGAAATTGAACCGACATCGCCGTTGGCGATCAGTTGCTGCATCAAGTTTCCAATCGCCGTTGCCTCAATGGGGCCGGTTACCACTCGACGACCGCACGCGTTGGCCGCCATCTGGCAGAGCAATTCATTTTGAGTCCCACCGCCAACAATGTGAATGGTTTCGATCCGGTTGCCAACCAGTTCTTCAAGCCACTCCAAAACCATTCGATATCGCATCGCCAAACTCTCTAGTGCGCAACGAATAATAGCGCCGTCGGACTCGGGAACCGTTTGGCCCGTTTCTCGACAGAATGTCCGGATTTCGTTCGGCATACTTTTAGGCGAAACGAACCTTGCAAGATCCGGCTCAATAAACGAGGCCAGTGGCGTGCTCTCGTTCGCTGCTTCAACCAAATGGAACCATTCCAGCTTTCGTCCCTCCTCTTGCCAGATTCGGCGGCACTCTTGAATCAACCACAATCCGGCAATGTTTTTCAGCAATCGAGTCGTTCCGCCAACACCTGCTTCGTTGGTGAAGTTCAATTCGCCGACTCGTTCATTGATCAGTGGCGTTTGAGTCTCAACGCCCATGAGTGACCATGTTCCACTGCTGATATAACACCAGTCTGTCCTGCCCGTCGAGACTGTGGGGACTGCCATGACAGCGCTGGCGGTATCATGCGTTCCCGGCAAAATGACGTCGATCGTTTTCAAGCCGGTTTCTTCCTGCAGCCCGGGAAGCAACTTTCCTATGTTGGTGCCAGGCGGCGTTATCTCCTGTAAAAAATGAGTCGGTACATCGAACTTGGTAAGCAAATCGACCGCCCATTCATTTTTTATTGGATTGAAAAATTGAGTCGTCGAAGCGTTCGTACGCTCGTTTGTCTTTACGCCAGTCATCAGCCAATGAAAAAGATCGGGTATCAACAACATCGAATCCGCCATATGCAGAATCGGCGAATTCGCACGCTTCATCGCAATCAGTTGGTATAGCGTATTGAGTTCCATAAATTGTAGGCCGGTTGTATGAAAGATGTCATTTCGTGAGACGACTTCAAAAACAGAAGACAGAATCCCAGCTGTCTGTGCATCACGATAATGATAGGGATTGGCCAGAATTTCATTGTGCTTTCCCAACATCGCAAAATCGACGCCCCATGTGTCGACGCCGATGCTGGCAATGTTATCGCCGAATTCAATGCGAGCCTTACGCATGCCGTCTTTGATATGCTGCCATAGCCCAGGTAGGTTCCATTGCAATCGATCGTTGAATCTGACACCGCCATTTTCGAACCGATTGACATCCTGAAGCGATAGCTTTGCCCCGTCAAATCGCCCGGCGACCAAACGTCCGCTCGATGCCCCTAAGTCAACTGCCAAATAAGTTTTTCGATTTGCCATCAATCTCGATTCTTTCCATCAACTCGCTAAGCAACGATCTACAAAAACAAATGCTGCTAATCGACAACTAGCAGATTAACCATTGTGCACCAAAACGATCAACCGAGTCAAAATCGGTTGCGAAAGAGACTGGAAAAGTATGATGAATTTCCAAAATCCCAACGACTAGGTTAGTGAAGATGTTGCTCGAGGTCGATGGATGTTGGCATTCAAGATCCAATTCGTGTTGCGCACCTGACGGGGCAGTTCCAGTTTGTTAGTTAAATTTTTCGCAGTATTCTCTGCTCGACAAGAAATTCAAAAACATGACAGAGTTGGAGTGCGTCGCGAATCGGATTTGGGTTCCAGTTGAAACATCGAACATCGCTGCCTGATGGAAGATGATTCCAGAGGGTTTTCGGAGGATTCAATTTGGTGGGCAGGTTCCACAGAGTCTCGTAAGCTTCTCGGTTTTTTTGTTTGGAACCACATGTTGACCATTATCCCCATTTTTTTAACGCAAATCTCCACTGCACGTTCGACTATTACACCCAAGTGCTTCACTTTGATTTAGTCCTCGATCAGGGCGAATTACTGGGCAAAAGTTGCATGTTGCAATTCGGTGACTCTAACTTGGTTTTTGAGGAGTCCACCGTCGTTGACCTGAACGATCCGGCAACATGCTTTTACGGTAAGCTCCGTTTTTTCGTGAATGGTATTCAGTCCGTTTTCAATCAGATTTGTGATTTTTCAGATATGCTGAGAGATTCAACCGAAAACGGAACGTGTGAATTTTCGATCTTGGATTGCAATGGAATCCAATTGGTGTTTACGGAAGTCATTCCCGTTGTCGATTGCGAATAGGCTCATTTTAACCCAAGAGCATTCAACAGAGCTGAATGGATAACGGATGAAATGTTACGAAACTTGGGGTGCGGCATATCTGATTCGATTGCCGCCACCTCGCTTTGCTTCATACATGGCTTGATCTGCTTTTTCGATCAACTTTTTGATGTGGTTGTCTCGCACGGATTCAATTTTCAACAATTCCTCGCACACTCCGCCGATGCTAAGCGTTATCCTTGATTGAAACGATTTGTTTTCGCAGGACTTTTCAAGTTGCATAGCGATTCGATCAGCAACGATAGCGAGCACTTCGTCGCTAACATTCTTCAAGATCACCACAAATTCGTCGCCACCGTATCTGACGATAACGTCGTTGTCGCGGACTGCCTGTTTGAGTGTATGAGCAACCAAGCATATGGCGTCGTCACCCGATTGATGTCCGAATTTATCGTTGATGGCCTTGAATCGATCCACATCGATAAACAAAACACCGACCGAGTCCATGTGGTCTATTCGGACCATTTCGGCTTCGTCCAATTTTCTGCGATTGAACAGTCCCGTCATTGGATCTCGAAGTGATTGGTCATCGAGCGAAGGATTCATCATCGATTTTACAGCCAGCTGTGAAAGCATCTCCGATGCAGCCAACAATAACTCTTCACTGGATGGGGCGTCTCCGATTTTAATGCTGAAACCGCCACTCGTTTCTGCGATTCTTCGTTCAACATTTTTGAACAGGTCATCTTCGGTTGAGGTGTCAAATTTGAATCGATTCTTCAAGAGCATTTCGAATTCAAGTTGGCTGGCCCTCGGGTAGAATCGATTCCCTGGAACTTTTGAGAAGAGTTTATCAGCGAACAGTGAAGCTGTTCGCATGGCGACGCGAATATTTGATTCGTTTTTCTGTTGCTTTTCGGAAATTGGGTCATGGTGCAAACCAATTGATTTTGTCAACTCAGGATCAATGCCCCATTTATCGAACAAGCCGACACCCACTTCGACATGATCGAATCCCACAGCTTCCCTTTCAATTTTGAGAAAGTCGGGACGGTCGCATGAAGCGATCGTTTCGGCATAGGTTGATTCATTCGTTCGCAAAATTGCCAAGATTCCGATGTCTTGCAATAGCCCGCCAAGAAAGTATTTAGAAGCATTTGGTTTGTCGATCATCATTCCAAATTCTTCTGCCGCACAGGCTTGTGCCAAAGACCGCCACCAGTATTTTTGGAGCAAACAATCCCATGCTTTACCCTGCGATTTACTAGGCTTTAAATAGAAACCAAGAGCTACCGACTGGACCATA
>Ga0115566_10004705_pt1 | contig 10823 bp, 6 predicted proteins | sample COGITO_mtgs_1204_3_FD_87173 | JGI IMG/M metagenome (GOLD analysis project Ga0115566, IMG submission 87173) | Pelagic marine microbial communities from North Sea - COGITO_mtgs_120405 | ecosystem: Environmental > Aquatic > Marine > Epipelagic | place: Germany:Helgoland, sampling site Kabeltonne...
GTAGATAATGTTGCAAGAGTAACTGCTGGAGTTGCCGCCTATCTTGAAAATCAAAAATTGGCTAAAAAAGTAGTTGTTGGTTTTGATTGTCGTTTTGCTGGAATCCTGTTTGCTGAAACAGTTTCAAATGTGCTTTCCTCCAAAGGAATTGAAGTTTTGTTTTATGATAAACCCACCACTACTCCAGCAATATCATTAGTGACTAAAAAATTAAACTGCGGAATAGGAGTTATTATCACCGCTTCGCATAACCCACCTAGTTATAATGGATACAAACTGAAAGGTTCTTTTGGCGGGCCACTTTTGTCCGAAGGGATATCTCAAGTGGAAGAATTAATTCCAGATGAAGCTCCTGATTTGAATCAACAAAATGATGCGTTAATTATTCCAACTGACATTAACGAACTATACATCAATCACATTAAAGGGCATTTTAATTTAGAAAAACTGAATAACTCCAGCATGAAATTGGCCTATGATGCCATGTATGGTTCAGGGCAATTTGTTTTACCCCAACTTTTACCCAATGCTGAACTCTTCCGTAATGAATGGAACCCACATTTCTATGGACTTTCACCAGAACCCATCCTAAAAAACTTAGGTGAGTTTCAGACTTATTTGCAAAATGATGTAAATGTTGACTTGGCACTAGTGAATGATGGAGACGCTGATAGAATAGGTCTAATGGACGGTGATGGGAATTATATTGATTCTCACAACATCATGTTGCTCCTACTCCACTATTTGGTTCATTATAAAAAAGAAAAAGGAAGTGTTGCCACTGGATTTAGCTCTACGGTTAAAATTCAACAATACTGTGATTTACACAACCTCAAACTCGATATTGTTCCCATAGGATTTAAACATATTTGTGGTTTGATGCTTGAAAATGACGTTTTAATGGGTGGTGAAGAATCTGGTGGAATTGCCGTAGGAACCGGAGACCATATACCTGAACGTGATGGCATTTGGAATGGGTTGTTGTTGCTTGAAATGATGGTAAATACAGGTAAGTCCATAAATGAGTTATTACAAGAAGTGAAAAGCCAAGTGGGGGATTTTGCCTTTAAAAGAATTGACCTTAAAATTAAAGAAGAACAAAAAGTAGCTATTGTAAACCAATGTAAAAACAAGGCGTTCAAAAGTTTCGGTGATTTGATCGTAGACAGAATTGAAGATTTAGACGGTTGGAAATACTACTTCAATGAAGATGAATGGCTAATGATTCGTGCTTCGGGAACTGAACCAGTTCTACGAACTTATGCCGAAGGCAAAACTCCAGAAAGAGCAGCTTATATTTTGGATTGTTGTCACGAAGAGATTGGGGTTTTATAGTTCTCCACTTTGTTTGTTTTAGTGATTGAGATCTACATTATTTTGTAACGTTCTATGTATTGTTTTATCTGCTGGGCATACACTATATCGCACTATATCTTATTCAAATTTAATCTCTTACTCCCTAACCAACCTAAACACCTTCTCAGTATTACCAGTTTTCAGATGCAAAAAGTAAACTCCAGAGGCTAAATTTTGAAATTCGATTTTATTGGAATGGTTCAGCTGACCACTTTGTTTTTCACTCCCCAACTGATCAATTAATTTGTAAGAAATAACCGATTCTTGATTATCTAAAAGTTCAACATTCAATTCATTATTAAATGGATTGGGATAAATTTTGAAAACCATATTTTCTTCAGCTTCGTCAATATTTACAAAACACCATTTTGCTTTTACTCTCAATGAATCAGATGCAGTACAGCCCTCTGGATTTGTTGCTCTCACCCAGTACTTTCCACTATCAGAAATGGCAATTATCTGTGTAGTGTCTCCACTACTCCACAACCACACATTGTTAGAATCAGTAGATTCAGCTTTTAAGGTATCCCCTTCTTCCAAACAAAATATGGAGTCTCCTTCTAATTTCAAATTTGGATAAGGAAGTTGATGTCTTATTAATGAATCTGATGCTTTACAACCCTCTGTACCTGTTGCCATAACCCAATAAACTCCGGCATGAGAAACAACTAACTTGTCCGACGTATCTCTATTATTCCATAACCAAGTAATATTAGAGTCAATAGATTGGGCCTTAAGCGTATCTGTATCGCCTTTACAAAAAACCGAATCACCTAATACACTTACGTTAGGCAAGGGGTTCTGAAAGGTAAATACTGAATCCGTATATCCTTTACATCCTCTTGAATCAGCAAAAGACACTTTCCATGGTGTTTGGTAATTATTATCATTTACTTGAACTTGATTAAGCGAATCTCCATTACTCCATTTATAATTAGAATAAATTGAACCTCCTTTTAAAGAAAGACTCAAACTATCATTTTTACAAAAATTAAATTTACCTGTTGAGCTAATAAGGGTGTCATAAACGTGAGTGTATTCCAGCATGGCTTTGGCATTTACTTTTCCATTTCCAAAACTAAAATTAGGCAATGGCCCAACTAGGTTAGTTAAGCTATCCGCAAAAGCAGTTTTTAATAAGGCATTTTTAAAATCAGCATGTGTCCCATTTGGGCATTTTTCAAAATACAAGGCGGCCAATCCTGCCACAACAGGAGAAGCCATAGAAGTTCCTCCATTACTGAAATGAAATCCACCTTTTGCCAACTTAAATCGTTGCGAAGCAGTATTTGCCAAATAAGTAACATCAACAATTCTTCCTGAGGTAACCGTGAAATTTCCTGGGGCAGCAAAATCAGGCTTTAAAAAACCCCTTCGATTAGGTCCACGACTCAAATTTGTTCCGATTCCACCAACTGGAAAATTAGTGGTTTGCCGCATGTTTCCATCAACATTTTCATACTCCAATCTATTGTTATAAGTACCCACTGAAATTAAACCTGGACTACAATTCCATGAACTTACAATACTTTGTAGGCTATCTTGTTTCTGGTATTTTGAAATACTTGGATAACTTGAGCTATTTGGCAGATTAGTACTCACCACATCCGATAATCCCAATAAGGATGAAGCCCAACAATCGTAACCTCCACTACCAATGGCTGATAATTTATAGTATGAACTGGCGCTGGGCTTAGTCATCAATGTCTGAAAAAGATAGTTGGGACCTTGTCTTTCTGCCCAAGTCAATAATTGGGAACCACCTCCCAAATTTATTGTCATAACCGTATCCAATCGATTAAAAATAGAATCGATAAAATAGGTTGTATCTTTCCACGTAGTCGTATCCGTTTCACCAAAAGTAAAAGTGATATTTTTCAAATCTGCAGTATCAGCCCACATTTCAATAAAAACCTGAGAATTTTGGGCGTTAGGCTTAAACCACGTAAAAGAAGTGTCATTGTTCACCCTTGTTTTTAAATGAAAAGGAGGAATAGCGCCAGCGTTTCCTGTCGCACTCACAAAAGCCCGCCCTGCTTTGCCCGCAACCAATGAATCAATATACAAGGCTGCCAAATCTTGGCCATCGTGACTTCCCAAATAAGTACCGGCACTTAAATTAATTACGCAAGGCATCTGCAAACGATCAGCTTCTTTATACATCCACTCCACTGCATCCGCAATGGTTTGTGTCCAGTTGCTGGCATTAAAATCTGTTGCAACAAAGACAATACTTGCGTCAGAAGCGTAACCACTGTAATCAGCAATAGAATCATGTACCGAATTTCCATTTCCTACAGCAATTCCACTTACCATAGTGCCGTGACCATGATGTTGGTTTGGGTCGGTATGAGGACAAGTTCCCCCGTTTATTGAACTGCTATCATATATCTCCCCATATCCATAACTAGGTCGAATGGTTGTATCAATATTACGGGTTTGATCCCATATTTTAACGATTCTAGTTTTTCCGTTCTTGTCTTGAAAATCGGGTTGATCTAAATCAATTCCCGTATCGATTATTCCCATTAAAACTCCTTTGCCAGTATAAGTACCCCAAGAATCTCCTTTGTACATAACATTCTCACTCGCTTTGGTATTTTTCTTTGATTCATTGATTAATGGTTTTCCTTTTCCACCATCATATATAAAATGAGTGATAAAAGATTGATTCAAAAAGGATTTCAAGTGCTTTTCGGGTAAAACAACAGAATGATATCCCCTAAACGAATGGTTAAAAGTTCCATTTACTTCATCAAGATAATCTTCTATTTCTTGTAAGCCACCCTCTACCATAATTGAGATTGGACGATCACTCTTATCAAAATTTTCGGTTCTAAGCCAAAGGTTTCCTTTTACCACATCTTGAGAATGAAGAAAGAAAGATGATATAGAAAGTAGTATTAAGAAAAGAAATTTCATTTGTTTGAATGGAGGAGTAAATTTAATTGTTTACTCACGAATTTTGTAAGTTTTTAAAATCAGGTAAATTCTCAATAAAAGCATAACTCTGATTATCAAAATCAATTTTGCAGTAATAATGTTTCAATCCATTAGTTACAGCCAAATAAGGAACTTTCAAAACCATATTGTATCTGGCGATTTGGTCAAATGTTTTTTGGGTAATATTAATTGTTGTTCGCTTGCATTCTACTAATACTTGCGCTTCCCCATTTTGATTATAACATACAATATCACTTTTTTTTGCCATTCGATTGTACTTCATTCCCAGCTCTTGTTTCATCAACGATTTAGGGTAGCCCAATTCTTGATTCAAAAATTCAATGAAGTTTTGTCGTACCCATTCTTCTGGGGTAAGAACCAAATGTTTTTTACGAATGGAATCGAAGATAAAAAGCCTATCTCCTTCAGCTTTTATTTTGAATTCATAATTTGGGAGATTGAGTTTTTCCATTATAACAAAGATATTTTTTTGAATTAGGATAGAAGTAGGTTAAAGTCTCTAAATAACTCAACTAAATTTAAGGAATTAATAAAAGAGTCGATGATTTCACACTAATATTGTAGTAAGATGAAAACAAAAGAAGAAATCACTAAAAACTGGCTACCACGCTATACGGGCGCAACATTAGAACAATTTGGAAAGTATATTCTACTCACCAATTTCAAAAAGTACCTGAAAGACTTTTGTGCTGTAACTGGAGCTGAAATAATTGACCCTTCAGCAGCAATGCCAATAGCAACTGCAGGAGACATTACTATGATCAATTTTGGAATGGGGAGTGCAAATGCGGCTACCATTATGGATTTGTTGAGCAGCATTTCGCCAAAAGCGGTTCTGTTTTTAGGTAAATGTGGAGGAATAAAAAAGAAAAATAGACTAGGCGATTTCATTTTGCCCATTGCAGCTATTCGAGGTGAAGGAACATCAAATGATTATTTACCGCCTGAGGTGCCAGCGCTTCCAGCATTTAGTCTTCAAAAAGCAGTTTCTACAACTATTAGAGATAATGAATTAGATTATTACACAGGTACAGTATTTACAACCAACAGACGTGTTTGGGAGTTTGACGATAAGTTTAAAGAGTACTTAAGAACCACTCGCTGTATGGGAATTGACATGGAAACTGCAACTGTCTTTATAGTAGGATTTTCTAATGAAATTCCGAGCGGAGCACTATTATTGGTTTCAGACCAACCTATGGTACCTGAAGGAGTAAAAACTCAAAGTACGGATGAAAAAGTGAGTAAAAACTTTGGTGAAAAACATATAAAAATTGGCATAGAGTCCTTGAATCAACTGAAAGAAAATGGTAAAACTGTAAAACACCTAAAGTTTGCCTAAATGCCTCTAAAAGAGTATCAACGAGTCCTCAAAAACGTTAAGGATAAAGACTTTAAGCCCATTTACTTTTTAAGTGGACCTGAGACTTATTTCATTGATGTAATTACTGATTATATTGAAAAAAACGTTCTTACTGAAGAAGAGAAAGCGTTCAATCAAACCATTATTTATGGTAAAGATGTAGAGCGTAAAGAAGAATGGAATACGGTTTTAGAAGCGATTAGGCGATACCCGATGATGTCGGAAAGGCAAGTCGTAATTATCAAAGAGGCACAAGTAATAAAAGACCTAAAACAGCAGCTAATAGATTACCTTCAAAACCCAATGGAAACTACCGTTTTGGTTGTTTGTTTCAAATACAAAACCACCAACGATAAAAAGCTACTGGCTCTTATTAAAAGTAAAGGAATATTCTTCCTTTCCAAGGAACTTTCAGAACATAAAGTACCGAATTGGGTGAGCGAATTTTTGCGAAGAAAGAATTTTAAAATCACCCAAAAAGCTTCCTTTCTATTAACTGAGTATTTAGGTAACAACCTTTCTAAAATATCGAATGAATTAGAGAAATTAACCTTGGTCTTAAAACCAGAAACTGAGATTAATACTCATGATATTGAAGAAAACATTGGAATCAGTAAAGACTACAATACCTTCGAATTAATAAATGCTCTGGGAACAAAAAACCACGTTAAGGCTTATAAAATCGTGAGTTATTTTGGCGCAAACGCCAAACAACATCCCATTCCCCTGACAATTGCCACACTTTATAATTATTTCGGGAAAATATTAAGTCTTCATTACCTCAAGGATAAAAACTCAAGAAATGTAGCCAGTCAACTGGGCTTACCGCCTTTTTTTGTTGATCAATATATTAACGGAGCTAGATTATATCCACCGGCAAAGTGTGCACATATAATCCGTTATATACGCGAATGTGATAACCAGTGGAAAGGAATTGGAACTACTGGTATGCCTGACGGCGAATTGCTCAAGGAGTTAATCTACAAGATATTAAACTAACTCGTTTTCAGCCATTCTTGATATATTTTATAGAAAATAGCAAGAACTACGGATCCGATAAACAAACCAATAATTCCGAAAGCTAACATTCCGCCGATAGAGCCTATTAGTAATACGAGCATAGGAATGTCTCCACCCCTTCCGAATAATATCGGCTTTAAAACATTGTCACTCAAACTCACCAATACCAAATAAACAGTGAGAGTAACTGCCACTAATGTTGATGCTACGGAAAACTCATAAATCATCACGGGAATCATAATCAACAAAGGTGGTAACTGAATAATAGCCAAAACAGCAACGGCTAAAGCCCAAAACTCTGCTCCGGGAATACCAGCCAAAGCAAAGCCTATATAAGAAAGCACACCTTGAATGACAGCCACACCCATTACACCTTGAGAGATACTTCGAATGGTTGCGCCAATCATAGGAATGTAATTATGACCATTTTCACCAGCCAATTTGATGGACAATAATTTAGTTCGTTCAACTAAACTCTCTCGGTTTGAGATTAAAACCCCTGCAATAATTATTGAAAAGAAAAACTGAGCCATACCCATTCCAAAACCGCCAATAGCAGAAAGTAAATAGGACGAAAACGAGATGATTTGATCCTGAAAATGTTCTACCACCTCAGCCAAATTTTCTGAACTTTGTTGCCACAAGTCAAAGATTTTATCGCCAATAAGAGGCCATGATTTCACAGCTTCGTTGGCAGGAGGAATATGGAAACTTCCATCTTGCATATGACCAGCAATAATCTGAACATATTCTATTAAAGAACCCGAAACTGCAAAAAGGGGCAAAATGAGAACATGAGCCATCAGCAATGTGAAAATTACAATGCTTAGTTTTTTTCTTTTTCCAAATAGCTTTTCAAACTTTTTATACAGTGGCATAATAGCCACAGCAATAATTATTGCCCAAACCAAGAGAAGAATAAAAGGGCTCAAAATCATGAATGTAGTTGTAAGAAGTATGGCTATCACCAATAATCGGATGGCTATATCGTAAGGATTGTGTTTATGTTCCATAGACTTCGAAAATAGAAAAAGAATATGACATGATTTTCGTTTAGGACACATTGTGAAAACTTGTAGGAAAACCAGATATGCAAAACACTCAAATCAATCCCTTTTTCCTACTTTAGCCCCAATGCTAAAAAGAATACAAGACGATTTTAAAATTCAACTGATTTTGATCACTCTTTTGTGCTTTGTGGCTTATGGAAATACCATAAAACATGGTTTTGTACTCGACGATAATTCGGCTATTCTCAATAATTCTTCTGTTAAAAAAGGGCTTTCGGGCATCTCCGAAATCTGGTCACATTCGTTTATGTATGGTTACCTGCAACAAGAAGATGCTACCTATCGTCCAGTAACTTCAACCTGGTTGGCAGTGCTATATGAGTTTTTTGGAGATAATTCTACTCCCTATCATTTCACACAAATCCTCTTGTATTTACTACTTTGTATTTTAGTTCTGTTCTACTTAAAGCGATTGCTCCGAGATTTTCATCCTCTTTACCCTTTACTCATTACACTTGTTTTCTTAGTCCATCCTTTACATACGGAGGTAATAGCCAACATTAAAAGTGTTGACGAAATACTTGCCTTGCTTTTTGGTGTTTTATCCCTTCACTTATTTCTTTTAACTAACGACAAAGCAGAAAACAAACTATTTCCACTTGCTGTTTTATCCTTCTTTTTTGCCCTTACTAGTAAAGAAAGTGCAATCACTTTGCTTGTATTATTTCCTTTTCAGCTCTGGTTTTTCCGAAGCAGTTCGTTAAAAGCAACTTTGACTAAGAGCAGCGTTTTATTTCTTCCTCTAGGTCTTTATTTCTTTCTACGAATTACCCTGCTTGATAGCATGACCTATGCCGAGGGAAGCAATGAAATGAGCATCTATAACAATTCACTTTTGGCGGCCAACTCATTCACTGAATCTATTGGAAGCGCATTTCTAATTTTAGGTTATTACCTTAAGTTGATTTTTCTTCCAAGCAATTTATCCTACGATTATAGCTTTAATGTTTTCCCTATTGTTGGTCTCACTAATATCTCATCTCTTGTTTCTATTTTATTGTATTTGGCTCTTGGCGCACTTAGCCTACTTGGCATTATTAGAAAATGGAAATTTGCTTTTGGACTACTCATGTTCTTAGCATTATTAAGTATTTCTTCCAACCTATTTGTCAAAATTGGTTCTTCTGGAAGTGAACGTTTTCTTTTTGCTCCTTTGTTGGGATTTGTAATTTTCGTTGTTCTTTCCATCGATCAAATCCACAGAAAGAAAAAACTAACCTGGTTAAAAGAGAGTTTTGTAACCGTTTTGTCTTTAGTACTCATTGCAGTTTTTACTTCTATGACCATTAGCCGAAACTCGGATTGGAAAAGTGAAGAAAGTTTGTTTTTAGCCGATGTAGAAAAAGTACCCGAATCTTTCAGAGCCAATTTACTTGCAGCTAGTATCTATCAGGAAAAAGCAGACAATTCATCGAGTATAAATGCCCAGAACAACCTCAATAAAAAAGCACTTACCCATTTAAAGCAGGTATATAAAATCTATCCTGAATTTGAAGATACCTATATTCAAATGGCACAAGTCTATCGAAACTTAGCTGCATGGAACAAAATGAAAACGGTTTCTGAAGCTGGTCTAAAAATAAATCCTAAAAGCAATGTAATTATTGCGCTTTTGGCTGATGCTCATCTTAAATTGAATGAATTTGCTGATTGTAGAAAATACTTTTTGAAACTAGAAAATTCTGACGACACACTTTATGATTTCAGTGCTAAATATAACATTGGAGCAAGCTATTTGAACGAGCAAAATTTTGATTCTGCTATTGTTTGGTTTCAAAAAGTGAGAACAATAAAACCAAATGACATCACTACTAACTATTACTTAGCAATGAGTTATTTTCAAGTTGGGAAGATGGACCTTGCCATTCAATTCTTTTCAAAAATTCCAAACACACACGATACATACGCACATAGTCAATCTTCGATTGGAACCATTTTCCTCATTCAGGAAAACTTTGAGCAAGCACTAGTTCACCTCAACAACGCACTATTAGTTGTACCGGGTGACGAAAACATCTTGAATAACATGATTGTTGCTTATCAGTCTCTTGGGCAATTGGACAAAGCTGAAGAGTGTGTTGCAATGATCAACGCTCCAAGCGCCGTACCAAGTCTTCAGTAATTTCGATTTTGTTGGTTTCTTCTAGCCATTCCATAGCCTGAATCACGAGATCTTCTCTGGCAGCAATGGATTCAAATATTTCATTTACCATCCAATCTTGTTTATCAAGTAACGCCAAAATCCGAAAGCTTAAATGGTCTATTGCCGCTTTATCAGGATTTTGTTCCCTGCAATAATCGCAAACTCCACAATCTGGAGCATCTTGTTGACCAAAATACTCGAGTAAAAAAGCAGATCGACATTGATCACCCAGCGTGTAATCAATCATTTTGTTCATCTTGTCAAACGCACGATCTTTGCGCCACTCGTAATTCTCTTTGGAGATTATGAGGTTCTTAACCGGCATTTTTTCTGTGGTAAAGGTTAACATAGGTTGATCGTTGGCCGGTATATAATCAATAATTTTTCTTTTCGAAAAAGCGGTTAGTTGTTTTATGATTTCACCGCGAGTCAATCTCAATCGTTTTGCAATAAGTGATTCATCAATAGATATATAATTATCCAATAATCCAGAATAAGAGCGCAACAATACCTGAAGTACTTTAGAGGTTTTACTCTCCTTTACTTCTAGGTTATAAAATGCTTTTTTGTCTAATAAAAACAGAATCCTTGACGGTTGTTTTATCGCTTCACTCAGGGCAATAACTCCTTCCTGTTCCAAAATTTTTAACGCCGAAAAACTCTGCATTGGATTGAGTTCGTATCGCTTACAAAAGCTCTTTAAATCGAAAGGAAAGGTTTCATTTTTACCAGCGCCATCGGCTAATCTCAAGTAATTGCCTAATGCCTTGTAAACTCTTTTAATTAGCGCTTTTTCAGGATAAGACATGGTTACTTTGCGCTTTAATTCTCCAATGTCTTTATCATCGAAAAAAACAATGGCATAGGCTCGATTTTCATCTCTACCTGCCCTACCCGCTTCTTGAAA
>Ga0115566_10004711_pt1 | contig 10818 bp, 9 predicted proteins | sample COGITO_mtgs_1204_3_FD_87173 | JGI IMG/M metagenome (GOLD analysis project Ga0115566, IMG submission 87173) | Pelagic marine microbial communities from North Sea - COGITO_mtgs_120405 | ecosystem: Environmental > Aquatic > Marine > Epipelagic | place: Germany:Helgoland, sampling site Kabeltonne...
CCGGCTGCGTGTCAGACCTATTGGGCGACGACGCCAAGGATCTGATCACCGAGATCCGAACCAACCGTGATCCCCTATTCGGTGGATGTGCACCGGAACCCCTGGCCCCTCACCTCGGGGAACTGATGGCTGCAGTAAAAGCCTCAAAAGCAGAGGGCCGCCATGCCGTTGGCCTGGTCTTTGATGGCGATGGCGACCGCATTGCCGCCGTGGATGAAAACGGACGGTTCTGCAGCACCCAGCAGTTGATGCCACTGCTGATCGATCACTTGGCTCGTGCCAAAAATCTGCCTGGATCGGTGGTGAAAACGGTGAGCGGTTCCGACCTCATGCGCCTTGTTGCGGAAGATCTGGGCCGGGAGGTCCTTGAACTGCCTGTGGGCTTCAAGTACATCGCGGCTGAAATGTTGGCCGGAGAGGTGCTGATCGGCGGAGAGGAGTCCGGCGGCGTGGGATTTGGCATGCACCTGCCAGAACGGGACGCCCTGTTTGCCGCCGTGCTCGTGCTCGAGGCGTTGGTTGAAGGGAAGCAGCCCCTTGGCGAGCGCATGAAAACCATCCAAGAGCGGTGTGGTGGCGAGGCTCACTACGACCGCCTCGATCTCCGCCTCGCCGACATGGAGTCCCGCCGCCGGCTGGAAGCCCTTTTGGCTGACACGCCTCCCCAAGAGGTCGCTGGATGCCCTGTCCTCGAGGTGGTCACCACAGACGGCGTCAAACTCAGGCTCGGCCCAAGCCATTGGCTGATGCTGCGCTTCTCTGGAACAGAGCCCTTGCTTCGCCTGTATTGCGAAGCCCCAAGCCCGTCGCGGGTCGAGGAGGTTCTGAGCTGGGCCCGCACCTTTGCAGCCGCCATATGAGCAACCGCGTTCTGGTGATTGCCAGCGGTAACGCCGGCAAAATTCGAGAGTTTTCGAACCTGCTGCAACAGATGCCCCTGCAGGTGGATCCACAACCCGAAGGGATCGAGGTGGAAGAAACCGGAATCACCTTCCGCGATAACGCCCTCCTTAAGGCAAGGGCCGTTGCCGAAGCCACTGGCCATTGGGCACTCGCTGATGATTCAGGCCTGAGTGTCGATGCACTTGGCGGTGCTCCGGGGGTTTACTCCGCGCGGTACGCAGACTCCGACCCAGCACGCATTCAACGCCTGCTCAGAGAGTTGGGGGATCGCAACGACCGCCAGGCACGCTTTAGTGCGGCGCTGTGTATCGCAGCACCTGACGGCAGCGTGCTGGCAGCAGTGGAGGGGCACTGCGAAGGATCGATCACCTTCAGGGCTCGCGGGACGCAAGGGTTCGGGTACGACCCCGTATTCGAGGTCAAAAACAGTGGACTCACCTTTGCTGAAATGACTCTGGATCACAAAAAACAACACGGGCATCGAGGGCGCGCCTTTGCCCTGCTAAAGCCAGAGCTGGAGAAGCTTCTCGCCAACGCGCCAAGCCAAGACGCGAGCACAAGGCCAAACTCCTAACAGAACAACCCTGTACGGTGCCCCTTGCTACTGACGAGGTCTATGGCCATCGCCATGACCACGGGTTACAGCGCGCAAACCGAGGGCGCACGCCTCTGCATCGATGCCGCCTCGGACTGGGCCCTGACTTGTGTTGATCAATTAACGAACGATTCCAGCTATGTGCTGATGGATTACGGCGCTGCCGACGGCGGCACCGCTGTTGGGCTGTGGTCTCAGGTTTTGGATCGGCTGCACAAACGCCAGCCCAAAGCCCATCTCACCTTGATCGGCAACGATCTTCCAAGCAACGACAACGTTGCCCTAGCCGAAAACATTGCCAAGCAGCTGGGTCGCCCTCCCAATCCCACCGTGCTGGTGAGTGCTCGCAGCTTCTATGAGCCCCTAGTGGCCCCTGAGACCGTGAGTTTTGGCTTCTCAGCCACAGCCATGCATTGGTTGAGTGAATCCCCTGGCCCCCTCAACACGCACACCCACGTGCTCGCCTCAGACGACAAGGAGGCCCTTGAGCGCTTCACGGCGCAAGCGATGAAGGATTGGGCCAGCGTCCTCGAACTGCGCAGCGTGGAGCTCGCCGTGGGCGGCCGCCTGCTCACCGTGAATTTATCCCGTGATGAAGAAGGCCGATACCTCGGTCATAACGGTGGAGTCACGCGCAACGTTCATGACCAGCTGCATCAGATCTGGCGCAGCCTGGCTGATGAAGGCGTGATCAGCGAAGAGATCTACCGCAAGGGAACGATCTTGAACTTCTACAAGTCTCCGGAGGAGTTCATGGCTCCCCTCAAGGACAAGACTTCAGCGGCCTACCTCAATGGCCTCAGGCTCGTTGATGAGCGCACGGTCCACGTGCCCTGCCCCTATCGCAAGCGTTGGAACGAAGACGCCGACACCGCATCTTTCGCCGAAGGACTGATGGCGACGATCCGCAGCTGGAGCCGCCACAGTTTTGCCTCCGTCGCTGGTGATGAGACAGCGGATCTCGTGTATGAGCGCTTAAAGCAGCGCATTGCAGCCTCCCCAGAGGAGTGGAGCCTCGATTACGTGGAGCACCACCAGATCATGGAGCGTGTGGCCTGATGACCATGGCCTCTCTGCAATCCGCCGGCACCCCTGAGGTGTCGGTGCTGGCTCAACATGTCTCCGACCATCTCTCGGTGTTCGTGGTAGCCGAAAGCAGCGATACCGGCAAACCCGCTAACGGCGGCCTGCGGCTGCTCAATTACTCCAGTGATGAGGCCTGCATCGCCGACGGTCATCGGTTGGCCAGTCTGATGACCCATAAGCACGATCTTTACGGAACGGGCTTTGCTGGCGGCAAAATTGTTGCCAGGGCTGCGGAGCCCGCTTCTGTCAAAGATGAGTTGATCAGCGTCACCGCTGAGCTGCTTCAATCCTTGAACGGCGCCATGATCACAGGCTGTGATCTCAACACAAGCCTGGAAGACATGGAGCGATTGATGTCGCTAACGCCTCATGTTTTGGCGGCCGTTGGAAGCCCTGTGGATGCAAGCGCCGCGACCGCTTTCGGAACCGTGGGAGCCGTTGAGGCGGTGCTCGCTCAATCTCTTACAGAAGCAACGCCAGGCAGGGCCCTGGTGCACGGATGTGGAGCCGTGGGTGGAACGGTGGCGAAAACCCTGATCCAGCACGGCTGGGACGTCTTCACCGTTGACATGGATCCAGAGCGGGCGGGGCTTCCCGGCGCGACACCCCTTCCCCCCAGCAGCCCGTGGTGGGACCAAGAACTCGACCTCCTCTTGCCCTGCTCGATCTCCGGTCTGATCGACCCGGAGATGGCCAGCTCTTTGCAGGTCAAAGCGATTGTTCCAGCCGCCAATGCTCCGTTCCAGAAACCCGAAACTGCCGAAGATCTGCGTCGTCGCAGCATCCGCGTCCTGCCCGATCCACTTGTGAATGCTGGCGCGGTCATTGCCGACTCGATCGAGCGCTTCTCGCCTGAGGCCTGGGACAAGGCCACACCACAGCAGGTGTACGACTTTGTACGCCACGAAGTGCGTCAGCGCGCCACGGATTTCTTAAAACAACGGGGAGATGGTCTCACTGTCAGTGACGCACTGGTTGAAGTTGCCGCCCACAGCGGTAAAGATCCCATAGGACTCAGCTTCGGAATAGCCGCATGACTTCCACCTCTCTCCCCGATAGCGCAGCAGTGGTGATCATCGGGGGCGGCATGGCCGGCCTCAGCTGTGCCGCATCACTCGCGCGCCGAGGAATCAGCGATGTCATTCTTCTTGAAGGCAAAACGCTGGCCCATGCGCGAGCCAGCAGCTTCGGCGAAACGCGAATGTTCCGGGAAATGTATTCCGACCCGGTGCTCTGCCGTCTCGCTCAGGAAGCCAATCGGCTTTGGCGGGACGAGGAGACCCATGCCGGTGAAATTTTGCGTGACACCCATGGCCTTCTCTTCTACGGAGAAAGCTGGGATGAGGAGACGATCGAAGGATCGATCCCCGGCGCTCGCAAAGTGATGGACGATCAGGGCATTCCCTATGAAGCCCTGAATGCTGCGCAGATCGCAGAGCGCTTCCCGCTGAAACCAAAAGCCGATTTCACAGGACTGTTCGAACCCACCGCTGGTGCCGTCCGCAGCGACAAAGTCATTGCCCATTGGGTTCGCACCGCTCGTACAGCAGGCCATCAGCTCGTCGAACACAGCCCTGTTAGCAGCATTGATGCTGACGGCGGCGGCGTCACCCTCGAAAGCGGTCATCACATCAGTGCTGGGCACGTTGTTGTGGCCTGCGGCATTTGGAGTCAACTCCTGCTAACCCCGCTAGGGCTGGCTCCAAAACTGGAAATCTGGCCAATGCTTTGGGCCCACTACACCGTGGATCCAGCTCTCGCTAGCCGCTACCCGCAATGGTTTTGCTTCCAGAAAGAGCGCGGTGATGACGGAGGCCTTTATTACGGCTTCCCCTCCCTCAGCACCACCGCTGACGGACGTCCTCGAATTAAAGCCGGGATCGACTGGTCTCCCGAGGAGCTCCGCGTCGCTGAACCGAACGCCATGTGCACCGAAGCTCCGGCCCGCCTCCTGGAGCTCTTGGACACCTTCCTGTTTAACGAGCTGGACGGCGTGCAAGAGCGGGTGGAAACGGTGATGAGCCCGTATTCCATGACGAGCGATGTGAATTTCGTCTTGGATCGCCTCACCCCCAAGCTGAGCCTGTTTGCCGGTGGATCCGGCCAATCGTTCAAATTTGCGCCGCTGATTGGTGATTCGCTCGCCCGTCTTGCCAGCGGAGAACAACCAGCAGCCGATATCTCCTGCTGGAGCCATCAACGCGACGCCGTCCGCGCCTGAATCCCTACCAATACAACCATTGTCTGAATCCCCCACCCCAGTCCGCTCGTCCTTGAGCCAGCCACCCCTTTGGGTTGGTGCCATCCCCCTGCTGATTTTCTTGCTGGTCTCCGCCATTGATCTGGCGTTAGCAAAGCACTTCACGGAAACCGGCAAAACCATCGTTAGCCATTCGCTCGGAGGGCTGTGGCAATGGATGGTGATGCTGCTGTTCCTCATCGCCCTGGCCATTGCCATCAGTCCGGTGGGGAAACTTCGGCTTGGGGGCGCAACAGCAAAGCCCAGTCTGAAATTTTTCGATTGGTGCGCTGTCTTGATTTGCACCCTGCTCGCGGGCGGCGGCGTGTTCTGGTCTGCAGCTGAGCCGCTTTACCACTTTCAAACACCCTCCCCTGTCTTTGAAGGAGTGGTGGGAAGCACAGCGGCAGCTGTTGATCCAGCTCTAGCCGTGAGCTTTCTGCACTGGGGCTTCCTCGCCTGGGCGCTCGTGGCCACCACCACCACGATCACATTTTCAATTTTGGAACAGCGGGGAGAACCGCTACGGCCTCGCACTCTCCTGGTCAACATCCTTCCCAAGGGTTGGGTGAACGGCCCCATTGGAGATCTTGCCGATGGCCTTTCGGTTGTTGCGGCCATCGCTGGAACCGTTGGCCCTTTGGGTTTCCTGTCGCTTCAACTCAGCAATGCAGCGGGACAACTCCCATGGCTGAGTGACAGTGCCGGACTTCAGTCGCTTGTCGTGGTCCTGCTCACAGCAGTGTTTGCCACATCCACCGTCAGCGGCATCCAAAAAGGCATTAAGTGGCTATCGGAACTCAACGTTTGGCTCACTCTTTTACTAGGAGCCGGGTTGCTGATCCTCGGGCCTGGCATCTGGCTGATCCAACATTTTTTCAGCGGATTTTGGACCTACCTGGTGCATCTGCCTCAGATGGCTTTGATGCCTCGAACAGACGTCTCTGAACCGTGGTTGAACAGCTGGACGGTTTTTTATTGGGGTTGGTTTTTGGGCTATGCACCACTCATGGGTCTATTCACCGCGGGAGTGAGCCGCGGCCGCAGCATCCGTGAACTGGTCTTAGCCGTTGCGATCCTTTGCCCGATCGTGACCAATATCTGGTTCACCTTGCTTGGTGGAACAGGAATGAAGCTGGAACTCGGAGGCGCAGGCATCAGTGAGGCCCTGGCGCAGAGCGGAGCGGCTGCATCCTTGCTGGCCATCCTGAGTGCGCTTCCCCTTTCAGGTCTGCTGATCCCGATCGGGCTCCTGTTGGTAGTGCTGTTCATGTGCACGAGTGCCGACTCGATGAGTTACGCCGCCGCCATGGTGGTGAGCGGACGCAATGAGCCATCGCAGCGATTGCGGCTGTTCTGGGCCTTGATGATCGGCAGCCTCACCTTGGTGTTGTTGAGAATCGGTACGGGCTTGGGTGACAGCACCTCGATTGATGCCCTGCAAGCGTTCATCGTGATCACAGCAGTGCCCGTCACACCGCTGGTGTTGTTCACGCTATGGAGCGCTCCAAGGCTCGCTTTCAAGGAATGGCAACGCAGCGGTCAAGCTACTGATTGAACCGGCGCGCTAGTGAACTGAATCCAAGCCGCGACCGCCACACCAAAAAGGCCATAGAGGCCATAAACCGCAAGGACCGGGATCAAATCACCTGGTCCTGAGGCCTCGAGAATCAACCCCGACACGATCGACATCACCCCGCCCGTCACCGTGCCTGTGGTGTTCACGATGGCCACGGTGAGAGCGGTTTGCCCCGGAGGCGCGGCCTCTTCCGCAATGGGGAACGCCAGCACCGAGCAGCCAAGCCCCATGCCAAGACCAAGCGCTGCAAGCCCCAACAGGCCTCCTGCTTGATTGGGAAGCTGGAGTAGGGCGATGAAGGCCAACACATTCATGCCGGTGCCTGTGAGTAACACCAGCCCGCGGCGGCTTGAGCGGCTACCGAGCCAACCCGCCAACACCATCCCAACCCCGATCCCAAACGACATCGAGAGGGACATCCACTGCGTGCGTTCAGCCCCCCAAACACGCAATCCTGAAATCAGCCCGTACTGGGCCAAACCAAACACAAACCCACCACCCCAGGCGTACAGCAAGCAAGCCTTGATGACCTTGCCAATGCCAGCGCGATTCCAATGAACGGAGGAGGCCAAGCTCCCATGGTTTTGTAGTAGCTCAGGGGATGACAACCCTCGACCCAGGGCCATCACGGGCAACACCACCATTACGGCCAGAAAGAGAGCTTGGAAGACCACCAATTGGCGCCAAGCCGTCCACGGGAACACCAGCGGAATCAGGGCAGCAAAGACCGCACCCCAGCCGAGCAAGCTATCGGTGAGACCCATCGCCAAGGCAAATCTGTTCGCCGGCAAGGCGCGGCGAGCCAGCAAAGCAGAGGCAGGGAAGGCCACAGCACAGGCCACTCCGGTTCCCATACGGCTGAGCATCAGCCCAAAAAGATCCGTGCTGAAGGCAAACATCAAGCTGAACCCGGAGGCCATCAAGGCAGCAATCCAGATCCAGCGATCGATTCGGCCCTGGTCTAGCAGTCGCCCAACAGGGATTTGCAGCAAGCCGTAGGGCACCAGGAAACTGCCTGCAATCAGCGAGACCCGACTGGCGGAGAGCTGAAGATCACGGCCAAGCGCATGGTCATAAAACTGAAAACTGGTCTCTGCCCAGATCAGCCAGGCCACAAACAGCAAACTGACCAACCAAAGGCGGCGTTTGGGCATTAAGGCAAAGACAACACAACTGGAGTGTGTCCAACACCATCAGCGCAGGCAATAGTCCAAGCCAAGCGTGAGCGAGCGCATCGGTTTTGGGGCCTCGTCGGGGCGAAAGGCCGGCTTTGACATCCTTGCCTCGGCATAGGCGACGGGCCTAACACCTCTCCCACGTTGATTGATTCGCAAAAGATCAACACGGCCCAATCCCAAAGCACTCGCGGCGACCTTCGCGCGGCGACGCCCTTCTTTTAAAGCCTGTTTCAGCAACTGATCTTCCAATGACTCACCGCCCCTGCTGGAGGCCAGTGATGTCATCCCTTGAAGGCGCACACCAGGCAAGCGACCCGCCAATTGAATCAGCGCATCGTAGTTATCACGGCCCACCTCACCACCAATCCCCGTCGTGGCGCGCTCCAACTTGGGATTGGAGGAATTGCCACCCCCATAGGAGTAACTGCGAGGAGCAGGAATGTTCAAGGCGCCAAGAGTCAAGGGCTTCAGGCTTTGGCGGGCGCGATCAAGGCGCTGATTGAGAAGCGCCATCGCGGCCTCTTTCGAAGCAGCTTCCGCTTGCAATCCAAGTGAAAAGCGAAAGCGATCCGTAGCGCTGCTACCGCTTTCTCGCACCTGAAGTTGCAACAAGGTGCCTTTGCAGACTTGAGCTGAAGCCAATGCCGGCGAAGCTGAACCGAGGGCAACCCCAACAACAACCGGAATCAAGATCCACGATCGTGAGAGCGGACGAGACCGGACGATCAGACGGTTCAAGGCAACAGTCATGGAGAACGCTCTAAGCAGAACTCCACCCTGACCTGGAAGGCCTCGAAAGAGAGGCCAACAGTCCATTGAGATGTGTCTAACAATGACCTGCGCCTAATCCCACTCAGGACTCCGCCACCCAACTGCCATGCAGTCCGTGGGGAATCGCTAGGGGGAGCTCCAGCACGGCAACTTCTTTGAGATCAGAAGCAGCCAGGATCACCAGATCAGACGCATTGCGCGCTCCATTCCAAACCAGGTCCAACACCCAGCCGTCGTCCTCTGCACTGGCTCCGGGGCGAGGCACCATCAACGGTTCGCTGACGAATCCAGAGGGAGCTGCACTCCAAAAGTGCCGTTCGCCGGTTTGAAGATCGAGTTTTTTAATCACCTGCAAGGGATCATTCCCCTGTTCTCGCGCCGCGGCCGCCATCCAGGCAAAGCGGCAGGGAAGACCCTGCTGTTTGGGGTTCACCATGGCGAACTCACAACAGCGCTCACTGAGACGAGTGATTTTGATCGACTCAGAATCGAGATTGATGCGGCATTGGTCGAGCAAGCCCTCGGGGATGAGGTCGAAGTTCACATCAGCGAAATCCTGATCCGGACCGATCGATGGAAAATCGCTGTAATAAATGCTCTCCACGACCACCTCTCCGTCCTCTTCCCAGGCATTGAGGTGATGAAACACAAATCCATCAGGAGCATCAATGACCCGTGGTTCCTGACCAGAAAAAGCACCGCTGTCTCTGGGGATCAACCAAAATTTGGCTTTGCCATTGGGATTGGACGTGAGGCATTGAGCCGCTCCCTTTTGTCCAAGGACGAAGGGGAGCGGATTGAAATTGATTGAATTTTGCAGAAACACCGCCCAATTAGGCGTGATGGCGAAGTCATGCAGGAAGGCAAATCCGGCAAACGTATCTCGGCGATCACTGAGCAAATCACCGGCTCGAATTCCAGCCGCGGCATTGTCGGTGGTCGCAAATTCCATCAAGCGAACGGTGCTGCGAGGCCCGGTTTTCACTCCGAAGGTCACCATCCGCGGGTCACCGTGATGGCCAGGGTCGAAACGGGGGTGAGCACTAAAAGCCTCCCCTTTCTTAAGCACACCACCGAGAAGGGAGATACCTCTGGTCTCCAGGGTTTGCGGATCTAAGGCATGGGGCTCAGCCGCTTCCCATAACGCCAGGAGATCATCTCCAAGCCGAACCACGCTGGTGTTGGCAATATTTTTGAGCCGTAGATCAAAGGCGTTCGCCAGCGGTCCCCCTGGCTTTTGGCTCCCAAAAACACCACGAAACAGCACCTTGCCTGCAGCCTCCTCCGCTTTCCAGCCACTGGTGCGCACAAAGCGGTTGCTGCAACGAACACCTTCCGCATCAAAGTGGAGGGCGGTGATCATTCCGTCACCATCAAAGGGGTGATGCACGCGTTGACCATCCCGTTCCAAACGGCCAGGTCCATTGCGATACAGCGAGCCGCGCAACGCGGCCGGCACCTCGCCACGCACGGGCTTCAAGGGCACATCCGTGAGTTCTTCGTCCACGTTGCGGAAGGCACTGGACCATTCCGAGCGATTGAAACGAGCAGAAGCGGGTGCAACGGTCACTGGGCTACCCAGAAGCAATCACCATCCTCTCGTAACAGACCATGAAGCGTGGCCCTAGGAGAAGATCCGTTGGCTAGGAGCCACCTGCTTGCTCCAAGACCCCCTTGCTGCTGGGCACCGATCCAGATCGGCGAGGGTCAATCTCAGTCGCCATGCGCAGCGCCCTTGCAAAGGCCTTGAAGCAAGCCTCAACGATGTGGTGGGAGTTCACCCCATCCAACTGGCGAATGTGCAGGGTAAGGCCTGAGTTGTTAACGACAGCCACAAAGAACTCTTTGACCAGTTCGGTGTCGTAGGTCCCGATCTTCTGCGTTGGGATCGTGAGCCCCCAACTGAGATGGGGGCGTCCGGAGCAATCCAGAACCACCTGCACTAACGCCTCATCCAGCGGTGCCACAAAGTGGCCAAAGCGGTAGATCCCACGACGATCACCCAGGGCCTTCGAGAGCGCCTGGCCAACGGCAATCCCAACGTCCTCATTGGTGTGATGGTCATCAATATGCGTGTCGCCACTTGCCTTGATCTCCAAGTCGATCAGGCCATGGCTGCTGATCTGATGCAGCATGTGATCGAGAAAAGGCACGCCTGTACTGGCCTGACAGCGGCCGCTGCCGTCAAGCCCGAGCCGAACGCTGACATCGGTCTCGCCTGTAACGCGGTGAATCTCCCCAGTGCGCATGCGTTCTGGCGCCGCTCGACGCCCCGTGACTGACTTGATCATCGCGAATCACGTTCAGCGCAGCCAGGGCCCCTTGGTGGGGGAAGGTTGAGCCAGGGGGTCGAGTGGATCGGAGGCCCCCAGAAGATCGAAGCTGATCAGGTCACAAAATCGATCCATTGGCAAGGCGAAGCGGGCATCAACAAACGGATGCTCCAGGAAGGTGCCGATCCGCTCCG
>Ga0115566_10004714_pt1 | contig 10815 bp, 9 predicted proteins | sample COGITO_mtgs_1204_3_FD_87173 | JGI IMG/M metagenome (GOLD analysis project Ga0115566, IMG submission 87173) | Pelagic marine microbial communities from North Sea - COGITO_mtgs_120405 | ecosystem: Environmental > Aquatic > Marine > Epipelagic | place: Germany:Helgoland, sampling site Kabeltonne...
CGAATATAGTTAAAACCCACCATGTTTATCGCGCCTGCAGCGTCGGCAGCGGCGAGCATAGCGCGACTGTCTTCAAGCGTTTCGCCAAGTGGTTTTTCGCAAAACACAGGCTTGCCTAGAGCAAAGGCCGCCTCTGCAATCGCGCGGTGGGTGGATTGCGGAGAGGCGATGATGACCGCGTCGACGTCTGGGTCATTGACCAAGACGCTCCAATCCGTGGTGCAGCGGTTGAAGCCGAACTTTGTTTTGTAGCGTTCGGCAGATGTATCCGAGGTCGCACAGACCATTTCCAAAACAGGGCGCAGGTTGGTTTCAAAGATGGTTCCAACACTGGCATATGCGGCCGCATGCGCCTTTCCCATATAGCCGCCACCTACGATTCCAATTTTGATTTGCGTCATTGCGCCGACCCTTCCCAAAAACAGTTTGCAACCGGTTGCAAAATGGGTATCCTTGTTTATATCGGCTGGTCAATAGGATTGTTGAGCAGGCGGTCACTTAGCCATCTGGGAGGGCGCCATGGGGCGAGCGGACGAGACCATCACATTGACGACGGCACAGGCGATTATTCGCTATTTAGCTGCGCAATATATAGAGATTGATGGGGTGAGAACCCGTGTATGCGGCGGTGGTTTTGGCATTTTCGGACATGGCAATGTGACCTGTCTGGGCGAGGCGCTGTACGATCATAAAGATGTGCTGCCGCTCTATCGTGGACAGAACGAACAAGGCATGGGATTCGCAGCCGCTGGTTATGCCAAGGCGCATTTGCGTCGACGGTTCATGTTCTGCACCGCAAGCGCTGGACCCGGTACGGCGAACTTGCTGACGAGCGCGGCTTTGGCCCATGCGAACCGTTTGCCGATGTTGATGCTATGTGGCGATGCGTTTTTGACGCGTCTGCCTGATCCGGTGTTGCAGCAGCTTGAGCACTTCGGGAACCCGACGTTTGGTGTGAACGATGCGTTTAAAGCCGTGTCGCGCTTTTGGGATCGCATCACGCATCCTGCGCAGATCATTCAGTCCTTGCCCGCGGCATTGGCTACGATGTTAGACCCTGCGGATTGTGGGCCTGCGTTCATCGGTTTGCCGCAAGATGTGCAGGGTTGGAGCTATGACTATCCTGTGTCATTCTTTGATGAAAAAGTGCACCGTGTTCGTCGCCAAGCTGCGGATGCTGACGAGATCGCAGAGGCCGCAGCGTTGTTGAAAACGGCCAAGCGCCCGATGATTATCGCCGGTGGGGGTGTGCAGTATTCCGATGCAGTAGCGGAGCTGACGTCCTTTGCCGAAGCGCATAATATTCCTGTGGTCGAGACCATCGCAGGCCGTGCGAATATGGTGAATGACCATGCGCTGAACATTGGCCCGATAGGTGTGACTGGATCGGATTGTGCGAATACGATTGCTGAGGAGGCGGATGTTATTCTGGCTGTTGGCACGCGTTTGCAGGATTTCACAACGGGCTCTTGGACCGCATTTGCCAAAGATGCGCGCATCATTGGGTTGAATGTGGGACGTCATGATGCAGCGAAACATATGTCAATGACGGTTGTGGGCGATGCCAAGCTGGCGCTTGCTGAATTGGGCGCGGCGGCGAGTGGATATTCTGCGCCAAGCGACTGGACCAAGCGCTCGCAGAGCGAGCGTGTTAAATGGAATGACTACGTTGCCGAGAATACGCGCGTCGGAAATGGCCCTGCCTCATATGCACAAGCGATTGGTGTTGTGAATGATCTTTGCGATCCGCGCGACCGCGTTGTTGCGGCGGCGGGTGGCTTGCCTGCGGAAGTGACGGCTAACTGGAAAACCCTCGATATTGGCACCGTTGATGTGGAATTCGGTTTTTCCTGCATGGGCTATGAGATCGCGGGCGGCTGGGGCGCGCGCATTGCGCAAGCGCAGATCGAGCCAGATCGCGATACGATCGTGTTCACGGGTGATGGCTCTTACATGCTGATGAATTCAGACATCTATTCGTCCGTTTTGACGGATAAAAAACTGATCATTTTGGTGCTCGATAACGGTGGTTTTGCGGTGATCAACAAGTTGCAAAACAACACGGGCAACGAGAGCTTCAACAACCTGATCGCAGATACTCCGACCGCGACGCGGCAAGTGAGTGTTGATTTTGAAGCGCATGCCCGCGCGATGGGGGCAGAGGCGGAGACGGTTGAGATGTCTGGCCTTGGCGAAGCGTTTAAACGTGCGAAGGCAAGCGACAAGACATATGTGATCTGCGCGAAAGTTGATCCTTATGACGGCTGGACGACCGAGGGCCACACGTGGTGGGAAGTCGGCACGCCGCATATTACCGAGAGCGCCAAAGTGCGTGACGCGCATGTGGACCAAGAATCCACGCGCGCACGTCAACGTAAAGGCGTGTGAACATGGGGCTGATTGAAGGCATAAAAGCCAATAATTTTGTGGTGATTGGTCGCGTCGGGATGGATCTCTATCCGGACCCGCCGGGGGTTGCGATCGAAGACGCTCAGATGCTCGAAGTTGGCATGGGCGGTTCTTCTGCGAATATTGCAGCGGGGATTTGCAAGCTTGGCGGTAAGTCTGCGCTGGTGACGCGCGTGTCGGATGATGCGGTAGGGCGTTACTGTGTGCAGCAGCTTAAGAATTACGGCGTGAACGCGGATCATGTGACGCCTGTGGCAGGTGAATTTCGTAACTCCACCGCGATCTATGAGAGCCGCGTCGAGGATCACCAATCAGTCATTTATCGTAACGGGGCGGCGGATTTCCAGATGGATATCGCAGACGTCGAAGCCGTGGATTACGCAAAATACGGCGCGCTCATCACCGCTGGCACTGTGTTCGCCGCCGAGCCATCGCGCGCAGCGACGTTCCACGCATTTGCACTGGCGAAAAAGGCGGGTGTTCCGATTATTTTCGACGTGGATTATCGCCCTTATTCTTGGCCCTCTACGCAGGTGGCATCGGACGTGTTAAGCCGCGCGGCGGCAGAGTGTGACATGATAGTGGGCAATGATGAAGAGTTCGGATTTATGGCCGGGTCCATCGATAAAGGGCTCGCGAAAGCGCGTGAATTGTCCGAGACCAGCGCGGCAATCGTCGTCTATAAAATGGGACCAGAGGGCGCGATCACTTTTGCCGACGGCGCGGAAATTCGCACTGGAATCTACCCCGTTGAGGCGTTGAAACCAACTGGGGCTGGCGACAGCTTTATGGCTGGTTTCGTCACCTCCATCGCGGATGGACATGATCTGAAAACTGCCATTTTACGCGGATCTGCTTGCGCGTCCGTTACAGTCTCCAAGGCGGGTTGCGCTCCTGCGATGGCTGATACACAAACTCTTGAAACTTTCTTGGCCGAGCATTCCGGCCCAACCGCTGCTTAAAGGAATACGCCCATGCATATCGCGCCATTTGACAACCAGAATAAGCCCATTATAGATGCGGATGACCCCACGGTGCCGCTGAATTATTTCAACATTGTGAAGCTGAAAAAGGGCGAGGCATTCGAGTATTCCGTGCCGCGTTATGAGACCTGCATCGTGCCTGCGACAGGCTCTGTTGATGTGAATGTCGAAGGCTTCAAAGCGGACGATCTTGGCGGTCGCGTTGAGGACGTTTGGGGCGGTGAGCCTGAGGGCGTTTATGTGCCGACGGCTGCTAAAGCAGAGATAGTATGTACGTCGGATGAGGCGGAAATCTTCGTGGCGGGGGCTTTGTATGACAAGGTTTTAGACGCGTTTGCTGTGCGCTCGGACGAGCTCGATCTGGTACAATACGGATCGGACGACACGAAAACACATCGTAAAATCAAGCACATCCTAGGAACCAAGTATCACGACAAGGTGGGTCGTCTGTTGGTGTCTGAGCTGTTTACTGTGGGCGAGGGCGGCTGGTCTGGTTTTCCATCCCACAAGCATGACACCGACCGTATGCCGCAAGAGACGCGCCATGACGAGACGTATAACTTCCGGTTCAAACCGAACCACGGTTCTGGCGTGCAGATGCTGCAGCGTGAAGATGGCAAGGCGGGGGATGCCTATCACATCGTTGATGGCTCTACGATTTGTATCGACAATGGCTATCACCCTTGCGCGGTTTTGCCGGGCTATCAGATGTATTATTTCACCATTCTGGGTGGTCTTTCGCAGCGCTCATTGGTGCAGTATTTCCAGCCATCGCACGCCTATCAGATTGAAACGATTCCGGGGATCAAAGACATGATCGCTAAGTTCAAATGACATTGGCGACACTTGCGCAAGTCCTGCAACCCGCGCTCAAAGGTGGCTATGCTGTCGGCGGGTTGGTGACGCTGGGCTGGGAAGATATGCGCGCCTTTGTGGCGGCTGCTGAAGCAGAGAACTGTGCTGTGATCTTGCAAGCTGGACCCGGGTGCCGTGCCCATACGCCTTTGCCTGTTTTGGGCAAGATGTTCAGGCACTTAGCCGAAGGTGCGAGCGTGCCAGTCGTGGCTCATCTCGATCACGGGTACACCTATGATGAGTGCTCGGAGGCGCTTGATAGCGGGTTCACATCACTGATGTTTGACGGATCGCGCACGGCGTTGAAGCAGAACATTGCGGACACTTTGAAGATTGCTGAAATGGCGCACAGCGCGGGGATTTCTTGCGAGGGCGAGATTGGCTTTGTCGGCTATTCTAATGGTGAGCAATCCGCAGGGACCGACCCAGAAGAAGCGGCAATTTTCGCGCGCGAGACGGGCGTTGACGGGATGGCGATTTCGGTAGGCAATGTGCATTTGCAAGAGAACAAAGAAGGTGGTTTGGATGAGGCACGTATCGCGGCGATCCAGGCTTTGACAGATGTGCCATTGGTTATTCATGGCGGCTCTGGCGTACCAGTGGAGCAGCGCGCGCGGCTCGCGAAGAGCACGAATATTTGTAAATACAATATCGGCACAGAGCTGCGGATGGCGTTTGGCGCAGCGATGCGCGCAGCAGTGAATTCTGATCCTGATCGCTTTGACCGTGTCACAATTTTGAAAGACACGCATGATCCGATGGTTACTGCGGCGCGCCGTGTTTTGCAGGCTTTGAAAGGGTAAGATATGCTTAACATCGGAATATTAGGTGCAGGGCGCATCGGCCAAGTTCACGGCAAAACGCTCGCACAGATGACCACTGCGCGCGCGGCGGCTGTATCGGATTTCTTGCCTGACGCAGCGAAAGCCCTCGCAGACAAGCTTGGCGCGAAAGCGATGAGCACGGAAGAGATTATCGCAGATAAAAGCATCGACGCGGTGATCATTGGAACGCCAACAACGACGCATTACGACATTATCCATGAAGCGGCCGCAGCAGGCAAAGCGATCTTTTGCGAAAAGCCAGTGGACTTGTCCACGGATCGCATTCGCGAATGCCTTGCGGTGGTTGAAAAGGCCGGTGTGCCCTTTATGACCGCGTTTAACCGACGCTTTGATCCAAACTTTGCGCACTTGCAAAAACAAATCGCAGATCAGGTGATCGGCAATGTTGAAATCGTGACGATCCTGTCGCGCGATCCGGCACCACCCCCCATTGGCTATATCAAAACGTCGGGCGGGATTTTCCGCGATATGATGATCCATGACCTTGATATGGCACGGTTCTTATTGGGTGAGGAGCCTGTTGAATTGACGGCGGCTGGTTCGTGTTTGGTTGATCCAGAAATTGGCGAGGCGGGGGATTTTGATACGGCTATCGTCAATCTCAAGACAGCCAGTGGCAAGCTTTGCCAGATCAGCAACTCACGCCGTGCGACTTATGGGTATGACCAGCGCATCGAAGTGCACGGGTCTTTGGGGATGCTGCGTGCGGACAATATGTTGGAGAATACAGTCGAATTATCCAACGGTCTGGGCTTTCGCGTAGCGCCGACACAGCCATTTTTCCTTGAGCGTTATGCAGCCGCATATCGCGCGGAGATGGGGCACTTCGTGGATTGCTTGAACGCGGGTGTTGCAATCACGCCAACGGGCGAAGATGGTTTGAAAGCGCAAGTTTTAGCGGATGCGGCGGATAAATCTGCGCGTGACGGGCAGGCGGTTAAGCTGTCGTAAATATAGCTAAATTGGAGGCTGCATGCACATTGTCGTCGTAGGGGCTGGGATTGTTGGCGTGTCATGCGCCCTTTGGCTGCAACGCAGTGGGCACGAGGTCACTTTGGTAGATCGTGCTGGGCCTGCCAGTGGGACCAGCCATGGCAACGCAGGCGTTCTGGCGGCAGGTGCGGTGATCCCTGTGACGACGCCCGGTTTGTTGGCGCGTGCGCCGCGAATGCTTTTTAGCAAAGACGCGCCTTTGTTTTTGAAATGGGGCTATCTGCCCAAGCTTCTCCCGTTTTTGCGGCGTTATATGTCGTACGCAAATGATGCGCATGTGGATCGTTATGGTGCGGCCATGTCGATGCTTTTGCATGATACTGTTGCGCAGCACCGCGCTTTGGCAGACGGGACGGATGCGGCGCGGTTTATCAGCGATGAAGATTATTGTTTTGGTTATGCCACGCGCGCTGATTTTGAAGCCGACGCCTACGGTTGGGAGAAGCGTCGCAAAGCGGGCTATGCTTTTGAAGTGGTTGAGGGGACAGAGTACCGCGCCGCGGACCCGAGCTATGGTCCTGCGTTTGAGGTGGTTGTGCGTTGCAAGAACCATGGGCGTATTTCTGATCCGGGTGGCTATGTCACTGCACTCGCAGGGCATTTCGTCGATCAAGGCGGCGTGTTTGATATTCGTGCGGTCGAGGACATTACGTTAGAGAATGGTGAAATCGCAGCTTTGCAGACCAGCAAAGGCGAGATGCGCGCGGACAAGTTTGTCTTCGCGATGGGCCCTTGGTCGAAAAAGATCGCGCGTAAGTTAGGTGTGAAAGTCCCGTTCGAGAGCGAGCGCGGCTATCATATCGAATTCATGAATCCGTCCGTGATGCCGAAGAACCCGATGATGGTGGCAAGCGGCAAGTTTGTTTTGACACCCATGGAAGGCCGTTTGCGCGCGGCGGGAGTGATCGAGTTTGGCGGGCTCGAGAATGGTCCAAGTCGTGGTCCGTTCGACTTGCTGAAGCGACAAGTAAAACAAGTTTTGCCGGATCTTGAGTATGATGAAGCGGTTGAATGGATGGGGCATCGCCCTGCGCCTGCGGACAGTCTGCCCTTGATCGGAGCAAATGACGTAAATGGAAAAAGCTATAATGCTTTCGGGCATCAACATGTTGGCTTGACAGGTGGTCCCAAAACGGGTCGGATCATCGCAGATATCATCAATGGTAAAAAGCCAAACGTAGATTTGGCCCCCTTTGATCCTATGAAATACAAGTCGCGCTAAAGCGTTAACCGTCTGGGAGGACACTATGAAAACTTTGACAAAACTAGGAAACGCAGCGGTCGTTGCTTCCTTTGCAGCAGGTGCGGCATTTGCCGACGGGCACGCGCAAAAGTGGGACATGCCAATGGCTTACGCGGCCACGAACTTCCACTCCGAACATGGCGTGATCTTTGCTGACAAGGTGCGCGAGCACACAGGCGGCGCGATCGATATCACGGTCCATGCGGGCGGTTCATTGTTTGGCGGTGGTGACATCAAGCGTGCTATTCAAACGGGCCAAGTGCCAATCGGTGAGCGTTTCATGTCCGCACACGCGAACGAGGCACCGCTTCTCGGATGGGACAATCTACCGTTTATCGCGACCACATATGAAGACAACGCCAAGCTTTGGGCGGCTGCGAAAGACACGGTTAACGCACAACTCGCGGACCTGAATCTCGTGGCGCTTTATACATGCCCATGGCCGGGTCAGGGTTTCTACTTTAACAAAGAAGTGGCGTCCTCGGCAGATACGCAAGGCATAAAGTTCCGCTCATATAACTCTGCGACAGCGACATTTGCGGAAGAATTGGGCATGATCCCTGTGCAGATCGAAGCGGCAGAATTGAGCCAAGCTTTGGCGACGGGCGTTGCGTCCGCGTTCATTTCATCCGGCTCAACAGGGTATGATCGTAAGGTTTGGGAGCACCTGAGCCACTATTATAAGGTTAACGCATGGCTGCCGCGCAACTATGTGATGGTGAACACGCAAGTGTGGGAAGGTCTTGACGCTGAAGTTCAAGCGGGTGTTCAAAAAGCGGCTGATGAGACCGCCGCGGCCTGTGCTGCAAAGTCAGCAGAGCTTGCGAATTTCTACTTTGATGAGCTGGCCAAGAACGGCATGAGCGTTGAAGATGCGGGTCCTGAGTTCCTTGCGGAGCTTGAAAAAATCGGCGCGAAAATGACGGCTGAGTGGCTGGAGACTGCAGGTGCCGACGGCAAAGCAATCCTTGATGCTTATAACGCGAACTAAACGAACTAGGGCCAGCCTTTTTGAAAAAGGCTGGCCAATTTTTTCCAAAAAATTGAGACGTCCCCATGCGCGATTGGTCGCCTGTGATGGGTCTACCCCTTTGGGTTTGGCTCTTTGTTCTGCCTAGTGTTCTCGCTGCGATCTGTTTTGTCGCAGGCCCTCGGATTGAGCGTTTGTTGCGCCCGATCTGGCGCATTTTGGACGGCGTCTATTTCGCGTCTGGCATGATCGCTGCGTTTTTCATGGTTATGATCCTGAGCTTGATTGTGGCACAAATGGTGGCGCGCTGGACAGGTTATGCGTTGCCCGGGACGACTGAATTTGCGGGCTACGCAATGGCTGCCACATCGTTCTTTGCGCTTTGTCATGCAATGATGCGGGGGGCACATATTCGTGTTTCAATCATCCTTAATTCTACGGCATTCTTGAAAAAATGGCTCGATATCTTTGCGGTTTTCGGAGCGGCTGTGATCGCCACTTATTTTGCCCGTTTTGCTGTTAAAGCGAACTTCTTTTCCGAGATGCTCAATGATCGCACACAGGGTCAAGATCAAATTCCCGAATGGTTGGTGAAACTGTTCCAACTTGATTTTTCAGGCGCATTCGCGGGTAGCACAGAGCTCGTTTACACGCCCGTTTGGATCCCACAACTTGCGATGTCTATCGGGACGATCCTTTTGGCGATTGCGCTTTGGGACACGCTCACCCGTCTGCTCGTGACAGGCACCAACCCCATTGTGTCGGAGAGCGTCGAATGACCGAAGCTTATGCAACCATCGTTTTTCTCTTCGTTCTGTTTACCCTTTTAGGATCATCAATCTGGATCGGTCTGGCGCTGATGGGCGTGGCTTGGGTCGGAATGGAGATGTTCACTACCCGTCCAGCGGGCGATGCAATGATCACGACGATTTGGACCGGGGCGAGTTCGTGGACATTGACCGCTTTGCCGCTGTTCATCTGGATGGGCGAAATTCTGTATCGAACCCGGTTATCGCAAGACATGTTTCGCGGATTGGCCCCATGGATGCGTTGGTTGCCCGGAGGATTGCTGCACACGAATATCGCGGGATGCACGATTTTTGCAGCTGTGTCCGGCTCTTCGGCAGCGACGCTCACCACGGTTGGCAAAATGTCGATCCCAGAGCTGCGCAAGCGCGGTTATCCTGAATATATGATCATTGGTACATTGGCAGGGGCCGCCACGCTTGGCTTGATGATCCCACCGTCTTTGACGTTGATTGTTTATGGCGTGTCGATAAACGAGAGCATTATCAAGCTGTTCATGGCAGGCATCATTCCGGGTCTCGTGCTCGCGAGCCTGTTTATGACCTACATTATGGCGTGGCATTTCATTCGCCCTGATCAACGCCCGCCGCCCGAACCTAAAATGAGCTTTGGTGAAATGCTCGCAGAAAGCCGGTTCTTGATCCCGGTCTTGTTGTTGGTGTTTTCGGTCATCGGCTCCATGTATTTCGGCTGGGCCACCGCGACAGAAGCAGCTGCGGTGGGTGTTCTCGGTTCGCTTACATTGGCGATTTTCCAGCGCTCTTTGACGGCCTCTGCGTTCTTTGAAAGCCTCATGGGCGCGACGCGGACCTCCGCGATGATTGCTTTGATTTTGATGGGGGCAGCGTTCCTGTCGCTTTCGATGGGCTTTACCGGATTGCCGCGCGCGTTGGCTGCTTGGATCGATGAAATGCAGCTCTCACCGATCACGTTGATCGCAGCTCTTACGGTTTTCTACATCATTCTCGGCATGTTCTTGGACGGGATTTCGTCGGTCGTGTTAACCATGGCCATTGTAGAACCGATGATCCGTCAAGCAGGGATTGATGTAATCTGGTTTGGTATCTTCATCGTGGTTGTCGTGGAAATGGCGCAAGTGACGCCGCCGATTGGTTTTAACCTGTTTGTGTTGCAAGGCATGACGCGGCACGAGATCGGCTACATTTCAAAGACGGCGATACCGATGGTCGGATTGATGCTTTTGATGGTGGTGATTTTGGTCGCGTTTCCTGAATTGGCGACATGGCTGCCGAACAATCTCAGGCAATAGATGGCAGCGTCTCTTACGATCTTACAACTTGATACTAAGTTCGCGCGCGTGCCGGGCGATGTGGGCTGTGTCGAGACGTATATCGACGAGGTCGAAATCCTTCGCGTAAAAGGTGCAACTGTTGGCGCGATTGTCAGTGACCAGCCGGAAACAATAGATATTACGCCGTTCGAGAACGCCTTGATCGATGCGCAAGGGGAAGTGGTCGTGACCTCTTGCGGGTTTCTTTCGTATTGGCAGGAACATTTGCAGGCGTTGAGCCAGAAACAGCTTGTCAGCTCCTCATTGATCGCTTTGGAACGTTTGAGTCTGCGCTACACGCCTGAGCAGGTAATGATCGTAACATTTGACAAAGCATCCCTAACGCCAGCGCATCTTGGCGCGTATGACGCGTATTGGGATGCGGTTGTGGGCCTGCCGCAAGATTTGCATTTGCGTGA
>Ga0115566_10004715_pt1 | contig 10812 bp, 17 predicted proteins | sample COGITO_mtgs_1204_3_FD_87173 | JGI IMG/M metagenome (GOLD analysis project Ga0115566, IMG submission 87173) | Pelagic marine microbial communities from North Sea - COGITO_mtgs_120405 | ecosystem: Environmental > Aquatic > Marine > Epipelagic | place: Germany:Helgoland, sampling site Kabeltonne...
CATTCTCATCAGTGATAGTAGGATTGCTAATGTTGTAGATGAAAGACCTTGCATCATACTCAATATGATGATCACACTCACAATCCTTGTTGATACAAATCATCGGCATCTTACACTTGTTATCACTATCTTCATAACCCGAAGCACTCGAATACTTCTCGTCATAAATATAATTGATAATAACCCTCTTCATATAAGAGATGCCGTGACCAAACTTGCAATCCTCACGATTACACAGGAAGTTCTCATCACACTTCTTATGATACTTATACTTACAAACACCGTTCTTGTAAGAAGAACAATTACCAACCTTGAAATGAGGACAGTTGGTGTTATACTTGTTGTAGGTCATCATTGTCTTTTGAAGTAAGAATGTAGGGACGGTAGCAAGAAAACTTTTAGCAAAGAAACTTTAAAGTATCTTTCTGTAGTTCAACAGATAGTTTTTTATAATTTTTTAATCATTTTTTATAATAAAACTGTAGATTTTTTACATTTTTAAACAAAAAAATGTAAATAATAAAAATATATAGTTTTTTTTGATTTTTTATATTTAAATAGAGTGCTTTTAGCACTCAGCTATTTTGACTGCCAACTCCTTTAAGTTATTTTTATCTTTTTTAATTTTTTCTTCAGTAGTATTAAGGTTTTCCTGCAATTTCTTGATTTGATCCTTGATACTTACAACCTTCTTAGTATCATCTGTAATATTATTGCGGATATTCTTCATTGTCTCAATAATTGCCATCATAGAATCGTCTTCCTTATTGTCCTCTACCTGCTCTGTGAAGAGCGAAGCGAAAGAACCAGACAAGGGAGGAGGAGATGAAATCACCGGACAAGGAGAACACATAGCAGGAACAGTAGAACTAGAGGACATAGTAGAAGTAGCCGGTGAATATGAGCTATACTTCTTCTCATAATTCGACCAAGCATTCTCATCAGTGATAGTAGGATTGCTAATGTTGTAGATGAAAGACCTTGCATCATACTCAAGATGATGATCACACTCACAATCCTTGTTGATACAATTCATAGGCATCTTACACTTATTATCACTATACTCATAGGCAGAAGAAGCACGGGAATACTTCTCGTCATAAATATAATTGATAATAACCCTCTTCATATAAGAGATACCGTGACCATATTTGCAATCTTCACGATTACAAAGGAAGTTCTCATCACACTTCTTATGATACTTATACTTACAAGTCTTAAACGACTTACAATTACCAACATTGAAATGAGGACAGTTAGTATGAAACTTGTTGTAGGACATCATTGTCTTTTTAAAAGACCTTCAAAAGGTCTTTAAAAGGACTTTGAGAGGAGCTTAGGATGACTTTAAGAATAAACTTTAGTTTGAAACTTTAGCTTACTCTTCTGTAGTTCAACAGATAATTGATTTTTAATATCTTACTTCATTTTTTAACTTAAAAAATACAAAAAATTACATTTTTATACAAAAAAATGAAAACATAAATATAGAAATATAAATATGAATTACGATTTGAAAGATGATATGTTAGAATGTTTTTGTGGTAATAGCAAATATAGACACTTCTATTATCCTAAAGAAAAAAAGATAATATACTACCCTTTTGATACTACAGTGACAAATCAATGTAAAAGATGTAAGTTCTTCCATTGTAAAAGCAATCGTAATAATTGCGATAAAAAACAGTGTAATTTTCAACATATTAAAGAAGAAGAATTACCATTTTATTGTGATTCTGTTGGTAAATATATATTAAATGAATTAGTATATAATATTCATACAATGGATGATAAAACATTAGGATGGTATTCTCAAAGATCGTATGATGAACGTGATGAAAGAAGGATTCAAAATGAACTACCTAATTATATAATTAATGAACAAAAAGATATTCAAATCTTTAAACATATTAAACAATTGCAATTAGAATGCGAACCTATTTTAGACTATAAACCATCTGCACCTGCATATTCACCTAATACACCTGAATATGCTTGCGGACAAAAAAGATATTTTGATGAACAACCATATTCACCAACTGCGCCTAAATATGATGATGTATATATTCCAATTAAAAAATATAAAGTTATTCTGCCTGTTGAACAACAACCTGTGTTAAATGCAGATAGTGAATGGTTTGAAAATAGAAGTAGAAATATTAAAATTAATAATATAGGTATTATATATTACATTAAAAAACTTACTGGAGAAAAATCTTGGATTCATCCTTATACCGGTAAAACAAATTTACCAGGTGGTCATCTTACACCTTCTGATGCTGGTTTAGTATAATTTTTAATTACCTTATCTGCATAAAATAGACTACCACTACTTGGTTTTGTATGTGATCGTTTTTTTATATAATTGTTTATCATATGTTTGTTGATTTTGTATTTTAACAATTAAATTATTTTCAATTTTATAATCTAAAATATTTATTAGATCTAATATTCTTTTATATAAATATATATTTATTATAAATAAAAATATATAAATATACATTTACTTCTATAAAATGAAATATTTTGCTTAAGTAGTACAATGTGGAAATTAGAAGATTGGCAATATCCTTGTTATAACATTGATAATGGTAGATGTAAGTCATTACTAAAATGGAATAAAACATATAATTTTATTTACGAAGAACAAACTAAAAATATTAGTCCTATATTAACAATTAAACGACCACATTCAAGATCATTTTATTTATCTTTATTTGGATTAATACTATCTTTTTGTGGTATATTTAATTTTAATTCAATATACTTATTACATTACAATATTGCTAGTAATGATGTAAGAATTGATAATATTATTATATTCAGTTTTGCTATGATAAGCCGTTTTTTTATTAGTTTATTTTCTGATAAATATGGTATTCGTATAATATATTCAATATTATTATTGATTGCTTCTATTATAGGTATATTAAAAAATATTATTAATTAAATATACTACAATTAGTAGAGTTTTAACAGGTTTTTATGGTATATTAGGGTGATCTTTTGTATTATCAGAAACGTGGGTAATACGAAATGATGAAAATAATTATGAAATTGTATTACCATATCAACGTATTGTTAAATAAGATGTTTAAATTCATCTATACTTTCTAAGAAAAAACCTTGACAGGCTAATATAATTCCTGGTCTTATCATTCTTATGTATGCTATTACATTTTGTGGTGTAAAATTATATTTTATAATTAACCAAATACATATTAATATACCAGTTCTACCTAATCCAGCTTTACAATGTATAGCAATTAATTCTGTAATATCAGTATTATTAACAATATTCATAAACTGTTTAATAATTTTAATAGTAGGGACTGTCATATCCTTAAAATAAAGATCGTGAATTTCAATAGGTTCTACTAAAGACTTATCATATACGTCGCCATTTAATCGTATAATATTTTTAATATTTTGTTTATGTAATTCTTTAATATTATTTTTATTAATAGAAGGACAAGATAATACTATAAACTTATTTCCAATAATATGCATATCTTTTCCATCAATTTCGGATAAATAAAGATAATCTGTTAAATTAATAAGATTTAGATTTATAGAAAAATACAAAGATTTATAACAATCTATTATAGATGTTCTATATCCTCCGTGTTTAGTAATACAATCAATATAATAATTTGTATGTAATTCAAATAAATGTGATAATATAAATATTACTTTACTTGGATTATATTTTAATTTTATTATCATATAACAACCAATTAATAATACAGTATTACTCAATTCGGCTTTATCATTATAAATATAATATACTAAATCACGGTTTTTTAATATTGGATTTTGTATTTTTTTGTGTAAAAAGTCAGAAAACTGAAAAATATTATGGATATTTACAGGTCCATATTCATAATATATTGGATAATTATATTAGTGATAATCTGATGAAAATATAAAATCTTTACTAGTTTTTATAAAATATTCAGTTTCTTTAAGATCTTTATGGATTGATATATAAAAATTATTAAATACAAATAGTTTATTCATTTTCTTAGATTTAATATTAATATATGTTGTTTTCTAAATAAAGCTTCATTTTTAATAGAACTAGTAAATAATTTTGTTGTAAAAGTAGCATTAAGTTTAATTAAATAAGATTTACGTAAAATTGCTTGAGGTTGTAAAAATCTAGTAGCATTAATAGTTTGAATAAACATTAAGATCATTAAAATCTTCATTTATAATTATAACAATAAAGATTTCATTTTTATTTTCTAATAACAAATAAAAGTTTTTTAACAATATCTAAAACAATATAAAGTCTTCACTTTGAGAATAATTCATTTTAATTTATATATATGAATTAAAATGACTTCTCGGGAAATAAGAAAAGACAAAAATAACAAATTATCTAAAAAACAATGTATTATGTTTTTATCAGAATATGAAAAATTATTAAAAAACGAAATTCCAAGTGTTATTAATCCTATTACAAACAATGTTCCTATTAAAGATGAAAAACGGTTAAATTATATTGTTAACTATTGTCGTAGAACATACGCATATGATGATAATGAAAAACTAATAATTGAAGGACATATTAATACTAGAGATGAATTTACTGTTAATATTGATTCTTATGATAAAATAATGACTTTATTATGTATTCCATTTAAAATTGGATACCGAATAGAATTTATTGAAAAATTGTTTACTCAACAAGATAATTTAGATGAAAAAACAGCTATCTATTTATTAGAAAAATATATTAATGAAAACAAAAAAAATAAATATATAAAATGTTATTTAGATGTTGTTAAAGATATTAAAAAAGTTATTAAAGATTACCATTTTTCTATGACAAATGAAGAAATTTATGATAATGCTAATAATACTTTAGATATTGATCTAATAACTAAAAAACTACCAGAACAATATTATTTTGAATTATTAGTATTAAGTAAAAATACAAAAGATCTTCGTAAAAATCTTTGTAATAATTTACCAAAATATATTATTCTTAGATATCTTAATTTATTATTACGACAAGTATTTTATAAATATACAGAAACAGATATGTATATTACATTAGTAAATTATTTATATGCAACATCAGTCAATTGTATTGAAACTGGTAATATTAATTTTAGATTAAAATATGATTCTTTATCCGCATCTTTTAGTGATTCAAGTTCTACAAGTTCTACAGAATCTGCTGGAACTAAAAAACAAAAACAATTATATGTAGATAATATATTAAGTAATGAAGGTATAAATGAAGTTGATCCTTTTTCACAAAAAGAATGGAAAAAGATGAATCTACAAAATCTTAAAACTGTTATAATTATTGAATATCAAGAAAATGGTAAAACATTTAGAAATGCTTTCAATGCTAAAGATCTTTATACACAATGGAAAATAGCAATTAAAAATAATAAACCTTTTGTTAATCCTTATACACGACTACCTTTTACCATTGAAGATACACAAATGATAATTAATAGATTACAAACAGTTTATCCAAGAATAATAGCACCTACTGTTAGAACATTGAGGAGACGTGATATTGAATTATCGCGATATTCTTTAGATGAAAATACGGTTGTTTATACTTTATATTTTAGAATAGAAGATTATGACAATTTAAATTATGAACTTTTTAGTAAAACAATAAAATTATTAACCATTGTTCTACCAATATATACAGATACAGAAGATTATGAATATCATTTTGGATTTATAAATGATAAAATTATTAATTTATTTAATACTAATAAAATAACAAGTAAAACTCTGCCTTTTAAAGTTCATCCTGCATTTTTAAAATACAATAACAAAGATAAACTTACTATGACTCAATACAAAAACTTTTGTAATATGCTTTAGTTAAAATCACCAATGTCTATTTTATTCTCACATATTGGACATATTCCTTCTACATCTTTATGACAAGATTTACATATTATTGTACAACAACTACAACAAGTAAATCTATAATTATCTATTTCTAAACACACTGAACATTCTATATCATTATCTATCAATTTATTAAAATCTATTTTTCTTGTATTATATGTAATATCAAATGGGTATGCGATCCTTTCATTATATTGTATATATGCAAAATTAGGATGGCTTGACTCATGAAAGTTATTTTGAAAGTTTTCTAATAATTTTAGTAATTCTTTATTTTCATTTCTAACATAAGCATTTCGTTCTTTTAATTTTTGTTTGATTTTAGTTTCATCAATATCATTTAATAATTTCCAAAATACTATTTTATTTACGTAATCTTTATCAATTTTAAGTAGTTTATCTACTTTTTTAATTGTATTTTCATTATAACATATACCATATATTGGCGATAGATCTTCAATTGGTATCAGTCCTCGTTCTTTTATTATATTTTCAAATTCAATTTTATGTAAAGTTTTGTTATAATATTGTAGATCAAACATTAATTATTTGATAAATTATGTTTTCATTTTTTGTATTATGAACTATCTTCGTAAATTACACTGGGAACTAATAATATACTACCATTTTGTTCATAAATTACACTATATTTATCTGGTTTACTTTTAGTTTTTAAATAAAAGAAAATTTTACGTGTTGAACCGTTATAAAAATTAAATAACTTTTCTTGTGTGCTAGTATCATATACTATTTCAGAACAATTAATTGAATTAGGTCCATATTCTTTTTTAATATACCATAAGTTGTTATTTTTAATATCTATTGGTAGTAATCTATTACAGTTTGTATCAGATATATAGTAGCTTTTTTTACATTTTACACAAGCTATAGCGTGTAAATCTGCTTGTTGTTGTTGTGGTTTTTTAACATTACAAAATTTAAGTGAATCAAGGCTATAATTCTTATCTTTATATTTAAGTGTTTCAATAATAGTAGAAGTGCTTTCGTTTTTATCATCAACAACAATAATAACATCTGGTGTATCATCATACTCTATTACATTACTTTGATGAGGTTTATATTCAAAAAGGAAACATTTGGTTTCATACTCTATTTCTGTAAGTGTTTTTTGGATAACAAGTGTTTTTATTCCAAACATTTTGTAAATATTTTGAGCATATGCTACTTGCATATGTATATTTGCTGGACAAAGATAAAAATAATGTAAATTTTCTGGATCCATAGTTACTTCTATTTTAAAAATATTAGGATCATATTTGTTTAATTCTATTAATAAACCAATTGCCATATCGAAATTAATATCAGTTTGTTCTGTATAACTTATTATTGTTTTTAATAATTCTTTAACTTCTTGTAATGCGTGTTTTGCACTGGCTAATTTAAATGTGTGTAGTCTATGTAATTGTTCTTCTTCTTCTTCTTCAATAGCTTCTAGTTTTTCTTCATATATTTTGATTCTTTTTATTAATTTTTTGAAATGTTTTTCAATTAGTTCATCCAAATTTGGATTGCGTAATTTACGTTTAAATAATTTTTTTGATTTATCACCATATAATAAACAAGTTAAAAGAGCATTAAACCAACAAGTTCCAAAACGTTGTTTTATTATAGGCATAGTATCACATTTAGTAGAACTAGAAGCAGAACTAGAACTAGAAGCAGAACTAGAAGCAGAACTAGAACTAGAAGCAGAACTAGCTTTTTGTCTTTTAGCAGGCATTTATATTTTATTAAGTTATAAAATATATAAACATATATATGATTATACTTTTTTAGTTAGAAACTTTTGCTAGAGAATACACATATTTTCTACAATATATGCTCTTAAATATATATGGATATCTAGACAAGAAACCTGTTTTTAGTGCTTCTCTAGTGCGAATATGTTCCAAAAGTTTTTGTGGTTGGGCATACACGATCTTACTTAAAATTAACAACTGAATGTCTTCAGGAAACTCGTCGAATAACTTCTCAATAGTGGTCATTGTTGTGATAAGTTTTTTCTTAAAAACCTATCATTTTTTGCTTATAAAAATATTAATTTTTACATTTTTTGGTTAGTTGAATATTTTGGTTTTCTAGTAACATTAATCATTTCAGGTAATTTATGTTTATGACAATATACTGGTTTTTTTTCATAATTAAAATTAAATGAAGCACGTTTATTACACTCAACACAAGTTGGATTCTTAATATCAATCATATCGGGTAATTTATGTGTATAACAATAAAGTGCTTTTTTCTCATTTTTATAATTAAATGAAGGTCGCTTATTACATTTTAAACATTGGCTAGATGTAATATCAATCATTTCAAGTTCTTTATGTGCTACACAATATAAAGGTCTTTTCTTATTTTTATAATTAAATGAAGCTCTTTTATTACATTCTAAACAATATGGTAGATTACATACATTAACCATATTAATAAGTTTATGTTTTCCACAATATTTACCTAATCCATAATATTCTTTGCAATTATACAATGCTAAATGATAACAATTTGGAAAATCACATTCTCTACTAACAATATTAATCATACCAGGTTTTTTATGATTACTACAATATTTACGTATATTTGAAGTTTTCCAATTATATGAAGCTTCTAAATCACAATTTTTAATTGAACACTTTTTACCAATTCCCATATTAATATATATATATTAAGTGTTCATTTTTAAATATAAAATATACATCATATAAATTATATTCATTTACATAATACGATCCTTGATGAAATCAAGATTATAACATTCATTATTGAAGATATAACCATTGATACACTTATGACATCCAAGATAGTGGTTCTTTACATTCATATATTCATTATTAGTAATATCACACGACATACATCCTTTGTTGTGAGACGTATAATGTCCTTTATCACAATACTTAATAGATTTGATATTACATTCACTAAACCAAGGACAGTAATCACACCTAAGGCTTTTGCCATCAGATACATATCCTGGAGCACACTTTTTACATATCCAATACTGTGATGTTTTAACATCATAGTTAGAAGAAAAATCAACTACTTTATAATATGAGTTTTTAGGACATATTTTATAAGAATTAACCATATAAAGATTGGTAATAAGAAAAATAATTTTAATTGTTGTAATGCTAGTCATTTTGGAATAACTACTTATACAAAGATGTTATCATTTTTATCAAAAATGATGTAAAGGATAAATAATTTCTAGTTGTTTATTTGTTTCACAAATTTGGTGTAATAGTAGTTTATTATTATTATCCAGTTCTGCAATTTTATTTTCATATTCGTTAAATCTTTTTTTATATTCGGTTATAACTTCATTTTGCTTTTTAATAATTTTATTTTTTTTGTGTATTTCTTTAGTTTTAACTTCATTTAGATCAATAACAAATTTAATATCTTGCATTAATTTGATTTCAATAGGTGTTTTGTCCATTTATATTAAATATGAGTTATAAATACTATGTATATTAACAAAATTAGTTTTAGGAGATTTATATAAATATGCATCTTGTATAACCTTTATACTTAAATTTTTTAAACTTTCATCTTGATCTATATTTTTTTCGACATAGTTAATGTCTAAATTACCCCACATTAAAAGATGATTAATTATAAAATCAATATGATTATCTTTTAAAATCATAATATATTTTGTAATATATTTTTTAATTGATAATTTTTTTTGTATAAAATTGTTGTTATTTAATACTCTAATAACTTCACTATTATATAGATTATAATTAATAATTGAAACATAGTTTTTATAATTAATTAGACATTGAGCTATATAATTAGTATCATACCAAAATGCATAATTATCTTCTATATTTGAAATGTAATATAGTTTCCAAAATATTTCTAAAGCATCTATAAAATAATAATTCCAATGTTGAATTATATATTTATAACATAATGTAATATATAGCTTTTTATAGTTATATGTTTTTATTTGCACTAAAAGATCTTTAGGCTGTTCGTATATTATCATTGAATAAATTTTATCTATCAAATCTTTTGTTAAGCTATTTTCCATTTTAACTAAATTCATTATGAAAAGTATATAAAGATTTGGTATATATATTAATATAAGTGTTTATAACACTATATATTTATTTTTCTACAAAAAATAAGGGTGCTTACAGCAATACAAAACCAAATAAAAAATAGGAAGACAACTTTAATTAGTTTGTTTTCAACCCTCCAGCATCCTGATTTTTTATCATAAACGGTTTATTTATATTTGTCATTTTTTGTATTTTTTCTGTAAAACAAACTGTGTAATCTTTTTGTTGATCTAAAAACATTAGATATGTTTTAGAATATTCGCAAAACAAAAATATTGCTTTTGATTGAAATGTATTTAGGTAAAGATCAAGTTTTTCAATAACTTTAGTAATTTGTTTATAATGTATAGGTGATACAATATTATTTTTTTGTAAATAAGATTTAATTCTATTAAGTTCTGCAATATTATCTACAGATTTATCATTTACATTAAACAAAATGTGAAATTCAATTAATGCAATATTATTATTATAATTTTTAGCAAGGAGATGAATTATTTTGTACATAATCTTTAATTTCTTTATCTGCTACATTTCTTGTAATCATTTTTTTTAGAATTAATAATGAATCTGCTTTCATTGTTTCATCATCCATATCATAATACCTATCAATACAACTTTTACACATACGAAAATGTTTGATTTCTAATTTATTATTATTATTTAAAGGATATTCAATTTTTTCATATCTTTTACCATTTAATGGTTTGAAAAATGTAATTCCTGGAATATCAGGTTCGTCGTCAATATCATTACAAGGACCAGGACAAAATTTATTATTTGTATGATCTATCGTTATCATTGGATATAATAAAAATAATTTAATCATTTTTTTAAA